>Ga0190293_1000370_pt1 | contig 16074 bp, 15 predicted proteins | sample 48693001_MG_FD_161671 | JGI IMG/M metagenome (GOLD analysis project Ga0190293, IMG submission 161671) | Hydrothermal vent microbial mat bacterial communities from Southern Trench, Guaymas Basin, Mexico - 4869-30-0-1_MG | ecosystem: Environmental > Aquatic > Marine > Hydrothermal vents >... | reverse complement strand
CAATTGCTGCAAAATGATCTTCATTACGCTTTCTAAATCCGCTATCAAATAAATCTGAAATTGACATATGTTCTTATTATTTTAGAGTGCAAATATAACTAAACTTGCTTCTTTTTAAAATTAAAATTTAAGCTTTTTTTATATTTCTATTTACAGGTTTAATTCCATTATTTTATTCAAATAAAAAATCGAAAATTAACAATCAAAACCTATATTTGTATCCTTAATACAACTAGGTCATTATAAATGAAGTTGTACAAAATAAATTTTAGTGAGTAAAACCCTAATCTCGCAATCTTTTGCACAGGCTTTGCAAACGCAAAATCTGCAAACTACTATATCCAAAAACGAAGGAAAAACACATTTAAAAGGCCTAGTTGGATCATCGTTTTCGTTCGTTTTATCTGAATCTTTTAAAAAATCTGATAAACCTTTTTTACTCATCTTCAACGATAAAGAAGAAGCCGCTTTTTATCTCAATGATTTAGAGCAATTACTTAACGAAAAAGACGTGCTTTTTTATCCAGGAAGCTACAGAAGACCATATCAAATAGAGGAAACAGACAATGCAAATGTATTGCTTCGTACCGAAGTGTTAAATCGAATTAATTCACGTAAAAAACCATCAGTAATAGTTACTTATCCTATCGCATTATTTGAAAAGGTTGTCACAAGAAAAGAGTTAGAACATAATACTTTAAAAGTAACTGTTGGAGATCATTTATCATTAGATTTTATAAATGAAGTCTTATTTGAATACCAATTTAAGCGTGTAGATTTTGTTACAGAACCTGGCGAATTTTCTGTTAGAGGAGGTATTGTTGATGTCTTTTCATTCTCACACGATGAGCCTTATCGTATTGAGTTTTTTGGTGATGAAGTAGATAGTATTCGATCTTTCGATGTAGAAACTCAACTCTCTACAGAACAAATAAAAAAAATTAGCATCATACCTAATGTTTCTAATAAATTTTTAGAAGAAAACAGGCAAAGCTTCCTCAAATATATTGCACAGAAAACTATAATTTTTTCTAAAAATACTGAGCTGTTATTCTCTGAAATAGATGATTTATTTAACAAAGCCTCAGATGCTTTTAAAACCCTTTCAAAAGAGATTAAACATGCTGAGCCAAAAGAATTGTTTTGTAATTCAGAATTACTAAAAAAGCAATTATTAGATTTTAATCTCGTCGAATTTGGAACGACATCATATTTTAATAACGTCATTGCGAGTGAAACGAAGCAATCTGTTTCTTGTAATGAGATTGCTTCGTCACAAGCTCCTCGAAATGACAGCGTAATCATCTTCAATACTTCGCCTCAGCCGTCTTTTAATAAGCAATTCGATTTATTAATAAAAGATTTAAACATAAACCACAATAAAGGGTTTACAAATTATATCGCTTGCATTAGCGAACAACAAGCAAAACGTTTTCATGATATTTTTGATGATGTTGAACATGATGTACATTATAAAACCATTGTACTTTCATTATATCAAGGGTTTATTGATGCTGATAGCAAAATAGTTTGTTATACAGATCATCAAATTTTTGAACGTTATCACAAATTTCATCTTAAAAATGGTTATGCTAAAAAGCAAGCCATCACTTTAAAAGAACTCACTAATTTAGATATAGGAGACTATGTTACACACATAGATCATGGTATTGGTAAGTTTGGAGGTCTTCAAAAAATAGACGTCGAAGGCAAAAAACAAGAAGCCATAAAATTAGTGTATGGTGAGCGTGATGTTTTATACTTAAGTATTCATTCGCTACACAAAATCACCAAATTTAATGGTAAAGATGGAAAGCCTCCAAAAATTTATAAATTAGGGAGTAAAGCCTGGAAAACACTTAAACAGAAAACAAAATCTAAAGTAAAAGAGATTGCTTTTAATCTTATAAAACTATATGCTAAACGAAAATTAGAAAAAGGCTATCAATACAACCCTGATAGTTATTTGCAACATGAGTTAGAAGCTTCTTTTATTTATGAAGACACTCCAGACCAAACTACTGCAACTGCAGATATTAAAGCAGATATGGAAAGTGAGCGTCCAATGGATAGATTAATTTGTGGCGATGTTGGTTTTGGTAAAACTGAAGTTGCTATCCGTGCTGCTTTTAAAGCCGTTGATAATGGGAAACAGGTTGCAATTTTGGTGCCAACAACTATATTAGCTTTTCAACATCAAAAAACGATAAGTGAACGTCTAAAAGATTTCCCTGTTACTGTAGATTACATCAATAGATTTAGAACAGCTAAAGAAAAACGAGAGACTCTAGAAGGACTTGAAAAAGGACATGTAGATATTATAATAGGTACACATCAACTGGTAAATAAAAAAGTAAAATTTAAAGATTTAGGTTTACTTATTGTTGACGAAGAGCAAAAATTTGGAGTTGCCGTAAAAGAAAAACTCAAGAGTTTAAAAGATAATGTTGACGTATTAACACTAACAGCGACTCCAATTCCAAGAACACTCCAATTTAGCTTAATGGCTGCGCGTGATTTATCGGTTATTACAACTGCTCCACCAAATCGTTTCCCAATTGAAAGTCGAGTAATTCGTTTTAGTGAAGAAATAATAAGAGATGCTATTGCTTATGAAATACAACGTGGTGGACAAGTATTTTTTATTCATAATCGTATTGAAAACATTCGAGAAGTTGCTGGTATGATTCAACGATTAGTCCCTGATGCAAAAATAGGGATTGGTCATGGACGCCTAGAAGGTAAAAAACTTGAGCAATTAATGTTGGCGTTTATGAATGGTGAATTCGATGTTTTGGTAAGTACAACAATTGTAGAAAGTGGACTTGATGTGCCAAATTCAAATACCATATTTATCAATAATGCGAATAATTTTGGCCTAAGTGATTTGCATCAAATGCGAGGTCGTGTTGGGCGAAGTAATAAAAAAGCGTTTTGTTATTTTATAACACCTGAGTATTCTGCAATGACAAATGATGCTAGAAAACGTATTACAGCTTTAGAACAATTTACAGCACTTGGTAGTGGATTTAATATTGCAATGAAAGATTTAGAAATTCGTGGTGCTGGTGATTTATTAGGTGGAGAACAAAGTGGTTTTATAAATGAAATTGGATTTGACACCTATCAAAAAATATTAAATGAAGCTATTGAAGAACTAAAAGAAAATGAATTTAAAGATTTATATCAAGATACAGTTAAGGACAAAGATTATGTAAAAGACATGACTATTGATACAGATTTTGAATTATTGTTTCCAGATGATTATATCAATAATATAACTGAAAGGTTAATCCTTTATACAAAACTTAATGAAATAAAAACAGAAGAAGATCTTCTACAATTTGAAACCGAATTAATAGATAGATTTGGAGAATTACCAATTCAAGTAGTTGATTTATTAGATAGTGTTCGTATTAAGTGGGTAGCTACTAAAATTGGATTAGAAAAAGTAATCATGAAACATGGTAAGCTTATTGGTTATTTTATAAGTGATCAACAAAGTGAATTTTATCAAAGCTCAGGGTTTACTAAAGTATTAAATTTTGTACAAAATAATCCTAAAGCTTGCAGAATGAAAGAAAAACAAACGAGAACTGGTTTGAGGTTATTACTTACTTTTGAAAACATTAAAACAGTAAAACAAGCATTAACCGTTTTAAAACCTGTTTTGGCTTGATTCTTGTCAAAATCAATTAAAACTAATTGAGATGATTAAAAAATTATGCTTCCTGTTTTCATTACTACCAAGTATATTATTAGCTCAACATACTATCAAAGGGACATTTTCTCCATCTGAAGAATTTAATTTTGCTATACTCTATAAAGTAACTCCAACAAATTCTGTTTATGTAAACAATACAGAAATAAATGGAGATGGGAACTTCACATTTCAGTTAGACTCTACAATTACCAAAGGTATGTATCGTATTGTTTACGCATTGCCTCAAGAAGAATTTAATTTCGATTTAATTTACAATGCTGAAGAAGATATTGAGCTTGCTTTTAATTTAAATGATGGTGTTAGCTACATTGCTTCAAAAGAAAATATCCTTTTAACATCATACTTTAAGAATACGGATTTAATCAGCCAAAAAATTAATCAATTTTATAGCCAAGAACAACAAGATAAAGAAGCGTTTACTTCTATTTTTAAAATTTTAAAAGATACTCAGTCAGAATTTGAAAATGCTGCCGAAGGTACCATAGCATTAGAATTTATTAAGGCTAGCAGGTCTTATATGCCTAATAACTTAGAAGATGCTGAAACATTTTCTGAAAATTTTAAAGCTTCATATTTTAATCATATAGATTATGGAAATGATGTTTTAGTGAATTCAAATTTTTTAATTGAGTCGACATTAAATTATGTATTTACTTTTGTTGATTCAACAGATAAAAACACATCATTTAAGAGTAATATTGATACCGTTGTAAAAGAAATTGGGAATCATCCTATTATTAAAAAAGTGTTACTAGAAATACTCTGGAATCAATTTGCAGAGCAACAAAATGAAACCGTAGCAAATTATATTTCTACTACCTATTTATTAGACATCGCAAAATCAAAAAATGATAAGGAACTGATTCATACTTTAACCAATTTTAAAACTATTTCTAATGGTGAAATTGCTCCGGATTTTTTAATAAAAATTGACAATGAAAAGAATAAAAATTTAAGCGACTTGACGCTTTCTGAAAACTTCATATTAGTTTTTTGGAGTAGTTCATGCTCTCATTGTCTAAAAGAACTCCCTGAACTTCAATCTCATATTAAGTCTATAAACAAAAATAAAATACAAGTCATTGCTATAGGTTTAGAAAATGAACTTATACCATGGGAAGATAAAATAAAAGAATTTACAAATTTCATTCATATCTATGGTGAGGGGAAATGGGACAATAAAATTGGAAAAGCTTATGATGTTGTAGCAACACCAACTTATTTTGTGTTAGACAAAGACAAAAAGATTATTTCAAAACCATATGATGTTGAAACATTGAAAATTAATTTAGACCAACTTCTTTCAAAAAAAAATTAAAAATGATAAAATGCATTTTCTAAATGCTCGATCTTAAAACTATTATTTTCTTTCACGATTGCAATAATATCAAAGCGGACTTCAACATCTAATTGCTTTACATTTATAAATTCATCAACAGCTTTCACTAAACGTTGAATTTGCTTTGGCTTAACGAAATCTTGAGGATTCCCGAAATCTGTAGTCGATCGTGTTTTCACTTCAACTATAGCTAAAACATCTTCTTTTCTAGCTATAATATCAACTTCGGCTTTATCAAATCTGTAGTTACGCTCCACAATTTTATAGCCATTTTCTAATAGAAAATCGACAGCTAGTTGTTCACCTTTTTTTCCAAGTTTATTATGCTGTGCCATTTACTTTGGTTTATAATTAGCGTCAATATAATCTATAGCTTGTTGCTGAGTTAATACTGCGAATTTTTTATAGCGTTCATGTACATCAACTATTTCATCTAAGGACTTTTCTACTAGCTCAAGGTTCTTCCAATCATTAAGTGCTTCAACTACTGTTTTTAAACACCCATTTTTATACGCTATTTGCCCAATAACATGAATAAGAGTGTCTGAAACTCTTTTAGTTTCATCAAATTCAAGTTCTTTTAAAAGAGGTAAAATATCTTGTGGGTGGGTGCGTCCACGCAATTCTATACCATGACAAATCTCACGGCGAATTTCTTTATCTTCATGCTTTAAATAGGTTCTTGCCCAAGCTAAAACAGCTTCAGGATTTTTCTCACTCATTTTTTTAACTGAGCCTATTACAGCATTTCTTACCGAATGGTGTTTATCGAATAATCCTATGTCAAAAATCTCCTGAACTAAATTAAAATGAAACTTCCCTATTTCTCCTGCAGCATTAATTACAGTTTGTCTCACTTTATCTTTATCAGATTTTAAGAAGTCTTTTAGAGTTGAAATAATTTTTACTTGTAATTCTTTTTGAACATAGAAGATTTTTCCAATAGCTAAATAGGCTGTTTTCCTGATGTATGTGTCTTCATCTGAAAAATAATTAGTAATAGTATCTGTCTCGCAAGAAAATAAGTCATGCGCTATGTCTTGGTTTATTTTATCAACTAAGACTAAGCGTTCATCTTTTGATAAGTCGTAAAATGACATCGTTTAGTTTTCAAAAACAATAGTTGATGCGTCCTTCTCAACGACCAATTCAACACGTCTTCCTAAAATTAAAGCACGATTATCTTTTTCATGTCCAGCATGCATATTGAATGCAATTGGAAAATCGTAATCGCTAAGTGCATCTATTACTAATTGTTCAAAAGGCTTTCCCCAAAGTGTTGTATTTTTTCTCATTTTAGTCATATCTCCAACGATAACTCCTTTACAATTTTTAAAATAACCAGCACGCTTTAAGCTTTGTAACATACGATCTATATGATATTTATATTCTCCTATTTCTTCAATAAATAGAATTTTTTCAGATGTATCAATGCTTGTATTTGATCCCAACATCGTATGCAACATCGTTAAATTTCCACCAACCAACTGTCCAAAACTTGTCCCTGTTCTATTATAAGCTGACCCTTCCAATGTATAACTTATGGAGTCACCAAAAATAGCAGATTTAAAAGTTGATAAACTCTCTTTTATGTCATCTAAATCTTTAGTTAAACTTACACACATAATGGCGTGTAAAGATTCAAATCCTTGATTATGAACTTGATTATGTAATGCTGTAATATCCGAATAACCAATAATCCATTTTGGTTTTAATTTAAACTTGGTATAATCTAATTTATCTAAAATTCTAACTGTTCCATAACCGCCACGAGCACACCAAATAGCACTGATTTTTGGATTATCCATAGCATTTTGAAAGTCTTCACAGCGTTCTTCGTCTGTCCCTGCAAAGTGGTTGTCCTGCTTAAACACATGATCTCCAACTATCACATTTAAATTCCAACTTTTTAATAATGCTATAGCTTGATCTACTTCATCTGTCTTGTTTTTTAAAATCCCTGAAGGAGCAACAATTGCAACAGTGTCTCCTGCTTTTAAATAATTTGGTTGTATCAAATTTTCTTGTTTTAAAGATGCTTTATTTTGTGCTATTCCATTTGTTTTTCCACAGAAAAAAACAACACAACATAAGATAAAAATAATTCTATTTTTTGACATATTGTAAATGTACATTTTTTTTCTAAATGGCTTTCAAAATGTGTATTTTTGTGAATTGATAATTTATTCGTCATTATAATTCCGAAAGTTACGGGAGAAGCAATCTGTTCTATTAAAGAGATTGCCACGACTTTTTCAAAGTCTCGCAATGACTATAAACCACAATTTGATTAAATGAATACAGATAAACGATATACCATTACTGCTGCATTACCTTATACCAATGGACCAATTCATATTGGCCATTTGGCAGGGGTTTATGTGCCCGCAGATATTTACGCACGCTATTTACGTTTAACTGGAAACGATGTTGCTTTTATGTGTGGAAGTGATGAGCATGGTGTTCCTATTACCATTAAAGCTAAAAAAGAAGGTGTGTCGCCTCAAGATATTGTTGATAAATATCATGCTATTATTAAGCAATCTTTTGTGGACTTTGGAATTACTTTCGATAATTATTCACGTACATCTGCAAAAATTCATCATGATACTGCATCAGAATTTTTTACTACATTATATGATAAAGGAGAGTTCATTGAAGAAATTACTGAACAATTATATGATGCTGAAGCCAATCAGTTTTTAGCAGATCGCTTTGTCATTGGTACATGTCCTAAATGTGGAAATGAAGAAAGTTATGGCGACCAATGTGAAGTATGTGGAACAAGTCATAACGCAACCGATTTAATAAATCCCAAATCGGCCATTACCGGAAATACACCTAGTTTAAAACAAACGAAACACTGGTTTTTACCATTAGATAAACATGAGGCCTTTTTAAAAGAATGGATTTTAAAAGGACATAAAAAAGATTGGAAGCCTAATGTTTATGGACAATGTAAGTCGTGGATAGATGACGGCTTACGTCCTCGTGCAGTAACGCGTGATTTAGATTGGGGAATTCCTGTTCCGTTACCTGATGCTAAAGGCAAAGTGCTTTATGTATGGTTTGATGCGCCAATAGGATACATCTCTGCTACCAAAGAATGGGCAGAACGCGTAGGTAAAGATTGGGAACCATATTGGAAAGATGAAAAGACTAAATTGATTCATTTTATTGGTAAAGACAATATTGTATTTCACTGTATTATTTTTCCTGCCATGTTAAAAGCTGAAGGGTCATACATTTTACCTGATAATGTACCTGCAAACGAATTCTTGAATTTAGAAGACAACAAGCTGTCAACATCTAAAAACTGGGCCGTATGGTTACCAGACTATTTAGAAGATTTTCCAAATCAGCAAGATGTGTTGCGTTATGCATTAACAGCAAATGCACCAGAAACAAAAGATAATAATTTTACCTGGAAAGATTTCCAAGCAAGAAACAATAATGAATTGGTAGCCATTTTTGGGAATTTCATCAATCGAGTTGTAGTATTAACCCATAAATATTATGATGGTTTTGTTCCCAAGCCAACCGAATTTACAAATGTAGATGAAGAAACGCTTACTAAAATGAGGGCTTATCCAGCTGTTATTTCAAGCTCTATTGAACGATACAGATTTAGAGAAGCACTAGGTGAACTGATGAATCTTGCGAGATTAGGAAATAAATATTTAGCAGATGAAGAGCCTTGGAAAACTATTAAAGTAGATGAAGCACGTACACAAACTATTATGTATGTCGCTTTACAAATTGCTTCTGCTCTAGCTGTTTTATGTGAACCGTTTTTACCGTTTACTTCAAATAAATTAAAAGAGATTCTTCGTTTTACTCAGAATGACAAAAGCGAAAATGACTGTCATGCTGAGCTTGTCGAAGCATCTCATTGGAACGACATTTCATTAAAAGAAATTCTACTTCCTTCTGGTCACCAAATAGGAAAAGCAGAACTATTATTCTCCAAAATTGAAGATAGTGCTATCCAAATTCAACTCGATAAATTAGAGGCTAGCAAAAAAGCAAACGAAGCAGCTAATAAAGTAGTAGAACCACAAAAAGATACAATTACTTTTGATGATTTCACCAAGCTAGACATACGTGTTGGCACCATTTTAGAAGCTGAAAAAATGCCAAAAGCTAAAAAACTTTTAGTATTAAAAGTAGATACTGGAATTGATGTGCGCACCATTGTTTCTGGTATTGCAGAAAGCTTTACTGCTGAAGAAGTTATTGGTAAAAAAGTAACTGTTTTAGTAAATCTTGCTCCAAGAGCATTACGAGGTGTAGAAAGTGAAGGTATGATTTTAATGACCGAAACGCCTGAAGGAAAATTGGTGTTTGTCAATCCTGATGATGCCAATGTTAGTAATGGATTACATATAAGTTAAAATGCGCTAGCTTTTACACTAACGCATTTAAAACTTTACTCTCAATTCTTATTTAGTTCCCAATAACAGCAATTCATTACATACAACTTCTGTTGTATAACGCTTCTCGCCTTCTTTAGTTTCATAACTTCTTGAGGTAAGTTTACCTTCAATGGCTATTTCTTTTCCTTTAGTTACATATTTTTCAACTATCTCTGCAGTTTTTCCCCAAGCTACAATATTGTGCCATTGCGTGTCTGTATTTTTCTCGCCTTGTGCATTTTTATAACTTTCATTAGTTGCTATTGAAAATTTTGCTAGCATTTTTCCTGATTCAAGATTGATGATTTCTGGATCGTTTCCTAAGTTACCAATCAACTGTACTTTGTTTCTAAGTGTGCTCATAATTTTATTTTTAATGTATAAACAGTTAATACTATTGAACCTCCTTGATTCAACACTGCAAATATGAAACAGCTTACAAGTTTTATTCGGTAGTTAACTATTTAAATTCGTTTGTAAATGTTTGTAGTCGTTTGCTGTCGAATAAACAATTCGCATGAAAACCATATATTTGCAGTAATGATAAGACTTCTTAGCTATATCTATCCCATAACAAAAAAAGTGAAATCTAAGTTTAATGACACGTTGGAGATCACTTGGCTTAATGGAAAAAAACACTTAAACACTAAAAATGCCAACTATTCTTATGGCACTTTACAAGAGATTTTAAAGTTCGGGTTAGAAAAAATTGATTTAAATAAAGCGAACTCAATTCTTCTTTTAGGATTAGGGGGAGGATGTGTTATTGAAACATTGCTTGATGAATTTAATTATAAAAATAAGATTACTGCTGTAGATATTGATCCTTCAATTATTGATATTGCTGAAAATGAATTTAACATTAATAACAATCCATAATTAAAAATTATTTGTGCTGATGCATTGCAATTTATGAATCAAAACTCAAAACAATTCGATCTTATCATTGTAGATTTATTTATCGATACCAAAATGCCCGAGCAATTTTTAAATACTTCTTTTTGGCAAAATGTTATTAAAAGCAACACTAAAAAAGGAAGTGTTTTATTTAATGCATCATTACTAAATGATAAAGAAAATAAACTAAAAAACGTCATAACTTTTAAATGAGAATGCATATAAGGCTGAAACATATCATAAAGTAAATGATACAAATACACTTATAATTGCTAACGCAATGTAATCGTTTGTAAACGAATAATTTGTATATTTATAATTACATAGAATGTAAACATAATTCATAAATAAATTCGATGCAAAAACAATGTCCTGAATGTGGCGATAAAATTGTTGGAAGAATTGATAAGAAATTTTGCAGTGATGCCTGTCGAAATGCTTACAATAATAATGTAAATAAGGATAGTAAAAATCTGATTCGCAACACGAATAATAGATTGAGGAAAAATTATAGAATTCTTGAAGCTTTAAATCCAAAGCAAAAAACAAAAACCTCTAGAGCAAAACTTATTGAAAAAGGATTTGATTTTAATTATTTTACAAGTATCTATACTACAAAGGTTGGAACCATTTATTATTTTGTGTACGATCAAGGATATTTGCCCTTAGAAGACGATTATTATGCTTTGGTAAAACGAGAATAATAAGCCTATTTACCAATTCTGCCCTTTCAATTGTATAGCAGCTTTTAAAATATCTTTTTGACTAATTAAACCTATCAATTTGCCATCTTCAATTATAGGAAAACGACGTCTTCTTGATTCTAAAAATTTATTAACTGCATCAAAAACATTCATATTACCATCTATGGTCTCAACATTTTTGTTCATTCTATTTTCTACAATATGTCTTTCCATTGGCATATTATAATATCTACTATCACTAATTTGTTTTAAACAATCTCCTTCAGAAATAATCCCTACCAATTCATTGTTTTCATTCACAACAGGGCCTCCAGAAATTCTATGTTTTATTAGAACATCTATAACATCTTCAACCAGTTGTTCAGGTCTAAAAGTTATTAAATCTCTAGTCATATAATCGCTAACTCTTATTGATGCTGACTCTAAAACATTTTGTTGTTCCTTTCTCGCGCCTTGAAAACTTTTTATACCCATGATTCCTGAATTTTAAGATTACTAAATATACTTATTTATAATTAGTTATCCTAAACGCTTAAATCCTTACAATAAAAAATTTATAATTTGTGTATTTTTATATCATCAAACTAAAAGCTCATAAATCATGATTAAAAAAGGTCTCGCTTTATTATTAATTATTGTTACAATATCCTGGAGTTTTTATGCGCTTATGCCAAATACTATTTCTACAATAGATGAAGCGGATGATTCATTTTCTACGCATCGCGCTTTAATTCATCTTAAAGAGATTTCTAAAGAAGAACATTATCTAGGAAGTGAAGCTCATACAACCGTAAGGAATTATATTGTTAGTGAACTTAATAAATTAGGTCTTGAAACTCAAATTCAAGATAGTTATAGCTTTAACGAAAAATGGGGAAGTGTTTCTAAACCTAAAAATATTTTAGCTAAAATAAAAGGTAGCGAAAACGGAAAAGCTTTATTGCTCCTAACCCACTATGACAGTAATCCGCATTCATCTTTTGGAGCTAGTGATGCTGGTTCTGGAGTCGTTACTATATTAGAAGGTATTCGTGCTTTTTTAAGTGAAAACAAAACTCCTAAAAATGATGTTATTATTTTAATTTCTGATAGCGAAGAACTAGGACTTAATGGTGCCGATATTTTTGTTAATAAACATGAATGGGCTAAAAATGTAGGTTTAGTTTTAAATTTTGAAGCCAGAGGAAGTGGTGGTCCAAGCTATATGCTTTTAGAAACCAATGAAGGGAATGCAAACTTAATGAAAGCATTTGTAGAAGCAAATCCTGAGTTCCCTGTTGCTAATTCTTTAGCTTACAGTATCTACAAAATGCTACCTAACGACACAGATTTAACCATTTTTAGAGAAGATGGAGATATAGACGGATTTAATTTTGCGTTTATTGACGACCATTTTGATTACCATTCTGCATTAGATACTTATGAGCGTTTAGACAGAAATACCTTAGAGCATCAAGGGTCTTACTTAATGCCATTACTACATTATTTTAGTGAGTCTAATCTAAGTAATCTAAAAAGTACTGAAGATTATATATATTTTAATGTACCACTTTTTAAAACCGTTATTTATCCATTTTCATGGATTTTCCCTATGCTAATTATTGCTGTTATTATATTTATTGGATTGATTTTTTATGGATTAAAAAAACAAACCATTCAAAGCAAAGAAGTTTCAAAAGGATTTATCACCTTTATTATAACTCTAATTTTAAGTGGTCTATTAGGGTTTTTTGGTTGGAAGTTTTTAATAACTATCTACCCACAATATAATGAAGTATTACATGGTTTTACTTATAATGGTCATGCCTATATTGCTGCTTTTACTTGTTTAACCATTGCTGTTTTCTTTTACGTTTATCATAAAATATATTCATCAAATAACATCGCCAGCTTAATGATTGCTCCTTTGTTTTTCTGGTTGCTAATTTGTGGAATAATAGCTTTTAAGTTACAAGGCGCAAGCTTTTTTATTATTCCAGTCTTATTTGGTTTGTTAAGTTTATATGTGCTTGTTACTCAAAAAAAACCAAACATAATTTTATTAGCATTGTTAAGTGTCCCAGTATTGGTAATAATATCTCCTTTAGTGAAAATGTTTCCCGTAGGATTAGGATTAAAAATCTTATTTGTCTCCGCTATTTTAGTAGTATTAATCCTTGGGTTATTAATCTCTGTATTTGGATTTTTTAAACATAAGAAACGACTAGCTAATCTGTTTTTAATGTTAGGGATTTACTTTATGTTTTCAGCTCATTTTACATCTAAATTTTCTGAAACACGTCCTAAACCAAATAGTTTGTTATATGTTTTAAATACGAATGATAATACTGCTGTTTGGGCTACTTATGATGATGTTTTAGATTCATGGACTAAGAAATATCTTAGTGATCAACCTAATCAAACTTCTTCATCACAATATACATTTGGGAGTAAATATAAATCTAACTTCTCTTATATAAAACAAGCGCCTTTAAAAGCAATTCTTCAACCAAAAATTGAAGTCACACTGGATACTATTATGGGTGATTTAAAACATATTGAAATTGTTATGACTTCACAACGATATGCAGAACGTATTGAAGTGTTTTCAGATTCTACCAATATCTTTAAAAGTTTTAGAATCAATGGTGTTTCTGTTCATAAAGATAAAAATCGCGAAACTGTTTTTAATCAAAGGTTTAATAATAGATTATTTGGTTACTTTATTACAGATAACGAGCCTTTACACATCAATTTTACAGTTCCAAAAAACCAAAGGACTACACTAGATTTTTATGAAGTAACTTACGATTTGTTAAAAAACGACTTATTTTCTATACCTGAAAGGCAAACAGATATGATTCCTAAACCGTTTGTTATAAATGATGCTGTTATTTTAAAAAGAACCATTACAATTAAATAATTAGCATTGTTTTAAGATTTTAAACGCTAAATTTTTATAATTTTGGAACTTATTAAATAACCTAAATTATGAAGCGATTTTTAGTATTAGTTCTTTTGGTATCCAGTTATTTTACTACTGCGCAAAACAAACAAGAATTAATAAAACATTACGAAGCATTTTATAAACAAATGAAAACCCAAGGTGATGTTCAAGGTGTTATAAATGGTTTAACGCATTTAAATATATTGGATCCTTCACAAACAAGAAAAGACACATTGGCTATGATTTATGTGAGTGAAGGGAAACATTTGCAAGCTTTAAATACCATTGGTATAGATAAAAAAACAAATGATTCAGATTTAGCTGTTGAAGTAAAAGCGGTCTCTCTTAAAGCTTTAAATGAGCCCGAACGTGCCATTGTTCATTTTGAAGAATTATTTAAAAGAAACCCTAATATAGCTACAGCTTATGAGCTTGCTGAATTAAATTTACAAATCAATAACTTAACAGAAGCTACTAAGTATACTGATTTTGGAATTAATAATGCCAAAGATGATATTGGGAAAGCATTTTATGACACTCAACAACCTTATCAGGTTCCTATAAAAGCTGCGTTTTTATACCTTAAAGGACTCATAAAATTTAATGAAAATAAAGCTGAAAATATTGATGCTGCAGTTGCAATTTTTGATGAAGCTTTGCTATTAGCTCCAAATTTTAATTTGGTGCAAATAAGTAAAAACGCATTGTTGTCTCAAAAAACGAACGATAAACCTAAAAATTAAGCGAATTAATTTTTGTTTTTAAGCACTAAGTTTCTTGTTAATAAACTATCAAATTCTTTTTTCATTTTTGTGACTTCACTCACATTTTCATTAGGTATTGCAATAGACAATACATAATGAGCAACCTTCCATTTGCCATTTTCTTGTTTCATAACTCCAGAACCTCTACAAATTTTCATTTGTGTATCTAAAAGCTCATCAAACCATACCAGACTTTTATCTTCAGAAAGATAGATATTACGCTCAATTGCTGTAAAACTCCAAGCTCTTCCTTTATCAAAATAAGGTTTACAAAATGCTTTAAAGGCATCTATTTGCCAATTTTCTGTTGCGTCTGTTCCAATAAAAACAGATTCTTTAGTCATCAAATCAAAATAATCAGTAAAATTAGCATTAGCAGCAGCTTCATGCCAATCATTTAAATTGGTGTTAATCTGTGTTTTTAATTCTTCAGGAGATAAAATTTGCTGTGCTTTAACTGTAGTTTTAAAAGAAAAAAAGAAGACTAGAACTAAAAATAAGGTGTTATTAAGTTTCATATTCATTGTGGTTTTTGAATGTTTTGCGCTTCTCTTTCAAACTTCTTATTTATTTGAAAATTTAAATTCGAGTAGGAAATTAAAAACTCTTTAATAGCAGAAATTATATCATTTCTATGGACATTAGATAAATTGACAGAGCTTTCAAGTTTATACATTTTAGTTTCTAAAGCTGTCATTCTAGCTAGAATAGGTTTTGAATTTATAGACTCTGGAAGTGTCGATTTTATATCTTGAATAAAAGCAACTAACATTTCATTATTATTTTTAAAAAAAGACAAATCAGCTTGCTTTACATTGATAACGTGAACGTCTAATTCAAAATATTTTTCCCAATTTTCAATATGCTTTTCAGATTTGTTATCCAAAATGAATTCTACAAAATCTAAATTAGAAATATCGCTTTTTGTAACAATTGAGCTTACATCTTCATCATTTATATTTTGATTTTCAACATTAGCATTACTATTGCATGAAAACAAACAAACCAATAAACCTAAAACACTTAAAATCTTCATAATATACTTAAATGACAGTTTTACAAATATATTGTATTCATAATTTCTATTAAGCAAAAAATGCCTAGAGTTTATTAAATAAGATTATTTTAAGTCAAAAATTAGATTCCATTAATAAAATCTTATTATTTTTAACAACTTTTAAATTCGTTTTATGACTCCGAAAATTTTAATAGTTGGTGCTAGTGGTCAAATTGGATCAGAATTAACATATAAATTAAGAGAGATTCATGGTAAGGATAATGTTATTGCTAGCGACATTAATCATG
>Ga0190293_1000369_pt1 | contig 16109 bp, 14 predicted proteins | sample 48693001_MG_FD_161671 | JGI IMG/M metagenome (GOLD analysis project Ga0190293, IMG submission 161671) | Hydrothermal vent microbial mat bacterial communities from Southern Trench, Guaymas Basin, Mexico - 4869-30-0-1_MG | ecosystem: Environmental > Aquatic > Marine > Hydrothermal vents >... | reverse complement strand
CGGTGCTGACACTACGACAACCACCGTGGCGCCAACAACCACTGTTGCTGACACTACGACCACCACCGTGGCACCAACGACGACCACCGTTGCTGACACGACCACCACCGTGGCACCAACGACGACAACAACCGCCGCACCGACGCCAACGACAACAACAACCACGGAGCCAGCCACGACCACCACTGTGGCCCCCACGACGACAACGACGATTCCGCCTGAACCGGAGCCAGAACTGGATGCAGACGCAGACGCAGACGTTTGCGATCCTGAGACCCAAACCTCATCAGTCGATACCGCTGGCACTGAATCAGGAGATGGCGAATCGACGTCAACGGTCACCACCACCACGATGGCAGCTACCGGAGACGGTGAAGAATCAGCCGATGATGCAGAGATCGATCCGTGCGCCCCACCTGAGGACGATGACCTCGGATTCGAACCGGTCGAACGCATCAGAGTTGTGCGTGACATCGTCTTCCCGATCGTGGGCAGAGCTGGCTACTACGACGGTTTCGGTGCCTGTAGAGATGGGTGCGCACGGGAACACCACGGGATCGACATCGGCACGTACGGATGGAAGGGTCTACCGGTCGTTGCAATTGAGGACGGCACGGTCGTCCGGACGACCTACGACCAGCGCCTCGCTGGATGCGCCGTGATCGTCATCGGCGACGACGGGTGGGAGTCTCGCTACGTCCACCTCAACACAGACTTCCCCGGTACAGACAGGAGCGGTTACAGCTGCCTCGTCCCTGGCATCGAGGTGGGCTCGGAGGTTGTTGCAGGGCAGATCATCGGGTACGTTGGCGACAGCGGCAACGCAGAGAACACCATCCCACATGTCCACTTCGAGATCCGTACCCCGTCAGGCGTGCCTGTTAATGCCTACGAATCGCTCAAGGCAGCCAGGACCGTCGAGTTCGACTGGTTGTCCCCGGACCCGTCGACCGCCTACAACGCCATCGTCGCGGCGAACTATCCCGACCCGGTGACAACGGCTGTGGTCGTGTCAGCAGCTGAGGCATCCGAGCTCTCTGCCGATGAGGCGGCTGCATTGGAGTACTACACACCCGTGATCGTTATCGACGAGGCGAACCCTGACAGCGGACTCGAACAGCTCAAGCGTCTCGAAGTGTCCCGAGCGATAGTCAGAACCGACAGCGACTCTGATGCGATTTCGGCCCTTGTAGCACCACTCGTGGACATCGTCGAAACAGAATCTTTCCCGCTTCGGTCGACACCGCTGGAACCCACTGTGCTGGTCCCAGATGAGCGGGAGCCAGCCGATGACGATCTCATCGAAGAGGACCCTGTCGACGGATTTGCAACGATCATCGCTCGCTCCGCTGCCGACGTTCAGGTCGCAGAAGCCGCTACGGCCAGCGAGAGCGCAACCGACGAGGACGACGCTGCGTATCAAGAAGTCCTGGGCCAGTACGCGATCGACCATCGAGCGGCGTTGCTCTCCTCAGGGTCCCAAGCAATCGAAAGCCTCAGCCCGGTCGAAGGCTCAACACCGTCAAGAGGCGAAGAGTCAACTGCGGCAGCAGCCAAGGCACGCAGAGCGTCGACTTCAGATAGCTCCCCAACACCGCTCCCGTTGTGGTGGAACACAGGAGACCAATGGGTGTGGACGGACAACCCTCTTGATGTCCCCGACCGCGGTGTCGTCTATCTCACCGAGGACCAGGCCACACCATGGACGTTGGCGTTCCTCTCAAGTGTGGCCGAACTCGATCCCATGCCCCTCTGGCGCGGATAGCTCCGCTTTCCGCTTTCCGCTTTCCGCTTTCCGCTTTCCGCGAAGAAGGCGCTACGGGTCTCTTCCATCGTCGGCGCAGATCTGGTACATGTTGACCATGCGTAACTTCAGGAATCTCGAAACTTGGCAAATGGGTAGAGCGATCTGTCGGCAGGTCTACGAACAAACTCGCGCCTTCCCGGCAGACGAGCGATTCGGTCTGACGCAACAGATGCGCCGCTCGGCTGTGTCGATACCGTCGAATGTTGCAGAAGGGGCTGCCCGCGGATCTAACGCAGACTTCCGCCGATTCCTCTTCATCGCGAAAGGATCAGCCGCGGAGCTCGAGACCCAATTGCTCGTCGCCACAGATCTGGGGTATGTCGCCAAGACGAGCGAGCCCATGACTCGCCTCTTCGACGACATAGACAAAACCCAAGCAATGCTCGGTCGTCTGATTCAAGTGATAACTGAAGCAGAATCGACGGCCGGATAGATCAATCGACCCTCGCCGCCGTCGCTGAGTTGCGCCTACATGCCGCATCTGGCGGAAAGCGGAGGGCGGAGGGCGGAGGGCGGAAAGCGCCCTACCTCGCGTCCCTGGCTACCAGGTCCTCGTAGGTCTCTCGTTCGATGACGATGCGTGATTCGCCGTTGGCCACGAACACCACGGCTGGGCGCAACACCTTGTTGTAGTTGGAACCCATTGAGTGGCCATAGGCGCCTGTCACGGGGGTACACAGCACGTCTCCCACGGCCAGAGACTCGGGAATGGCGGCGTCGCGGACGATGATGTCCCCCGATTCGCAGTGTTTCCCAACGATGTGGGCCCTGTGGGGTCGTGGTGCGTCAGCGTCGATCGCCCGGAATGCTTCGTAACCACTGCCGTAAAGCACGGGGCGCGGATTGTCCGACATCCCGCCATCAACCGCCACATAGGTCCGCACTCCAGGGACCTCCTTGATCGTGCCCACGGTGTATGCGGTCACCGCAGCTGTGGCAACGATCGAACGGCCGGGTTCGGCCGTGATCTCGGCTTCGATCCCTGCCTCTCGGATCGCATCGGTAACAACGACTGCCCACTCTTTGATCGAGTCGGACTGCTCACCGTGGACGTAGGCCACGCCAAGTCCGCCGCCGACAGAGAACTCTGCAGCTTCGGACTCTCGTACGAACGGAGCAAGCGACTCGATCGCCCTCGCAAATGAGCTGACGTCGAAGACCTGACTGCCGACATGCACGTGCACGCCTCTGTAGTCCATCAAAGGGGAAGCTCGCACGTGGTCGATCGCTGCTGTTGCCTCAGACTCTGCGATCGGAAAACCGAACTTCGAGTCTGTTACGCCCGTCTGAAGGTATTCGTGGGTGTGAGCCTCGATACCGGGATTGACCCTGAGCAGCACCGATGGCGCAGTCACCCCTGCTTCGACGAGTGCCTCGATGCGTCGTATCTCGTCCCATGAGTCGACGACGATACGCCCGATACCAGACTCGAGAGCCATCCCGAGTTCCTGGGACGACTTGTTGTTCCCGTGGAACACAAGTCGTTCAGCTGGGACCCCCGCGGCGAGGGCGACGTACATCTCGCCACCGGTCGACACGTCGATCGCCATGCCCTCCTCATGCACCAGCCGTGCCATTGCAACACACAGAAACGCCTTCGATGCGTAGGCGACGTTCGGGCCGAAAGCCTCGACAGCCTCTCTACACCGTGCCCTCAGGTGCTTCTCGTCGTAGATGAACAGCGGGGTGCCGTACTCCCTGGCCAGCGTCTCGACATCGCAGCCGCCTATCGAGATTCGTCCATCATCAATGACGGCCGTATCGGGAAGCAGGTGAGACTCGATGCCAGCGTCGCTCACATCCGCTCCGGGATCTCGATGCCGAGAAGGTCGAGGAGAAGGGTGAGCACCTCGAGGGTCAGCGATACGAGGCCCAGCCACGAGGCCTGGCGTGCGGCATCCTCCTCGGACAGGATGTGACAATGCTCGTAGAAGCGGCTGAAATCTGTGGCTACTTCGTACGTGTACTCGGCAAGGACATTCGGCGCACGCAGGTCGACCGACCGCTGAATGACCTCGGGAAGGCGGACAAGCCTGAGCATCAGGCTGCGCTCCTGAGGGACGGTCGGGACGATGATCTCACCCGCTGGGAGACCTTGGGCAGAAGCTCTTCGCAGTATCGACTTGATACGCACTGCTGAGTACTGCAAGTACGGGCCGGTCTTGCCTTCGAACGCTGAGAAACGCTCAAGGTCGAAGATATAGTTCGACGTCCGGTGGTTGGAGAGGTCGCCGAACTTGAGCGCAGCCAGGCCAACCTGGCGTGCGATGTCCGCTCGCTCCTCTTGTGGATAATCCTCGGCGATGTGGGCGTCGTCGAGGCGCTGGCGTGCGGCATCGGTAACGAGCGAGATCAGATCACCAAGGCGCAGCACACCACCCTCGCGAGTCTTGAACGGTTTGCCCTGGTTGTCATTGACCGTGCCGAACCCGAGATGCTCCGCCTCTGTGGACGGCGTGAGGATCCCCATCTTGCGTGCAGCACGGAACACCTGCTCGAAGTGAAGGCTCTGGCGGGCATCAACCACGTACAGGGCAAGGTCCATGTCCATGTCGTTCACACGCATGTCAAGTGTTGCGAGATCCGTTGTGGAGTACAGGTAGGAGCCGTCGTTGCGGGTGAGGAGCAGCGGGGGGAGTTCCTTCTTGTCGTCTGGCTTGGCGACATCCACGATCACGGCACCGTCGGACTCCCTGGCAACTCCGCCTGCGAGTGCAGCGCGCACCATCGGTTCCAGCCTGTCGTTGACCGTCGATTCGCCGTACCACACATCGAAATTGACGCCGAGCGCCTCAAAGTCCTTCTTCTGTTCCTCAACAGAGACATCGTGGAAGTGCTGCCAGAGCGCAAGATATCCCTCGCGGCCGTTTTGCAGATCGAATGTAGCGACGCGTGCCCGCTCGGCAACCTCGGGATCGTCCGCACAGCGTTGTGTGATCACCGGGTACATCTCGGATAGGTCGTCGAGGGTGACAGGAGACGCCGACGGGTACGGCCCTTCGCTCGCAGTGTCGTAATCGGCATCGAAATACACGAGACCAGGCTCACGGTCCTGCAGCTCGATGATCAGCTGCCCAATGGGCATACCCCAGTCACCCATGTGGATGTCACCGATCGTGTTGTAGCCGGCGAATGCAAAGAGGCGTTTGATGCTCTCACCGATGATCGCTGCCCTCAGATGTCCCACATGGAGCGCCTTGGACATATTCGGTCCCCCGTAGTCGACGACGACGGTAAGCGGTTCCGCGACAGCATCAACTCCGAGCCTCTCTGAGTCGGCCATCGCTCCTATCGTGCCAGCAAGGGCATCATCGGACACGGTGATGTTGATGAAACCAGGGCCTGCAATATCGAGCGCCGCGATGAGGTCGGGGGCATCTATGTGAGAGATGACGTCTGCCGCCAGGTCGCGAGGGTTCGCCTGTGCCTTCTTGGCTGCACCGAGTGCACCGTTGCACTGGTAGTCAGCAAGGTCAGGGCGCTGTGAGACAGCAACGGTGCCCGCCGAAGCCTCGAGGCCCGCAGCCTGGAACGCTTGGCCGAAGAGATCTGTGAGTTGCTGCTGAAGTGACATCGCATCCCGAATCGATTGGTTCTGTCATCGTCGAGCCAAACGGCTGGAGATGAAGGTACAAGGTTACAATCCCCGTGCGCCCCAGTAGCTCAGGGGATAGAGCACCGGCCTCCGGAGCCGGGAGCGCTGGTTCGATTCCAGCCTGGGGCACTTCTTGAAGAGGTTCACAGTGAACAGTTCACAGTGAACGGTCATAATCGGCGGACACCCGACTCTCAGGGGCTGGTTCCTCTCTGACTGTCAACCGTTAACTGTGGACTGTCAACTCTCTTCCGCCAGTTCTTCTCTCACGATTCGGTTCACCAGGGCTCCGTCGAGAGACTCCCCTGAGCGCATGACGGCACCGATCACCTTGCCGACGGGCGTGGTCTCGTCAGCACCCATATCTGCGATCGCCGCAGCGATCAGGTCACGTGTCGCAGCCTCATCAAGCGTCGTAGGCAAGTACCTGTCGAGATAGTCGATCTCGAACGACAACATGGCGGCCTGGTCTGCACCGCGCTCCCCCATTGCTTCGTACTCGGTTCGGGATTTGCTGATTCGCTTCACATACGTCGTGATGGTCTTGATATACAACGCATCATCAGCGTCCCCGGAGAACCCCGGAGCGGTCTTCGCCGTCGCTACTTCGGCCTGCACAGATCGAATCGCGTTGAGGGTTGCTTTGTCCTTGGCCCGCATCGCAGCGATCTGATCCTGTTTGAGTTGTTCCTGGAGTGACATCGGGTCTCCTGAGTGGTTGGCAATGCACGCAACGATACCTCCAACAGCAATCATGAAAGAAAAGTAAGAATTCCCAAGCACGATGGGAAGGATTTCACTACACTTTCTAGTGCTGGTGCCGAGGTTTCATTTGACACCGGTACGCCGTTTGTGAAAACATTCACTTTCGGAATACAGAGGACTTCGCCCCCCGAAGCCGCCACAACAGAGAGTCAAGGAGACATCAGCGTGCTCACCCTCACCGATTGGAGAGAGCTCTCGGCTTGCCGTGACTCCGACCCGGACATCTTCTTCCCGGTCGGTACCACAGGCCCAGCCGTCAACATGATCGAGAAGGCAACGACGGTCTGTGCAGTATGCACCGTCCAAGAAGAATGCCTTCTCTACGCACTAGAGACGAATCAGGAAGCCGGGGTCTGGGGTGGACTTCCCGAGGACGACCGAAGGCGATACCGCAAGCGTTGGCTCGCCGAGCGCCGCCGCCAACGTCAAGCAAGCTGAGGCGGAAGCTCACAGTTTTCAGTTCACAGTGAACAGTCAGAAAGGGACCGGGATTCCGGTCCCTTTCTCTTGTGTGCGGTGTTCTGACTGTCAACCGTTCACTGTGAACTGTGAACTCTTCTCTACTCTGACCTGAAACCGACGCCGCGTTCTTCGGGCTCTTCGAGTTCGATGAAGGCGATCGATGCTACAGACACGCCGAAACGATGTCCCCTGGAGTCGGTGATCCATAACACAGAGGCCTGGTTCTTGAGGGCACTCTCGTAATCCTTGCTCACGACGATCGGGTCCTCGACCTGAATTTCAAGCTCGCGAGCGGCAGAGACGCCGATACGAACGGTACGGGAGTCGCTCATGTGATCCTTTCTTGATCTTCGAAACGTTAAGAGATGATGAGTTCAGGGTGGCTACGCAGGCGTGGACCTGTTGCCAGGAGCGCCTCAGCAACGGTATCGAACGCAAGGGCAGCCTCACCATCAGGCTCCACGACTGCGATCGGCCTGCCATCGTCTGCACCTTCTCTGAGGGCAGGCACGAACGGCACCGTCCCGAGGAGCGGAACACCGAGTTCGGCGGAAAGGCGTTCGCCACCACCTGATCCAAAGAGTTCGTATCGCTTCCCGTCGTCGCCTGTGAACCACGACATGTTCTCGATTACACCCACGACGTCCTGGTTGACCTTTGCCGCCATGAGGCCTGCACGAGCGGCGACACGCTGCGCCGTTGGCTGCGGTGTCGTCACGATGAGGATCTCCGCGTTGGGCAGGTACTCCGAGAGCGAGATGGCAACGTCTCCGGTTCCTGGGGGCATATCTATGAGCAGGTAGTCAAGATCGCCCCAGTGGACGTCGACGAGGAACTGTTCGAGTGCCTTGTGAAGCATCGGACCCCGCCAGATAACCGCCTGGTCAGGCTGGACAAAGAAATCCATGGAGATCACCGAAACGCCATGAGCACGCGGCGGGAGCAGAATGTCCTCCAGTACCGATGGCGCCCGTTCGACACCCATCATCTTCGGGATGGAGAAGCCCCAGACGTCGGCATCGATGATGCCGACCTTCTTGCCCTTATTCGCTAGAGCCACCGCAAGATTCGCTGCGACGGACGACTTCCCAACACCACCCTTGCCAGATGCGATTCCGATGATCCGCGTTGTGGCTCCCGGTTTGGTCAGGCGTACTTCTCGCTTGTCTGCATCCGGTCCGCGGAGGTCTGCGGCGAGTGCCTTGGTCTCCTCGCTCGACATTGCGGTGAACGAGACGGCGACATCGTCGATTCCCTCGATCGCTCCGACCGCTGCGGTCACGGCTTCGCCGAGGTCATCCACGAGCGGGGTACCAGGGACCGCGAGCGCCACGACAACCCGTGCCGTTGAACCTTCAACAGACACCTCTTTGACTGCACCGATATCGCCAAGCGAACGCAGGATCTCGGGATCCATTACCTCTTCAAGCGCACTGCGCACCACGGAAACATCTGCCACGGGAAACTCCTATCAAGATCTCAGGGCGAGGCTAGCGACACCAGACCGTCAATCCTCCGTCACGAATGCCACGCACAGGAGTCATCAGCTATCATCCGAGCAAGGAGGATCGTGATGCCTGGAACGGACTTCGAGACACAAGTTGAGGAACTCACCGGTGCCCTCGGGGACACCACCCGGCGAGGCATCTACATCATGGTGCGCGAGTCGCACGACCCCATCACTGCGAGCCAGATCTCCGAGTCGTTTCAGATCCACCCCAACGTTGCACGCCATCACCTTGACAAACTCCTCACTGACGGATTCATCCGGCTCTCCACTCGCCCGATCGAGACGCCATCGGCTGGACGGCCCGCAAAACGGTACGAGGTCACGGAGAAGTCGGTCTCGGTCCAGTACTCGGCACACAAATACGACAGGCTCGCTGAGTTGCTCGCCCGCGTGATCGATGAACTCGACGACGGGCGCTCGTCCCAGGTAGCACACGACGTGGGAAGAAGATACGGAAAGGAACTCGGTGCAGAGATCGGCCTCCCGCACGATGAGGGTTTCGAGATGGCAGCGTTGGCAGTCGCACGATCCATGATGGGGACAGGCCTCGGGGCATCGACGGTTCCATCCGAGAACAGGATCGTCGCCCAGTTCTGTCCGCTCTGCGACACCGGACAGAACCAACCAGACGTCGTGATCCAGATCGATCAGGGGATCGTCCAGGGACTCCTCGAGGCAGCAGCCGAACGGCCCGTGGCCCTCGAACTCGGCCACCTGGGTACGGACTGAACACAGTGGCCTGGATCGACACCATCCGAGAAGATGAGTGGGAAGGCGACCTCGCTGAACTCTATGGCAGGATTGCGGATCCGACCTCTGGTCGGGTGGACAACATCATCCAGATCCACTCCCTCGACGCCGCTGCAATGGCTGGCCACCAGGCCGTGTACGAAGCTGCAATGGGCTCGACGAAGACGCTGCGTAAGGTCGAGCGTGAACTGATAGCCCTCGTCGTGAGCGACATCAACGGCTGCCACTACTGACTCACCCATCACCGCCGCGGTCTGCGGCGCCTCCTCAGAGACGACGGCCTTCTCGAAGCGATCGAGAACGACTGGCGCACCGCTGGTCTCAACGAGAAGCGCAATGCCATGCTCGAGTACGTCGGCAAACTCACCAGAACGCCTGGCGAGATGGTCAGATCCGACATCGATTCTCTGCGCTCTGTCGGCTTCTCTGACCGTGACATCCTCGACATCGCAACTGTGACGGCGTACTACGCCTATGTCAATCGGATAGCCGATGGTCTCGGTGTGCAGTTGGAGACATGGGGAAGGAACGTAGATCGTAAATCGTAGATCGTAAAGAGAGCGTTACGCGAGGCTCGAGAGGAACTTGGCGGCTTCTCTGCGGGATCGCAGGTGGAAGAGTTCGAGGTGGGACCAGCGGGGGTCGGTCGTACGTGACTCGTATCTGGATCTCGTCGGTTCGAACCTGGTCCACGCCCAGCGGATGATGTTCTGCTCGGGATCCCATTTCGTGAGACTCCAGAGACTCTCACGGTTGCCGTTCCACAGTTCCTGACGCTTCGCTCCTCTTGTCCATGTCCGGCTTGTGACCTGGCGCATCACGATGTGCTTCGGAAGATCAAGCCAGATCACGGTATCTGCCCGACTCCACGCGAGGTCGAGGACACCAGGCGAGTTGTAGTTCCCATCCACGATCCAACGATCCTGACCGGTGAAGGCGTCGACCTTGGACAGGAACTCGTCATCGGGAAGCGGTGTCCAGTCAGGTTGGTGGTAGACACTGTCGAGCTCCAGATGTGGGATACCGAGCAACACCGCAAGCGAGATAGGCCGTCCAACCGTCCTCTCCCCCGGCCTTCGCGGGGGAGATACCCCGAGGAACGAGGGGGAGAGGGGGGAAGCCAAGTCGCACCACTTACGTCAACCATATGCCCAGAAACGCACAAGCCAAGTGGGACCTCAAAGTTTCCCCCTCCGACCTCGCAAGCTCGCCCTCCTCCCCCGCCCAAAGAGTCGAGGGAGGAGTAAGAACCTGCCGAACCACTTACGTCAACCATATGTCCAGAAACGCACAAGCCAAGTGGGACCTCAAGGTCTCCCCCGCCCAAAGAGTCGAGGGAGGAGTAAGAACCTTCCTGCTTCTTGCTGTCAGCTGTCTTCTGCCATTTCTCTCAGGACCATGTGGAGGATGCCTCCGTGGCGGAGGTAGTCGATCTCGATCGGTGTGTCGCAGCGTGCGATTGCCGCGAACTCGATCTTGGTGCCATCCGCCCTGGTGGCGGTCACGGGGACTTCCTGGCGAGGTTCAAGGGTGTCGTCGATGTCGATGTCGAACACCTCTGTCCCATCGAGGCCGAGCGTCTCTGCCGTCTGGCCTTCGTTGTACGCAAGGGGCAGAACACCCATCATCACAAGATTGGAACGATGGATCCGCTCGTAGCTCTCGGCGATCACAGCTCTGACGCCGAGCAGGAACGTGCCCTTCGCCGCCCAGTCACGCGACGACCCCATCCCGTAGTCCTTGCCCACCAGGACGACCAGCGGGATGCCTGCCTCCTTGTAGCTCAGGGAGGCCTCGTACACACTCTTGGTTTCACCATCCGTGAAGTCGACAGTCCACCCACCTTCAGTGTCCGGCGCAAGCTGGTTCCGCACCCGGATGTTCGCAAAGGTTCCACGGGTCATGACCCTGTCGTTGCCCCTTCGTGACCCATAGGAGTTGAAGAGACGTCGTGGGACACCCGCCTCGGTGAGGAAGATGCCAGCAGGGGTGGTCGAACCGATAGCTCCAGCAGGAGAGATGTGGTCTGTCGTCACAGAATCCCCGAGCTTCAACAGCGTCCGTGCACCCACGATCGGCGTCAGCGGCGTTGGCTCCGGAGCGAGATCCTTGAAGAACGGTGGCTCCTGGACGTACGTCGAGTCGTCATCCCAGTCGTAGAGCGCTCCCCCAGCGGTGTCGATAGCACGCCACTCCGCTGATCCATCGAACACGGATCCGTATTCCCTGAGAAACTGATCCGTGGTAACAGAGGCGTCCATCGTCGAGAGAATCTCGTCCTGGCTCGGCCAGATATCGGCAAGGTAGACGTCGTTCCCCTCCAGGTCCACCCCGAGCGGCTCCGTCGTCAGATCGATATCGACGGTGCCCGCAATGGCATAGGCAACAACGAGCGGCGGACTCGCCAGATAATTGGCTCGCACATCCGGGGAGATACGGCCTTCGAAGTTCCTGTTTCCAGACAGCACCGAGGTCGCCACAAGGTCGTTCTCCTGGATCGCTGCGCTGATCGTTTCGGGGAGGGGGCCGGAGTTGCCGATGCACGTCGTGCACCCATAGCCGACTGTGTAGAAGCCGAGCGCCTCGAGCTCATCGATCAGGCCCGATGCTTCAAGGTAATCGGTGACGACTTTCGAACCTGGAGCGAGGGATGTCTTGACCCATGGCCTGCGGCCCAAACCGAGCGCTCGTGCCTTCTTCGCAACGAGGCCAGCACCGATCATCACCTCGGGGTTGGACGTGTTCGTGCAGCTTGTGATCGCTGCGATCACGACGTCTCCGTTCGTGAGATCGAACGTCTCGCCATCACTCACGACACCAGATACCACCGCATCGGGTCCACCGTTCGGCTGGAGTTGGCCATCGAGGTCGATGTGCCACTGCTGCTTCATCGAGCTGAGAGCGATGCGGTCCTGGGGGCGCTTCGGACCAGCGAGAGATGGAACAACCGTGCCCATGTCGAGACCGAGACTTGAGCTGTACGTGATCTCATGGCTGTCGTCGCGCCACATCCCCTGCAGTTTGTAGTACTGCTCCACGGTTTCGATGAGAGCCTCGTCACGTCCCGACAGCCTGAGATAGTCAAGCGTCCGGTCATCAACGGGGAAGAACCCGATGGTCGCCCCGTACTCAGGGGCCATGTTGGCAAGCGTGGCCCGGTTCGCCACGGGCATGTCATCCAAACCTGGTCCGTAGAACTCGACGAACTTGCCAACAACACCGTGCGCGCGGAGCATCTCGGTGACACGCAGTACGAGATCAGTCGCTGTTGTGCCGTCTGGCAGAGCGCCGGTGAGTTTGAATCCGACAACCTCAGGAAGAAGCATGTAGATCGGCTGACCGACCATGACCGCTTCGGCCTCGATTCCGCCGACGCCCCAACCAACAATGCCGAGTCCGTTGATCATCGTCGTGTGTGAGTCTGTACCCACGAGCGAATCCGGGTAGAGAACACCATCAGCGTCCCACACGACCTTCCCGAGATACTCGAGGTTGACCTGGTGCACGATTCCCGTGGCTGGAGGAACAACGGAGAACTTGTCGAACGCAGACCGTCCCCACTTCAAGAACTCGTACCGTTCCTGATTGCGCTCGAACTCGAACACCGAGTTGATCTGGAGAGCGTCGGGCGAGTTGTAAGCATCGACCTGGACAGAGTGGTCGATCACGAGGTCAGCTTGAACCTGCGGGTTGACCTTTGCCGCTGAAGACTCGTCACCTGTCATCCGAACGATCGCCGCTCGCATCGCTGCGAGATCAACGACCGCAGGCACACCCGTGAAGTCTTGCAGCACCACTCGCGCAGGCTTGTAGGCGATCTCGTCAGTGCCGACCTTCGACGCATCATATTGCCCAAGCACTCTCACGTCCTCATCTCTGACGATGCGGCCGTCGTGGTTGCGCAGAGCTGATTCGAGCAGCACCTTGATCGAATACGGCAAGGAGTCGATATCACCCATATCGCGAAGGGCATCAAGGCTGTAGATGACACGTTCGCCGAGTGGCGTGTCGATTACAGTGCGGGCGGAGAAGGGATCGTGGCTCATGGTGGCCTCTCCAGACGGGGTCAGGTTGTTTCTGTGGTCTCAGTCTGCAAGATTAGCGAGCCATCGCGGACGAAATCCTCGGCCAAGATGGAATGAATGTGACGTAGGCAGCACAGACACCCTTTGTTTCCTCCCGTGACGACCCGCTCATGTCGATTCTGCAATTATCGTCGATTCTTCGCGTCACGGCCATGAGTGTGTGACAGATCAGACAGATTGTGCATGTGCAAGATCCCTGCGGGACGCTATCCGCAGGATCTCCACGCTTGCGAACATGACCCCGGCGAGAATGAAGAGGACTGGTCCGATCACAAGAGGGCCATATATGTTGACGAGAAATCCGATCAGGGCAGGGATGATCGCGATGGCTGCAGTGGCAGCTGAGAGCTGGAACCCGACCGCCCATGGTGTGAACTCGCTCCCGAACCTCTCCGATGTGAGGAGTATCTCAAGCGGGAACACGGGTCCGCTTGCGAATCCGGCGAGGACGAGCCCTGCAATGGACACCCACACCGCCGGGTTCCACCACATCAGTCCCAACCCGACGACGATTCCACCTGCAGACACCGCAATGGTTGAGTTCAACTCGATCCTGTGGCCGACGAATCCAAGGACCAGACGCGACACGAACAGCGCTCCCCAGTGTGCGGCAACAGCGAGCCCGGCGACCGTCGCCGCCATGCCCTGGCCCTCGACCAAGAATGTGAACGCCCAGAACCCAGTGCTGCCTTCGACCCCTGCGTAGATAAAGAACGTCCACACCGAGATGCCGAGCAACCGCTTCCTTCCGCGGCGAACCGGCCTTTCACGGCGGCCCTCCATCGGCATTCGTACCCCGGGAGCGATGCTCAGGTATGCCAGAGCAAGGATGAATTCGCCAACAGCAAGGACAACGAATCCCCATCGCCAGGACGCACCAAGAGCGAACAACGCGGCGATCATCAGTGGTGCGAGCATCGCACCGAAGCCGAAACCTGCATGGATGAGACCCATCGCCCTCGGGCCACGCTTCACCGCAACGAAGGCATTGCCAACGGCATCGATCGTTCCGCCAGCCAGGCCAAGCGGGACAGATGCGACGACGAGCCACACCCACTCCTCAGCGCCAGCGAATACGACAAGGCCAATTCCGGCGAGTCCAGCGGCCGCAACGAGCATCGCACCGGCAGGGAACCGTTTCGTGAGAGGACCGATTGCGAGGCTCACCAGCGCATAGCTCGCCCCCATCACCAACGTGAGAATCCCAAGGTCACCGAGACTCCGCGTGAGATCGTTGGCCATCGACGGCCAAGCCACGCCCAGGGCCGAACCAGGCATCCCGAGAATGACGAAGCCGTACACAAGGACGACGATCGTTCGGGTACGCGAAACCATGTTGTGAAGGTACACGAACCGTGTCCCCATAACTTGCGACGCTGCCTACCTTTCCACCATGCACACCACGTCTGTCAAGCGGTTCGCGTTCGCCGGCTTCCTCGCGTTCGCCCTTCTGGCGGGCGCCTGCACCTCGGACCCCACACCACAGGGCAACCAGGAGACACCCGTGGAAGCAGAACTCGCACCACTGTTCAGTGTGCCCACTGCGTCTGGCGACGGCTTCTCGCTCGCCGAGCATCAATCAACCGACGGAAGGCCCGTGTTCCTGAACCTGTGGGCCTCCTGGTGCTTCCCCTGCCGCGAGGAGATGCCAGCCATCAACGACGCTTCAGAGACCTTTTCAGATATCAAATTCGTCGGGGTGGCGATCCAGGACAATCGGACCGACGCCGAGGCATTCGCACAAGAGATCGATGTGACGTACACGATCGGTTTCGACACGGACAACGCCGTGAACGCTGACTACGCCCCGCTTGGACTGCCGGCCTCCTACATCATCTCGTCCGATGGTGTCATCCTTGAACGCATCTTCGGCAAGGTGACCGAAGAGGACCTCACAGAGAAGTTCGCCAAGTACTTCGGGTAGCCTCGCCAACTGTCCGCAATGGGCGAACGATCGGCGGAGAACACAGTGGATGACGCAGCGAAGGGCATGTGGATTGACGGTGCACGCTCGGTATCCCCGATCCTCATCGGTGTTGCACCCTTTGGACTGATTTTCGGTGTCACGGCGGCAAACAGCGACGTGCCCACCCTTGCCGCATGGGCAAGTTCGTTCATCGTCTTTGCAGGTGCCGCACAGCTCTCGATCATCGAGGTGCTCGGCACGGGCGGTGCAGCGATCGTCGCGATCTTCACAGCGATCGTCATCAACTCAAGGCATCTGATGTACTCCGCTGACATGGGGAGATACACCTCAGGACTACCGATGTGGCGGAAAGTAGCGATGGCCTATCTGCTCACCGATCAGGCCTATCTCATCTCGACTCATCGATTCCGTGACCCACGTGCGAGTGCGTCGTTCTCGAGCTTCTACTTCGGCGCAGCGTTGTCCCTGTGGATCACCTGGCAGATCACGACGACTGCAGGCTTCCTGCTCGGTGCATCCGTTCCGGAATCGTGGTCCCTTGAATTCGCCATTCCGCTCACGTTCCTTGCGCTCCTCATCGTTGCGGTCAAGGACAAGCCAGGTCTCGTCGCAGCGGCCACGGGAGGGATCGTCGCACTCCTTGCAGTGGGCCTGCCCTATCACCTTGGCCTCATGGCAGGTGCACTGGCGGGTGTGGCTGCCGGGGTGGCCTCGGAGAGGTGGACGACATGACGGCGTGGGTAGTCATCATCATCGTGGGAATCGCAACGTTCGCCATGCGTTTCGTGTTCATTGCATTGTTCGGAAAGGTCGGCATCCCCGGGTGGCTTGAGACATCTCTGCGCTACGTCGCACCATCGGTTCTTGCGGCGATCGCCGTGCCTGCCGTCCTCGCCCCCGGAGGTGTCGTGAACCTGTGGAGTCCGCTGGTGCCTGCGGCGATCATCGGCGGCCTTGCAGCATGGATGACCAAGAGCATCGGTGCAGCCATCCTCTTCGGCATGGCAGCACTGTGGCTCATCCAATGGATTGGATAGAGGCCGGTTCTAACTTCTCCCCCGGCCTTCGCGGGGGAGATACCCCGAGGTACGAGGGGGAGAGCGGGTTCTGACTTCTCCCCCGGCCCTCGCGGGGGAGATGGGCCGAGGAACGAGGGTCAGAGGGGGAAACTCAAGTCGTTCGACTTGCCTCAAGCACCTGCCTCAGGC
>Ga0190293_1000368_pt1 | contig 16110 bp, 11 predicted proteins | sample 48693001_MG_FD_161671 | JGI IMG/M metagenome (GOLD analysis project Ga0190293, IMG submission 161671) | Hydrothermal vent microbial mat bacterial communities from Southern Trench, Guaymas Basin, Mexico - 4869-30-0-1_MG | ecosystem: Environmental > Aquatic > Marine > Hydrothermal vents >... | reverse complement strand
AGTCCTAACTTCTGTCAGGACTTTTTTATAAAATATAAATTATTTTAATTTTTAGTTTTGTTTTTAGATTTAGATTTAGAACCTACTCTAGACATTGCACATCTAAATCCAATATAATCGGTAGCCATACCTTGAGGAAAATAACGTCTTTGAGCTGGATCTAACCAATACTCTCTATCTTTCCATGAACCACCTTTATAAACACGTACTTCGTCATTTATTAATGATGTTCTTTTATCTGACTTATCAAACTCTTTTATTAACGCTCCAGTAGAATCTTTTTCTACACTATGTTTAGGCGAATTATACATTTTTCTAGTATGACTATCATCACCACCTTCATCATCAAAACTTTCGCCATAATATCTTGAAGAACCTTTATCACCATCTCTGTAATTCCTGTTGTCACTAGTAGAGAAATTTATTCTTAGATAAGTTTCGTTTTCGTCAACAGGTACTTTAGCAATTTCACCAGGTAAATCTCTTGCAACGATGTTTCCATTAGGAAGTGTATCGAAAATTATTTCATCTGTAGTCACAATTTTCACTGTCCCATCTTCATTAATTGAGTTTTTTGTATAAACATTACCACGATAGTAGTTAAAATCGTTAAATTCATCATCTACTATAGGTCTGTAAACATCTGCAACCCATTCGGCTACATTTCCAGCCATATCATATAAACCAAAATCATTTGCTTCAAATGATTTTACTTTTTTAGTAATATCAGCACCATCATCAGACCATCCTGCAATTCCACCATAATCACCTTTTCCTTGCTTAAAATTAGCCATTTGATCACCACGAACTTTACGTTTTCCAGCACGTGTATAAGCACCATCCCAAGGATATTTTTTTCGGCCTCTATACACATTATAACTACGTAATTCAGTCAATCCTAAGGCTGCATATTCCCATTCTGCTTCTGTTGGTAGTCTATATTTAGGAGAAATTAAACCAGTTTCTCTAGTTGCATAAATATTAATAGGATTCCCATCTGCATCTAAGTTTTCTCGTTTTCCTTTACCACTTAAAAGAATTTCTTCATTTCCACCATAAGTTTGTGTAGGTGCACTTAAATAAGTATCTGTACTAAAATTTGCATCAGCAGTTGCTTCTAAAGTTTTAGCATCGCGTTTTAAGTAGCCTTCATTTTCTAAAGTAGCTTCTGTTACACGATCAGATCTCCAATTAGCAAACTCTACAGCTTGAAGCCAACTTACACCAACAACAGGATATTCACCATAGCCAGGATGACGTAAATAGTTTTCTGTCATAACTTCGTTATAGCCTAATCTATTTCTCCAAACTAAAGTATCTGGAATAGCTCCATTATAAATAGCTTTAAAATTATCTTCTTCTGGAGGGTAAACACGCTCAATCCAAGCAAGATATTCTGTATACATTTTATTAGTCACTTCAGTCTCATCCATGTAAAAAGACATGATGTGCTGTTGATTTGGAGTATTATTCCAATCATGCATAACATCATCTTGAACTTTACCCATAGTAAAAGTTCCACCTTCTACAAAGACTAATCCAGGCGATGTTTCTTGTTCTTCAAAATCATTGTTGTATTGAAAACCACCATCCTTAGAGTTTATTTGCCACCCTGTAGCTTGAGAACTATTGGAACTTGATGATTTTTTACATCCTACTGTAGTAAAAGATAGTGCTAAAACTAACAATATCTTAAATGCAATTACTTTTTTCATATCCATACTTTTAAGTAAGCTAATAAGTTTTTGGTGCCGCAATATAAGGATTTAAGCTAATAATACAAGTTATTTCGCAAATTAAACATAAAAAAATATGCATTTCATCCTGATTAATAGGCATTACAACGATGTTTTTTACACTTTTAATCGTTGTTTTGTAACATATTAACGTGCTTTTTAATAAATTATTATTGTATTTTTGAAAGGTTTTTTAAAATTGTTTGTTTTTTAATAATAACATGCAATTAATCACGTTATTTAGACAATGAAAAAGAATTTATTACTACTTACTTTTTTTCTTTCTATTGCAGTTTTTTCGCAACAAAAAAAGTTTAATATTACTTGGGATGGGTATAAATTATTATCTGCTAATGATTTTAATATAGAAGTGCCTTTTTTTAATCCAGAAAATTTTAATTATAGTTTGGATAAAGGATTGCAATTTATTTCTCAATGGAGTATTTCTAATTTTGTTAATGAAGCATCTGTTAGTATAGAAAATGTATCGTATGTAACAATTTCTAAAGGCGATTTAAAAGGAGTTAACCTTAAAACTATACCTAGTGAATTACTCTTTCAATTAAAAAATTCTATTTCTAGGGACAAGCATTATGCTTTTTTGAGTATTTCACCTATAATTAAAAATAAAGATGGTAGTTATAAAAAAATAACTTCATTTTCAGTTAATTTTAATTCTAGAAACAGAAATACATCTCAAAACAATCAAAGACGTGAAATTATAAACTCTGTATTAAGTTCAGGTTCATGGTATCGTTTTTATGTTAATAAATCAGGTGTATTTAGAATATCTAAAAACTTTTTAGAGCAGTTAGGTGTAAATGTAAACAGTATAGATCCGAGAACTTTAAAGGTTTTTGGTAATGGAGGTAAGATGATTCCTTATTCAAATGCGATAAATTATCCTATAGACTTAGCCGAAAATGCGATAAGGGTTATTGGTGAAGGTGATGGAGTTTTTAATAATGAGGATTATATTTTATTTTACGCTGAAGGACCTAAGGGTATTGTAGATGATAATAGAATTAACACAAATGTAAATCCTTATTCAGATAAATCATATTATTATATTAATGTTAGTTCTGGTAGTGGAAAACGAATTGAGCCTTTTATTCAACCTACAGGAAATATTGACTTAGTAATAGATACATTTCAAGATTATCAATATCATGAGTTAGATGAATATAATTTAGTTAGTGTTGGTCGACGATGGTTTGGAGATCGGTTTGATGTAGAAAACGTTAAAACTTTTGAATTTTCATTTCCTGATATTATTACAACAGAGCCAGTAAATTTTAAAGTTTATGTCGCTGCAACTTCAGATAATCTTACTACGATGGAAGTAGGTATTAATGGTACAACAATTACGACTTTAAACTTGCCTGGTGCTGAAGAGCCAAATTTAGCAACTGAATCTTTTTATATTAGCAATATTAATGTTAATTCGTCTGATATAACAGTTAATCTAAGTTATGATAATTCAGGAATTCCTTCATCATTAGCTTATTTAGATTATATTTCTATTGAAGCAACTAGGGAACTCAATTTTTATGGAACTCAATTTTTGTTTAAAAATAATGCAGTTTCACAAGCAATTGGGATTGGGCAATATAATATGGCAAATACTTCTCAAGTGTCAGAAATTTGGGAGGTTACGGATTTATACAATATTACTAATTATCTAAATATTGATTCAAGTTCAACCCTGAGTTTTAATTCAGAATTAGGAATATTACGATCCTATGTTGCAGTAACACCTACAGATTATTTTTCTCCACTAATGGAATCAAATCCAACAGTGTTAAATCAAAATATAAAAGGAACTATTTTTCAAAATGACCAAGGTCAGTTTCAAGATATAGACTATATAATAATAGCACCTAATAACCTATTTAGTCAAGCCGAACGATTAGCTCAAATTAACAGAAATAAATATAATCTTAATGTTAAAGTAGTAACATTAAATGAGATATATATGGAGTTTAGTTCCGGAAGTCAAGATATAGGAGCTATAAGAAACTTAGTTAAATATGTATACGATAATGCAAGTTCACCTGATAATAGAATAAAATATTTGTGTTTATTTGGAGATGGTTCTTATGATTATAAAGATAGGGTATCTAATAACACCAATATTGTTCCTGCATGGCATGCTTATGAAAGTTTTAATCTTACCAATTCATTTGTTTCAGATGATTTTTATGGAATGATGGATGAAAATGAAGGAGCAATGGAGGTTACAGATAAACTTGACATTGCTGTAGGTAGAATGCTCATAGATAGTCCTCAAAGAGCTATTGATTTAGTTGATAAAGTTGAATCTTATTATATTGAGGCTGCTTTTGGAAGATGGAGAAATAATTTTGTTGTTGTTTCAGATGATGTAGATCAGGTTTGGGAGAGAGTGCTTCAAGAAACTACAGACCAAATAGGAAATACAGTATCAGAAGAAAAACCATTTATTAATGTTGTAAAATTACATTCAGATGCATTTCAACAAGAATCTTCTGCAGGAGGAGAAAGATATCCACAAGTAAAAGAAGCTATGATTAATGCTATTGAAAATGGGGCTTTAGTTGTTAATTATTTTGGACATGGAGGAGAAGATGGTCTGGCAGCTGAGCGTATTTTTGAAAAACCAGACGCGCAAAATCTAGGTAATGTATGTAAGTTGAATTGTTTTGTGACCATAACTTGTGAGTATACGAGATTTGATAATCCTCACAGACCAACTGCTGGAGAATTCACATATTGGAATAAAAATGGTGGTGCAATTGGTTTAATTACTACAACAAGACAGATTTTTGTTAGTGTTGGTATAACATTTAATAATATTCTAGAAGAGTATCTATTTTCTTTTAACGACAGCGACAATTTTGAAGATTATGAGTACCCTTCGATGGCTGAAGCTCTAAGGCTTACTAAAACAAATCCTTCTATTTCTGGAATTGCACAAAGACGCTTAGTGTTTTTTATTGGAGATCCAGCAATGAAGTTAGCATTTCCAGAGCCTAGCATAAGATTAACAAAAATAAATGGTGTATCTGTTAATCAGCAAACAGATGTGTTAGAAGCATTAAGCCATGTAACACTTACTGGTGAAATCACTGATGTTTCTGGTGCTATATTAAATGATTATAACGGAATATTATCTACAACAATTTATGATAAAAAAATAGATAGACAAACTTTAGGTAATAATGGTGTTACAGATGGCGGACAACTTATTGTATTAAATTTTGAAACACTTGGAGAGGTTATTTTTAGAGGCCAAGCTTCCATAACTAATGGTCAATTTGAATTTGACTTTATTGTTCCTAGAGATATTGGTATACCAGTTGGATTAGGTAAGGTTAGTTTTTACGCAAAAAAGGAAGGTGCACTTCAAGATCAAGCAGGAGCAGATTTAAATTCTGTTAGAATTGGAGGGTTAAATGAGAATGCGCCCGAAGATAATATTGGACCGGTTATAAGTCTATACATGAATGATGAAAATTTTGTTTCTGGAGGTATTACTAATGAATCACCAACTTTATTAGCGAAATTAGAAGATGAAAATGGTATAAATACGGCTAGTGGTATTGGTCATGATATTGTAGCAATTATTGATGGAGAAGAAACGAATCCTTATGTGCTAAATGATTATTATCAAACAGAAGTTGATGATTACCAAAAAGGATTAGTGAGTTTCCCTTTTAGAGATTTATCACCTGGATTGCATACTCTAACATTAAAAGCTTGGGATGTTTATAACAATTCTTCAATTGCAGAAATTCAATTTGTCGTTCACGATAAAGACGAAAGTTTAGTTATAAATAATGTGCTTAATTACCCTAATCCATTTGTTAATTATACAGAATTTTGGTTTAATCACAATAGTTTAGAACCTTTAGACGTTTCAGTACAGATATTTACTGTTTCTGGAAAATTAGTTAGGACTATTAATGGACAAACTAAAGGAGGAGTGAAAATTACTAGCTCTTTATCAAAAGATATTGTTTGGGATGGGAGAGATGATTTTGGAGATAAAATAGGTAAAGGTGTTTATATTTATAAACTCACTGTGAAATCCAATACATTAAATAAAAAAGTAGAAAAAATAGAGAAACTTGTTATACTATAATAAAAAATTATATTTGCTAAATAAATAATACTAATGAAGAACCAAATTTTAATATTAATTACTTTACTTTTTGTGTGTGAAATGAATGCACAAACTACAGTAGTTCCAGACCCTTTTGATTCAAGAGTTATCACAACAGGAATGCCATTTGTGTTAATTGCTTCAGATGCTCGTGCTGCTGGTATTGGAGATATAGGAGTAGCAACTTCACCCGATGCTTATTCTCAACAATGGAACTCATCAAAATATGCATTTTCTGAAGTCAAACAAGGAATAGCAATTAGTTATACTCCATATTTAAGTAAGTTAGTTAAAGATATCTTTTTAGGAAATTTAACTTATTTTAATAGATTGGATGAACGTAGTGCTTTTGCTATTAGCTTTAGATATTTTTCATTAGGTGATATTGAATTAGTTCAAGATGAATTTTCTACGCCATTAATTCAACGACCAAATGAGTTAACCTTAGATGCATCTTATGCATTGAAATTAAACGATCAATTTTCTATGGCAGTTGCTATGCGTTATTTACGGTCAGATTTAAAAATTAGTGCTGTCGATCCGGAAGCCATTGCTGCCAGTACTTTTGGTGTTGATATTTCTGGGTATTATCAAAGTGAAGAAGAGGCTTATAATGATTTTAACGGTAGAACTCGACTTGGATTTGCCATTCAGAATATTGGACCAAAGTTTAAGTATGATGAAGGAGGAAGAGAAAATTTTCAACCAACTATATTACGTGTTGGTGGAGGTTTCGATTTTATTTTCGATGAATATAATACAATAGCATTATCTGCAGAAGTTACTAAATTATTAGTGCCAACACCACCAATTACAGGGAAGGAATATGAGTATACTGATGTAGATGGTAATGGTGAATATAATGAAGAAGAAGATGGTGATTTAGGTGTTTTAGTTGATGATTATGTTATTATTGATGGTAAAGATCCGAATGTTGGGTTTTTTAAAGGCATGTTTCAATCTTTTGGAGATGCTCCAGGTGGGTTTAGTGAAGAAATAAAAGAGTTTACTTGGGCTTTAGGCGCAGAGTATGTTTATCAAGATTCATTTGCCTTTAGATTAGGTTATTTTAATGAAGCAGAAGAAAAAGGTGCACGTAAATTTTTTGCGCTAGGTGCGGGTTTTACATATAATACTATAGGTATAGATTTATCATATCTTTTCTCGGCATCAAAAGTACAGAGCCCTTTAGAAAACACGTTGCGTTTTTCATTAACATTTAATTTTGGAGCAGGTACTTATACAGAATATTAATAGCAATAATTAAATTATAATTAAAACTATTGCCATTAAGCAATAGTTTTTTTTGTCTAAAATAGTATCATAATTTTATACTTGAAGAAATATGAAATATTTTGTATATTATAATGTCAAGTTTAAAAATAATATATTCATATGAAAGAAATAAAAGTAGAATCTATATTTCATGTATATGACTCTTTGGAAGAACTATCTAGCGATATTAAAATCTTAATGATTAACGCTATTGAAGCTAGAAAAAGTGCTTATGCACCTTATTCTAAATTTAAAGTTGGTGCAGCATTACGTTTAGATAATGGAGAAATTGTTATTGGTAGTAATCAAGAGAACGCTTCATATCCTTCAGGTTTGTGTGCAGAGCGTACAGCTATATATTATGCTGGAGCAAAATATCCGAATGCTAAAATTCAAGTAATGGCAATCACAGCTGCGTCACAAAACCAAAAAACAACAAATCCTATTCCTCCTTGCGGAGCTTGTAGACAGGCAATATCAGAGTATGAAGTAAAACAGGAGGCACCAATAGAAATTTATTTTATGGGAGAAGAAGGTAAAGTGATTAAATCTAATTCACTCGCTAATCTATTGCCTCTAGTTTTTGATAAATCGGCACTATAACGTTTTAGTTCTAAAGAAACAGGTATTCTTATTAAATTTAACCTATTTGCGTTTTCAATTTATAACTAAAGTATTACTTTTGTGATTCGCTTAATTAAATTTAAATAAGTCGATGCAAAAAATCACTAAGGAAACATACCTAAAATGGTATGAAGACATGTATTTCTGGAGAAAGTTTGAAGACAAACTTGCTGCAGTTTATATTCAGCAAAAAGTAAGAGGTTTTCTTCATTTATATAATGGTCAAGAAGCAGTTTTAGCGGGTGCTTTGCATGCTATGGACCTGACTAAAGATAAAATGATTACGGCATATAGAAATCATGTACAACCTATCGGAATGGGAGTAGATCCTAAACGTGTTATGGCAGAATTGTATGGAAAAGCAACTGGAACTTCACAAGGACTTGGTGGTTCAATGCATATTTTTTCTAAAGAGCATCGTTTTTATGGTGGTCATGGTATTGTTGGAGGTCAAATTCCACTTGGGGCTGGTATTGCTTTTGGTGATAAATACCATGGTAGTGATGCTGTAACTTTATGTTGTTTTGGTGATGGTGCTGCTAGACAAGGATCTCTTCATGAAACTTTTAATTTAGCAATGTTATGGAATCTACCTGTTATTTTTGTTTGTGAAAATAATGGTTATGCGATGGGAACTTCTGTAGAACGTACGGCAAATCACACAGATATTTGGAAACTTGGGAGGGGTTATGAAATGCCTTCTGGTCCTGTAGATGGGATGAATCCAGTAAAAGTTGCTGAAGCCTTCGATGAAGCTATACAACGTGCACGAAATGGCGGAGGTCCTTCATTTTTAGAATTGAAAACCTATCGTTATAGAGGGCATTCTATGAGTGATGCTCAGCATTACAGAACTAAAGATGAAGTAGAGGAGTACAAAAAAATAGATCCAATTGTACAAGTTAAAAATATTATTCTTGAAAAGAACTATGCTTCTGAATCTGATTTAGAAGCTATAGATAAACGTGTTAAAGATTTAGTTAGTGAATGTCAGAAATTTGCTGAAGAATCTCCATATCCTGAAAAGAATGTTATGTATGACGTTGTTTATGAACAAGAAGATTATCCATTTATACAACATAAATTATAAGCTATGGCAGCAGAAATAATTACAATGCCACGTTTAAGTGACACCATGGAAGAAGGAACTGTCGCTACTTGGTTAAAAAAGATTGGTGACACCATTGAAGAAGGAGATATTTTAGCAGAAATAGAAACCGATAAAGCAACAATGGAATTTGAATCTTTTAACGAAGGAACATTATTATTTATTGGTATTCAAGAAGGGGAAACCGCACCAGTTGATGCTTTATTAGCAATTATTGGTGATAAAAATGAAGATGTTGATGCTTTAGTTAAAGATTTTAAAGTTAATCACACTGTTGTAGAAGAAGATACTTCTGTTAAAGAAAGTCCAAAACCAAAAGAAAATAAAGTTGAAGAATCGACATCAATACTAGTTAAGGAAACAATACCAACACAAGTTTCAGAAACTAATGGTCGAATTATAGCATCTCCATTGGCAAAAAAATTAGCTGAAGATAAAGGGCTCAATATTTTAAATATTCAAGGAACTGGTGAAAATGGACGTGTAATTAAAAGAGATGTTGAAAATTATAATCCGGCTTCAGTTTCTAAATCAATTGCTCCTGTAGCCAAGTTTGTGGCTTCTGGAAAAGAAGATTTTGATGAGATTAAGCATTCACAAATGCGGAAAGTGATTGCAAAACGCTTAGGGGAATCTAAATTTTCAGCACCTCATTATTATCTTAATGTTGAGTTTGACATGGATAATGCAATTGCATTTCGTCAGCAATTTAATTCCATTCCAGACACAAAAATTTCATATAACGATATGATTGTTAAAGCTTGTGCTTTAGCTCTACGTCAGCATCCTCAAGTAAACTCACAATGGTTTGATGATAGAATGCGTTTAAATAATCATGTGCATATTGGCGTTGCAGTTGCTGTAGAAGATGGTTTAGTAGTTCCAGTTGTACGTTTTGCAAACGAACAAAGTCTACCTCAAATAGGATCTGCTGTTAAAGATTATGCTGTTAGAGCAAGAAACAAAAAATTAACACCTCAAGAAATGGAGGGTAGCACCTTTACTATTTCAAATTTAGGTATGTTCGGAATTGAAAGTTTCACATCAATTATAAACCAGCCAAATTCAGCTATTCTTTCAGTAGGAGCAATTTTACAAAAACCTGTAGTTAAAAATGGTCAGGTGGTTGCAGGTAACACAATGAAATTATCGATGGCATGTGATCACAGAACAGTAGATGGAGCAACAGGATCTTTATTCCTTCAAACATTGAAAGGCTATATTGAAAATCCTGTGACGATGTTAGTGTAATTATTATTCTGAATAAAGAAATTAACTAATAAATAAAAGCCTGCTTTATTATTTAAAGCAGGCTTTTTATATTTATTTTGCTGTTGTAGGGTCTATTATTGTCCCAACTGCAGCAACTGAATTCGCAGGAAAGCCACCTTGTAAAGCATGTTCCCTTACTAATTCTTCATTTGTTGCCATATATATACAATAAATTTTATCTCCGGTTACATAACTGTGTAACCACTCAATATCAGATCCCATTTTATCTAATACACCACATGAGGTTTGAGAAATTGCTTTTAATTCTTCGGCTGTTAAATTCCCAGCTCCAGGAATTTCTCTTTCAATTACATACATTTTTTTGTTTGCTTTAGTAGCGTCTGCTCTTAGCATATCTGCTGCAGATGTCTCATTGTTTGTACAATTAGTAAGTGTCATAGCTAAAATAATAATTGGTAAAAATTTTAAAGTTTTCATAATGTATTGTTAGTTAGGTTTCTAATTGTAAATGTACTTGTAAGAATTGAGATTGAATTCTATATTTAATTCAAAAAACAGGAAATTTGAACCATCGAATAAAAATGAATGAAGTATGCTAATTTATATGTTGCTGAATATATTTTGAAGGGAGAATCTTATATTTTTCATAGAAGCATTTAGAAAAATATGCAGGACTATTAAATCCGGTTTCAAAAGCAATTTCCGAAATATTACCTTTTCGCTGATGTAATAGATTCAATGCTCTGTGCAATCTAAACTCTTTCATAAAGTTATTAGCAGACATATTGGTTAACGATATTAACTTTCTATAAATCTGAGATTTACTGAAACCTAAATTTTCACTAAAGTCGTTAACATTAAAAGTAGGGTTATTCCAAACTTTCTCAACAAAACTCATTAACTGCGTTAAGAATTTCTCTTCTGAAGGTGTTAGAGTTCTTATATGTTCTTGATTAATAAAAGAATTTCTGTTTTCACTTTCGTATAGTGCTCTTATTTCTGTAGAGATTACGATTTGGTCTTTAACAACTTCGCACATATAAGTGGCTGAATTAATAGCATCTTCAAAGATATTATCTTTATCTGTAACAGGAATTCCAGAACTTAAGCCAATCTTTAGTTTTCTATTGGGTAAATCAAATTTTGGTGTTATGAACTTATAGTTAGACTGTACCTTTAAAGCACATAAGACGGCATTAGTAACCGATTTAAATGATACTAAATAGCTATTGTTATCTTGTTTAACAATTCGTCCTTCAAAGTGCTTCAATGTTTTAGTGACACTATTATGAAATTTTTGTGAAAAAACGCTAAACTGATTCGCTTCTATTCTATTAAGATAATTACTTGTTTCAATGAGCATAATAACTCTAAAAGCAGGATCATTTATAATATTTAATTCTGTATTTATTGATTTTTCAGGATCTTCTATCCGTCCTAAAAAAGACTCAACAATAGTGTCATTAACTTCAATAATATTATTTGGAATATCTCCATGTGCTTCAGCATGCATTTTTTGAATGGCTTCCTTATTTGGTGCTTCAATTAAGCAAAAAGCAGTTTTTCTGTTACCATCAAACCAATAGGTAAACCCTCGGCAACCGTATTTGTGTTCGATTTTTAAATCTTCTTGGTGTATTAGAGCTATATCCTCTGCCTTGGTGTCTTCAGAAACATCGTGACGATCCATATAAATTGGCATAGTAGTCTATATTTTTCTACAATTTAATGAATTTTAATGAATTATAAAATGACTAGTAGTATTAATCAAGCTTTAAAATGAGTTAAACTAAACCTTTTTTTTATCTTTAAACCCAAACAAAAAATAGTTATGAAAAACATTTTTACTTTAATAATGGTATTATTGTTTTTTGGTTGTAAACCTTGTGAGACCAAAGATTCAAAAGCAAAAACGATAACAATTACGAGTAATCAAGTAAAAGAGATAGTGACTTATTTAGCTTCCGATGAATTACAAGGGCGTAATACAGGAAGTCAAGGCATAGAAAAAGCTGGAGTTTTTATTGAGAAAAAGCTAAAATCTTTTGGTGTTAAACCCTATTTTGAAAGCTATCGTGACAATTTTAAAGTAAAAGAGTTTGATGCCTTTAATATAGTTGGCTATCTAGAGGGGTTGGATTCTAAACTTAAAAATGAAGTTGTTATTATAGGTGCACATTATGACCATATAGGTTACAAAAATGCTATTGAAAATGATTCGATAGCGAATGGCGCTAACGATAACGCAGCAGGGACGAGTGCTGTTTTAACAATGGCAAATTATTTTGCTGCAAAGAAAAGTAATAAGCGGAGTATCATATTTGTACTGTTTTCAGGTGAAGAAATGGGGTTATTAGGCTCTAAACATTTAGCAAAAAGACTAAAAGAACAAGATATAAATTTATATACCATGATAAATTTTGAAATGATTGGTGTGCCTTTTAAAGATAGAGATTATACAGCCTTCGTTACAGGATACGATTTATCTAACATGGCATTAAAAATAAACGAATATTTAGGAAGTAATTTTATAGGTTCTTCTGATATAGCAAAAAAATATGATTTGTTTAAACAATCGGATAATTATGCTTTTTATAGCGAATTTAAATTGCCTAGCCACACAATTTCATCTTGCGATTTATCTAATTATGACTATTACCATCAAGTTGATGACGAAATAGATAAATTGGATTATAACCATATGGCTAATCTAATAAATAAGATAATTCCAGCTATGGAAAAAATATGTAATACACCAACAAAAGAAATTGTAATGTATGAAGAGTAAAAATATTATCATTACAGGTGCAAGTAGAGGAATTGGTTTTGAGCTCGTTCATTTATTTGCTAACCAAGGTCATAAAGTATTGGCATTATCTAGAAATGCACAGCCAGTAAACAATTTGCATTTTGATAATATTACGTCAATGTCTTTTGATTTATGTCGTCCAGAAGATTATATAAAAGTTGTGGAGTTTATTGAAAGTGAATGGAGACATGTTGATATTTTAATAAACAATGCAGGTACTTTAATTAATAAGTCTTTTGCTGATACATCAATGCAAGATTTTATGAAAGTTTATGAGACCAATGTTTTTGGAGTTGCAGAAATGACGAGAATTGTAATTCCATTTATGGAAAAGGATAGTCATGTGGTTACTATTAGCTCAATGGGAGGAATCCAAGGGAGCGTTAAATTTCCTGGATTAGCAGCTTATAGCTCTAGTAAAGGTGCAGTAATTACACTTACTGAATTATTAGCAGAAGAATATGCTGAAACAGGACCTTCTTTTAATGCATTAGCTCTTGGAGCAGTACAGACCGAAATGCTAAAAGAAGCTTTTCCAGATTATAAAGCACCAACAACGGCTTTAGAAATGGCAAAATATATACATGAGTTTTCTTTAAATGGAAATAAACACTATAACGGCAAAGTATTACAAGTGTCTAAATCTACACCTTAATCTTTTTATTAATCCAGTATTTCTATTTCAAGTATGATAATTTTTCTGTCTTAAAAAGTTGACAATGAAACAAATTACTAATACGATTTTAATGATTCGTCCTATAAATTTCAGGATGAATGAGCAGACAGCTGTAAATAATTATTATCAAAAGGGTTTAGATAATATGATGCCTGAAGCCGTTAATGCAAAAGCTCAAGAGGAGTTTGATGTATATGTAGATAAACTTAAAGATATAGGTGTAGAAGTTATTGTAATTAGTGATACAAATGAATTTGATACTCCAGATTCAATTTTTCCAAATAACTGGATTTCTTTTCATGAAAATGGTACAGTTGCATTATATCCTATGTTTGCTGAAAATAGACGTTTAGAACGTCGTGAAGAAGTATTAATAGAAATAGAAAATCAAGGCTTTAAAATTAATAATATTGTTGATTATACTAGAGCTGAAAGTGAACAGCTTTTTCTTGAAGGTACCGGAAGTATACTTTTAGATCGTGTAAATAGAAAAGCATATTGTGCCTTGTCTACAAGAGCGGATGAAGGATTATTTATTGAATTCTGTGAAGATTTTGAATATACTCCTATTGTGTTTACTGCTAAACAAACTGTAGGTAATAAAAGAGAAACGATTTATCACACTAATGTTATGATGTGTCTAGGCGAAACTTTTGCTATCATCTGTTTAGAGTCTATAGATGATAAAAGAGAACGTAAAAATGTTATAAATCATTTAAAAGAAGATGGTAAAGAGGTTATTATCATTACAGAAACTCAGGTCAACAATTTTGTTGGAAATATGATTCAGGTTAAAGGAAAAGAGGGTAAACGTTATTTAATTATGAGTCAGGCAGCTCTTGATTCGTTATCTGATGCTCAAATAAAAATTATTAAAAAGCATTGTGATATTTTAAGTAGTAGTCTTGATACTATTGAAGCTTGTGGTGGCGGTAGCGCACGGTGTATGATGGCTGAAGTGTTTTTACCTAGAGTTTAAATTATTCTTTCGGACTAGATTTTGGGAGTTGTATATAAAATGTGCTTCCAACATTTAAAGCACTTTCCACCCATATTTTACCATGATTTAATTCTACTAATTCTTTACAAATAGACAATCCTAAACCAGTGCCTTTTTCATTTTTAGTTCCAATAGTCGTAAATGTATTGTTTTTGAAAAGTTTATCAATATTTTCTTTAGCAATACCAACACCAGTATCTGTAACACTTATTATAGAGCTACCATTGCTAATGTGATTAGAAATTGTTATGGTATCTCCAGTTTTTGAAAATTTAATGGCATTTGTAAGTAAATTTTGAATAATAATTTCAACCATACTTCTATCAGCATATATAAAATCTCTTAATGTATGGTCTTTAATAGTAATATCTTTTCTTTCAATATTTTGTTCTAGTAAGCGAATTTTATCTTCAAAAACTTCCTGGACATCAAATAAACTAGGATTAGACTCTAGAGATTGCATTTGAGATTTAGACCAGTTCAACAGGTTAAATAGTAATAATGAAGCATTATTGGCATTCTCACTCAACTCAGGAATTAAATTGTTAAATTCATCATTAGATAAAGAGCCATCTTTTAATAAATCTATAAACCCTTTAATAGAAGTTAAAGAGTCTTTTAAATCGTGAGAAACTATTGAAAAAAGTCTGTCTTTTACTTTGTTAATATCTTCAAGATGTTTTGTTTGTTCTAAAATAGCTTCGTTTTGTATTTCAATTTTTTTGTTCTTTATTTCTAGCTCTTGAGTGTATTTTATATTGCTATTACTCTTTAAATAGATAAGCATTAAAATAGTTAATATGACTGCAAAGGCTGCTAATAATGCGTATAAAATCAATTTGTAACGCTCAATTTCTTTGAGATTTTTAACGTTCTCATTTTTATATTGATCAATTAAATTTGTATTGATTGGAGATTTCTCTTCTTTCAATTCTACAGTACTAATATCTGTAACGGTATTTTTTAAATTTTGAATTTGTGTATTGTAAAGACTATTTTTTAAATCATAATATTGTCGTTGCCATACAAAAGCTCTAGCGTAATTTCTATTTGTAGAATCTAAAGCTTTCATTAATCCATAATTTTTTAGCAATTCTCTTTTATTATCAATCTCCCTAGCAATTGCTCTTGCTTCAGTAAGTTGTATTTCGGCGTATCTAACACGTTTTTGTTGTAAATTAAGATTACCAATATTATTTAAAGAAAGTAATAACCCTAATCTGTTATTTATCCTTCTATTTAGTCTTAACCCTTCTATTAAATAAGTTGAAGCTTTAGGATAATCTTTAAACTGTAAATATTCACCACCGAGTTTTGGTAAAATGTCACCTCTAATAGAATCATTATCTGGTGATATTTCAGTCAATACTTTTTCATAATACTCAATAGCTTTTCTGTGTTCTTTTTTAATAGAATAAAGCTCTGCTAAATTTTTATTAGATGAAATTTCACCATTTTTATTGCCTATTTGTTTTTCAATTTCTAAAGTCTTTAAATTGAACTCT
>Ga0190293_1000365_pt1 | contig 16124 bp, 16 predicted proteins | sample 48693001_MG_FD_161671 | JGI IMG/M metagenome (GOLD analysis project Ga0190293, IMG submission 161671) | Hydrothermal vent microbial mat bacterial communities from Southern Trench, Guaymas Basin, Mexico - 4869-30-0-1_MG | ecosystem: Environmental > Aquatic > Marine > Hydrothermal vents >... | reverse complement strand
TCCCGTTCAAACATGTGGAATGGTTCGCATTGACTGCTCATGGCCGGATAGGTGTCGGGCGCATTGCAGGCGGCAACCAGCAGCTTATCCTTGCGCAGTACAGCCATAAATCTGACGGTGTCGCTATCTATGTAGGCAAAGTAGTGAACGACCTTCCCGCCGTTTTCGACAATATCCAGGGCTTCCTGACGAAAGGTGTCAAACGTAAGGTTCGGGACCTGTTTTCTGGGGAGGGCGACACCATTTGAAACCTCCAGAAATGCCGTGTTCATTAAAAACCTCCACTGACGATAGTTACCGCATTCATTATTGTCTGGTACAGGGAGTCCGGGATCCAGAAACACAATACCAGAGAGGTTAATAGCAGCACATACTGGGGCCAGACCAGACTGGCTTTTTCCGTCAAACCAATGGTCGCTTCCGACGTGTTAAAAGAAATTTTCATTGCCTGGTTGGCAAAACCGGCAAAGATGGCACACAGACTGACCACCAAAACAGTGACGCCTATGTAGTGACCGGCCTTAAAGGCCCCGAGGATGACGAACAGCTCGCCGATAAAAATTCCAAAGGGCGGCAGACCTGAGATTGCGACAAATCCGCCGAAAAAGGCTACAAAGGTCCGCGGCATCTGCTTAACCAGGTTGCCTGTCTTTTCAATCTGCCGGCTGCCATAGCCCAGCAGAATGTTGCCGGAAGTCAGAAACAGCGAAGATTTGATCAGACTGTGGTGGATCAGGCAAAGCATGGCTCCATAGGCACCCAGTCCGCCAACACCTGTTCCAAAGGCAATAATGCCCATGTTTTCAATGCTCGAATATGCCAGCAGGCGTTTGTATTCTGTCTGCTTGAGAATAAAGGTGCCTGCCGCCAGAATTGAAGTCAAGCCGAATCCCATCAGGATAAGGCCGGAAAAATCGCCCAGGCCGGCTGCCAGCATGATTTTATTGGTTTTGAAGATCCCGAGGTAGGCGCAGTTGAGCAGTACGCCGGACAACAGCGCCGATGCCGGGCTGGGCGCTTCGCTGTGGGCATCGGGCAGCCAGGTGTGCATGGGCGCCAGACCCATTTTTGTGCCGTATCCTACCAGGATAAAGGCGAAACCCGCTTTCAGCCACATGGGATCAAGACGGGTTGCAACCGCCGTGAGCGCAGAAAAGGAAACCGGCGCATCTACCTTGCCGACATCCATTGAAATCGTGATCAGCACCGATCCCAAAAGCGCCATGGCAATGCCCACAGAACAGATCAGTACATATTTCCAGGTGGCTTCCAGGGAAGCGGAAGATCGGTGGGTGTAGATCAGCGGCGCACTGGCCAGGGTTGTCGCTTCAATGGCGATCCACATGACCATGATATGATCGGAAAGGGTCACCATGGTCATGGTGGACAGAAACAGCAGCATGGAGCCGGTAAAAATATGCTCGGACTTGATATCGGCCACCTTGAGATAGGCTACCGTATAAATGGATATCAGAAAAAACAGGAGCGATATCACCAGCAGCGAGAGCATTCCTTCCGGCGTGACGGCAAAATAGGATTTAAACAGCGGTTCGGGCTGCCGGACCCACAGCAGGAGGGAAAGCAACAGGTGAAGTGCTCCGGTAAAGACCAGCAGCGGACGCCCCATGTTGCGGGGCAGGAAAAAGGCAATCACGCCGGTGACAAACGGGGCCAGGAAAACGATTTCAACCATGAATCAAACACCTATTCCTTTAATGTTCTGAGCAGGGCGGTATCCACATCATCAAATGTCTGTTTGATATTCTGAAGGATGACGGCCATGATCATGACACCGGCCAGTACATCCAGAAGAATGCCGAATTCCACTATGTGAAGGGCTCGCACTGAAAAGGTCGTTCCCACCAGATAAATGCCGTTTTCCATCATGATATACCCCAGCACCATGGCGATGGCATTTCGCCGTGCTATCAGCAGGAACATGCCGGCGACCAGAAGAGAGATGGCAGTGGGTAGCAGTAGTACACTGGTACTGATGGACGGGGCATTGAATCTGTGACTGACAGCCATGGCAGCCACGATCAACCCCAGGCCTGCCAGCACTGAGGCGTGATAGCCGACGATCGGTTCCACTTCCCTGCGAATGGCAACCTTTTTAATGGCGAAATGTATGCACAAAGGAATGACGATACCGCGAATCGTCAAAGTGGCAAGCGTAAACAAAATTCCGCCGCCGGTCATGTCGTGCCCGATTATCAGCGGGACGATAGATACGACCACTCCCTGAAACGCCAGAACCTTGATAAGCCCCGGCAGCCGGCTGGAACCAAATGAAAACAGAACCGAAAGCAGAACAAGGGACAATGTCATGTCGACCGGGATGTTCATCTTAGAAACTCCAGTGTAATAACGGTTGCAAAAAAAGCCAGGGCAAAGGAGGTCAGGAGGAACTTGGGAACCCTGTCCATCCTGTAACGGGCCACGACCGATTCCATGACACCCACGGCCATATACACAACCAGCAGGGATGTCACGAACAGGCAGATGTTCAGTGCAAGATAGCCTGATTCAAATGGCATGATCAGCCTGGCGACAATGGATGAATAGAAAAAGAGTTTGCAGAAAGATCCCAGTTCGATAAATCCCAAATCGGGTCCGCTGTGATCCAGCACCATGACTTCATGAATCATGGTCAACTCCAGATGGGTGGCCGGATCATCTACCGGTACGCGTGAGTTTTCCGCCAGAAGAATAACGAAAAAGGCAATCACCACAAACAGCATTGGCGACCCGGCTGCCTGCCATAATCCAAAAGGCTGGCCGCCTGAAAAATAGGCCGCCAGGCGCAATTCACCGGTCAGTATGTAGAACAGGATCAGTAGCATGAACATCGTGGCTTCGCAGATAATCGGGAAATAGGCTTCCCGGGCTGCCCCCATTCCTTCGAACGGCGACGCGGTGTCCATGGCAGCCGCAATGGTGAAAAAACGGCCCAGGCCAAGCAGGTACAAAATGAAAAGAAGATCACCACTGAACGAAAAAACCGGCGGATGGCCCCCAAAGGGAAGAAACAACAGGACAGTGACAGCAGCTCCCAGCGATACCACGGGTCCCAGTTTGAAGATAAAGGTCGTGCTGGTGCTGTAAACCGAACCCTTCTTGAACAACTTGACGAGGGTGTAGTAGTTAATCAGCAGAGGGGGGCCCTTTTTCCCGCCGAAAAAAGCCTTTACTTTGAGGATAACCGCTGAAAAAAACGGGGCCACCAGTATGGCCAGAACCCAGAATAAAATGGATTTAATCATGACATCATCTCATTTATACGAAAAATATAAGCACCACAATGGCCAGCAATATGTAACCGATATACAAATGGATGTCTCCGTGCTGTATCCAGCGCAACCTGTCGAACAGCCACAGAACCGGATTGACCACCACACGCACCATGTGAAGCTCGGCTATGTCATCGATATGGCTATGGTAATGGGTTTTTTGGGGAAACCGACCGCGAATTCTAGGATGATCCTCTTGCAGAGGGGCAGCCGGCCTGAAAAATTCGAGAATCGAGGCTGCGTAGGAAGTGCCGGTATACTGCATTTTAACGGTTGGTTGTGTGAAACCGCACCCCCAGGTTCCTGCTTTGCCGATAGTCTTACCCCGGTATAAAACAAGACGGAGGGCAATAAGTATCAGAAGAACGATAAAGAAAACTGTGGCTGCCAGGGTGATATTTGCCGTCATCTGCATAAACGGCTCCATGGGTATGCGGCCATACCCCAGCCCGGATACCGGAACAGCCTTCAGGGCCAGGGTAATAAACATCCGTGGAAACACCCCTATGATGATACAAACGGCGGCCAGTATCAGCATGGGTGCCAGCATAGCCGGCCCTTTTTCATCCACGGCCACAGCACTCGAACTCCTGGGTTCTCCCTGGAAAACCACCCCCACTACCTTGGTGAAACAGGCCAGGGCCAGGCCACCGATAATGGCGAGGCTGACAATGGCCATGATGCTCAGCACAAAAGCCGTTTTGTCGAGGGCCACGCCTCTGAACCCACCTAAATAAATAAAAAATTCGCTCACAAATCCGTTAAACGGCGGAAGACCGGAAATGGCCAAAGAACCGACCAGGAACGTGACACCTGTGACTTTCATGTTTTTGAGCAGACCACCCAGCATATCGATGGTGCGCGTTCCCGTTTTCTGGATCACCACCCCGGCTCCCATGAACAGCAGTGATTTGAAAATCGAGTGATTTAACACATGTAACAGCCCCCCGGAAAACCCAAGGACAGCCATGATAGGGTTGCCGGAGGATACGCCGATCATGCCGATTCCGATCCCGATCAGAATAATCCCGATATTTTCAACGCTGTGATAGGCAAGCAGCCGTTTGAGGTCGTGCTGGCCGAGGGCGTAGACAACACCCAGAATGCCGGAAATCATTCCCGCAATCAGTACGATTTCACCAAACAGCGGCGTATGCAGGCTCAGCGAGGCATACAGGCGTACAATGCCGTAAATTCCGGTTTTTATCATTACACCGGACATCACTGCTGAAATGTGACTCGGAGCGGCCGGGTGGGCATGAGGCAGCCAGACATGAAACGGAAACACACCGGCCTTTGAACCAAATCCGATAAAAGAGAGTATTAACACCAGTAATTTTGCCGAATCAGGGATGGTGCTGCCGGAAGAGAACAGAAAACTGCCGCTATACCCATATAATATACCAAAAGAAACCAGGATGAACATGGCGCCGACATGCGAAAAAATAAAATAGAGATAGCCGGCTTTTCGGTTTTCAGCAGATTCGTAGTCATATATCACCAGAAAAAATGATGACAGAGACATGATTTCCCAGGAAAGCATAAAAGCGATCATGTTGGCGGCAGTCACCACCAGCGCCATGGAAACGATCAACAGGGAGAAAAACAGATAGTTGACTGCCGAGCGGAGAGCCTTTTCAGGTTTATTGAGGTAGTGAAAACTGTAAACTGCTGCAAGCAGGGAAACGGCATAAATCGCAACCAGGAAAAATGCCGACAGTCCATCTACTTGGAATGAAAGGGAAAATAGTTTCAAATATTCAAAAGATGCAGCATGGGACCCCTGATGCAGTAGCTTGACCAGGGCGTCGAACAATCCAATGGCGCATCCGATGCTGATGACGGAAACAGCGGTGGCTTTCATCAACACAAAATTTCGCCAAATAAAAAGGGTGGCAAAGCCGCCACAGCAGATCAGTGCAATCGAGAGAAAAAAACTGTTCATAAAACTCCCTTTTTAATCTGATTCTGATACGGATAGATTTTTTGAGAAAACATGAAATCCACCAAATGTCAATCTACATTTGGTGGATGAACTTGCAGGCAGGGCACTTTTGATGGCGTCCATCAGTCTCAGTTATTTGATGAAGTTGCCAGCAAGATACCAAAACCAACAAAAATTGAACCACTTGTTCGATTGAAAACTTTAATTCTATTGGGTTTTGCTATCCAGGCTTTTACCTTGTGCGCCAATAAGGCATAAAGCATCAAAAAAGAAAATGAAAAAAACATCAATGTAGCAATGAGCATAGAAAATTGAGGGATTAAAGTTTCTTTGGTGTTAACAAACTGTGGAAATAGGGCAGTCAGGAATACAATTGCCTTTGGATTGCTCAGTGCAACGCCCAAGGCTTGAAAAAATAGTTTTTGAGATGAAACATCTGTCGAAATCAATTGTTTTTTCATGGTAGTTACATCGGAATTTTTCTGAAAAATCAGTTTAATGCCTAAATAGATCAGATAGGTTGCACCCGCATATTTGATACTATTAAATATCATTTCTGAGGTGTTGAGTACGGTACCCAATCCTGTAACCGCGATGATGCCAAGACAGAAAAGACCAACAATATTGCCAATTGCAGCAAAGACGGCTTTTCTCCATCCATGGATTGTTGCGCTTGTCGTGATGAAGAGAACTGCCGGCCCGGGTGTTGACGTAGCGATAAATACTAACACCAAATACATGAGCCATGATTGGATCGTCATATTCATTATCCTTATTTGCCACAGCATTTTTTATGTTTTTTACCACTTCCACAGGGGCAGAGTTCATTACGCCCCACTTTCTTTTCGGCGATCACTGTTTTTGGTGGATTCAACAACATTTCTAAGTCATTAATATCCTCAGGTTTGTCTGAATCTAATTCAATTGAATATTTCCAATCGTTTTTTTCAAATACGGATTCTAATTCCTTGACTCTCTTTTTTGTTTTTACATTTACAATTGCGGGATTCTTTTCGGTGCCAAGTTTTGCAGTTTTTTTACCATCAAATAATTTTTTCATCTTTTCACCCTCATTTGACTTTTATATGAATTTTTTCATCTTTAAATTCTATGATATCACCTGAAAATATTTTTTTTCGTTTTCTGGTTTCCACCTCACCATTTACCGTAACCTGACCTTCAGAGATTACATATTTCGCCTCACCACCGCTATTGACCATATTTTCGAACTTCAAGATTTTATAGAGTTCAATGGGCTCTTCTGTTATTTCAACTTCTCTCATTTTACCAACGGCTCCTTTTCCTAAACGGCATGGGTTTTCTTATGCTTAGAAGGTTGTTTTTGAGCCTAAAAACATCAACCTAAGACCAAAATTAACCTCTGTTTATATTGCATTACCTATTTTATCATTAAGCTGTCTCGGTCCGACCCAAAAGGGGTGTGCCCGCAACTAAAATTACATAGCAAAGCAGGGATAGCAGGCCCATGCTGCCCAATGCAAGATAGAGCCATTTCAAGTTTGAAATGGCAAGAACCGAGGTTGCCATCATCGGTCCCATGGCATTTCCTGCAAACCTGCTTGAATTCAAGAACCCGATCACCCGTTCGTCCAGATCCGAGGCAAAAGAAGAAAAAACCAATGGCATGATAGCGGCTATCATGGCGGTCTGAATCATACGAACGGCAACAAAACTTGTAAACCCGGGACACATGGACAGCATGAATTGCATAACGGTTCCCATGATACCGGCGAAAATAATCATCCTGTGATTCGTGACTTTTGCAGCAAGTCTGCACAGCAAAAAGGTTCCCGCCATAGCCGTGGCCGTATACAGCATGACAACCAGGCCGGCCGATTTTACAGCCATGCTTTCTGGCATGTGGAATCCCTGAAAAACATTCGGAAGAACACTGGGCAGGAACATCAACTGGATGGTCGCGGTGAAACAAAGTCCCCACCCGATGAGGGTCTTTTTATTGATCGTGTGTTTTGTGACGCCGGCAGGCTGTTTTGATTTATGCGCAATATCAATTACATATACAAAACAGAAGCCCAGCGTCATAAATACCAAAGCCGATGCACTGATAAACGCACCCTGGTAACCCAGCATCGTGGCGGCCAGCGCACCCACCGGGGGACCGGTCAACTGTCCGAGTGTCATGGAGTTTTGAAACAATCCGATATCTCTTGACACCCATTCTCCGGATGACGACGAAGAGACGATGATCAGACCCACGGTGGATATACCGCCCAACAATCCCTGGACGATACGAAGGACAAGCAGAACAGGAAGACTCGAAACAAAGCCCATCGACAGGATGATAAGGGCATGGGAAAGCAATCCTCCCATAAAGAGGTTCTTGGGACTGGTACGCGAGGCCAAGGATCCCCAGTAGGTAGACGCAAAAGCTGCGGCGAAACTGGGTGCCCCCATGATAAATCCCAGCAATATCAGCGTGTCCCGTGAAGAATAAGGGCTGATGTCATAAATAAAAAAAGGCAGAAAGATCAAGACGAAATTGAAAGAAAAGGCCATCCCGAATTGGGCCAGAGAAATGAAGAGTACGTTTCGATAGTTTCTTTGATTCATTATTGCCGTTCAATAGCAGGGTACTATTCAAAACACAATATGCTGAAATTTATAAACGATTATAAGCGATGTGATATCATCAAACGCTGGAGGGTATCGGAAAATGAGATGCCGGGACCCTGTGTTGATTTGGCCTGACCCTATATTTTGTCAGACAAACCACCGTGTTTTAGGGTGGACACTCTGCAATAAAAAGATCAATATCTTGTAGTAATTGCTTGTGTATGATATTGATCACTTAAATTTTCTATCTACACCTGATTTCGAGCTCACCTGACCCTGCACGTTGTCAAGACGTGATAAAAGTAAATACTATACACTTTCATGCTTATCGAGTTTCCTGAATATCATTCAGATGGTGGTGTTCTACCGATAGAAAAATTATGAAATAGAGATATTTTTCGAGTACTTTATTCTTTTGTCGGAACTATACAGAAACTTTATAATAACTGGTTAGAGGCACCAAAATATTACTAAGTAAGGAGCTATTTCCAAGGTGAAGCAAGAATGGTTTGAAATGCACGATATTCGTCGCAGAAATTTTGACAAATCGGTTTGGATACCTTTGAGGGCCGGATTTCATAATGTTTGCCAGGGAAAATATGGTTACGAGGGATATAAAAAGGATTTCTTTGGAACAGGTTCAATAGCTGTTCCGACAAAAAATAAAAATACTGTAAAGAAATTAGCTTGGATGGATATCGGAATAAGCCATCAACATTCTGGTCATATCGAAGATGACATCTATGTCCCTGCAGACATATATAGGGATTATCAGGGTGAATTTGAAGGCGTCCACCTTGTGCTGAATCAATTGTCTTACGGAGACGAACCATCTATCTGGCATTTGAATCAGGACTTGGTTTTATCTCTTGCTTTAAAAATAGAGGGAAATTCATGGGTTTGTCCTCAAGATGGTTACATAGAAGTTGCCAGACTCAAAAAGAATGATGAAAACGGACTCGCATTGATAGAAATCAAGGCACAATATCTAAAAGATTATCTTTGTGCAAGAGATATGGGTCTGTACATGACAAGTTATTTCAGTAGAGACATGATCGTCACCGATGCATCCGGAATTAGTTGGAATGGCGACAGTAGCAAAGAAGAAAATGAATCCGGCAGATGGGAAGGAAGGATAATGCCCATCCATGAAGGAGGCGATCCTTTCGGGGAAAAAATGGCTGTTTTTCATGTCGCAAGAACAGATGTGGAAGAAAGCGATGATGTCCCCGACATTTCAAGTATTCCCACAGATGATAACACAAAGAGTGAAACTTGGGAGCGGAAGTTTGAGGGTAAAAAGCTTTACCGTGTAATGGGTGATCTATGGCGGAATGACTGGATTGAACCGGGAAAAATCAGTCCAAAAGTAAGAGGGGATAAGCTTGCATCCACTGTGTTTTTTATTATTGATGCAGAAGGGTCAAAAGTTAATGGTGATGATTTAGTTCACTCCGGCAAATGGCTATGGTTTAAACCGGATGTTATTATGGCTTTGTGTCATAGGCGTGGTGGATCTTTATCCTTCTATACACAAGATACTGGTTCGGTTTCCTGCTCATATGGAGATGGAGTTCACTTTGGTATAAATGACTTGGGTTATATAAATGTATATGCGAAAGACATCGGGTTTCTACCGGTATGGCAACAGCAAATATGGGCTGGTTATAACATAAGCCCTGAGGGTGGAGTTTCGAAAGAGTTGTTGGCTTCTCAAGTGAGGGCGGAACCTGTTGGAACTCAAGCACCTGAAGATTTTCTCCCAAAAGGAATCGCAATCGTAAATAAGTTATCACAAAAAAAGCTTGGAATTAAGTTGTTTCGTGAGCATGAGGTAGTTCCAGAGCTTTTCAATAAAGTGCACCGTTTTAGATCGATTGATGATCCTTCTTTTTATGCTCTAGCAAAGGATTTAGCACGATTAACCGCTGATAGTTTGGACACTGAAGCCATGCAGAGCATTGTGCCTCCGCCAAAGAAAAAAAAATGGGGTTCCCTTAAATCACTTGAAAATCTATTAGCTTCAAAATTTAACATTGATCATATTAGAAAGATAACCGCCCCATTTGTTGGCGTATATGAGTTGAGGCATGCTGATGCGCACTTGCCAAGCAGCAAATTAGATGATGCATTCAAACTCATAGATATAGATAGATCTCGGCCTCACATCCATCAGGGTTACATGATGTTGCACAATATTGTTTCGAGTCTTTATGGAATTGCAGAGGCTTTAAAAAATTGGCCGTAGAATGGCAAGCCTCTAACAACGGCGTGCTGTCGGACTCGCTTTGTTCGCCGCAGACGCCGTGCGTTATCTGTGGCATTGAACGATTTGGGAGGGATATTTTATGGGACTGACAATGCTCGGGGTAGTGCTCGGTGCTATAATTGCCATAATTGTGACTGTCGCCACGGAACTTTTAAGAAAGCCAAATCTTGATTTTGAGATTCTCCCTGCAAAAGATATGGAATTTGATGACCAACCTGCAGAACGTATGAGAGCTGTTTGCCTCAAATTGGTAAATAAACCTCTTCCAAAATGGGCACGATGGATGTCGAGGAATCCAGCCCTTCAATGTCATGGCAACATAACATTTCACCATCTTGATGGTCACAATATTTTAGGTAGATCTATGATAGTGCGCTGGTCTGGTGCGCCTGAGCCGAACCCATTACGAATCCAGATCGGCAACATGGAAGGATTAGTTTTTGATCCAGTAAGAATCACTCCAATCCAAAAAATGGATATTTATCCTGGTGAAAGCGCTGAAATTGATATCGCCGCAAGATTTGACGACGAACCCGAATGTTATGGTTGGAGCAATGAAAGCTATTTTTCTGATCCACCTTGGCGAATAGCCAATTGGCGCCTTCCGCCAAATCAATTCATAGTAAAAGTAACAATATTTTCATCGGGGGAAACATTTTCAAAAGTTTTTCGTTTAGTTAACGACGTTGGGCAACAAGGTTTTAGAATAGAGGCATCACTGCCGGAAGATATTGTAGAGTAGAAAACCAGATAACATTTCGCTGCTCCCGACGCGGCTCTGCCGCGCCGTAGGGAGGGGGTCACATCTTGAATAGTGAATTAAAGTCCTATTTAATAAATATTAAATAGGACAACAAATTGAAATTATATGTATTTATCAAACTATTCACTATTCAAGATGTGACCCCATTGTCAAAATTAAATCACGGACTGCTTTTGTTATCGGATGTGGGCATCTATTTTATGGTAAACACAGTATTCAAAATCTACTTAGTCAAAATGGATACAAACTTGAACCGATCTAAAAACGCCGAACAAAAGGCTACAGCGGGCGGCTATCGCCGCCGCTGAGCCACGTTTTATGAGATAAGGTGATATTTTTATGGATGGACTGATGCTATTTACGGATGGAAGTGTGAATACTCAGTCAAATATTGGATATGGGGCTTACCTTGTTGTATCTGAACGCGGTCTTTCACTGAATTCGGTGAGGACGAGCGTGAAAGTGAGACGATTTGAACATACGTCTTCAACGAAACTGGAATTGCAGACATTATTATGGGCGCTAAACGATATTCAAGCATTGGGGCGTAAAGTGATTTTGTATACGGATTCTCAAAACATTTTGGGGTTACAGGGAAGGCGTGAACAGTTTGAGCAAAATGATTATCGTTCAAAGAAAAATAAACGCCTCAGCAATTATGAACTGTATCAGGAGTTTTATAGAATGATCGATCATTTGGATTGTGAATTGGTTAAAGTCCGTGGACATCAGGTGTCGAATCAAAAAGATGATATTAGTAAGCTTTTTACACTTGTGGATAGAGCTGCAAGGAAGGCGCTGAGAGAAGATAATCGGTGACCTGTCGTTTCAAGCAAGCCGATGGGAAGAAAAGGGTCACCCATTAAAGGCCTTTCAAGGAAATGCCTGGGAACGGACTGATTGTTTCCAAATATGGCTAAGAAAATTAATACCGAAGTGACCCCATTATCACAACTGTAGTAAGCACAGAAAGGTATAAAAATCGGCCTAAATTCTTTCTTATTCATGGAGGTAATATGAATAATCAGGATATTAAGATCGACCTAGGTCCAGTTCAGGAGACTTTGATGTTGCCTCTGTGGGCAAGAGCTCGAGAGACAGAGAAGAACAATCCCATCGTATGTGACACCTATGCCAAGAAAATAGTCGAAACAATCGACTATGATTTCTCTCAGATTGAGGAAGGGCATATGGCGGATCATCAGGGTGTATGGGCTATCCGTGCTTACAACTTCGACAACATCATTAAAGTATTTCTTGAGAATACTAGTAGAGCGGTGGTAGTAAATATTGGAGCGGGTTTGGACACTACATTTCAGCGAGTTGACCAGGGAAATGTTCTATGGATCAATATCGACCTTCCAGATGTCGTTGCTATGCGGCAGAAGCTAATTCGGCATCAGTTAATTCCTGACTCAAAACGAGAAATGACGATTGCTAAATCCGTTTTTGATTTCACCTGGATTGATGACATATCCCGGTGGACGAAAGACCGTTCCATTCTGTTCATGGCTGCCGGAGTACTAATGTACTTCGAAACCCAGGAGGTCGAAATCCTGTTCCGTAAACTTGCCGAAACTTACCCTTCATCCCATGTTATCTTTGATTCGATGTCCTGGTTACCAGCATGGGGGTCAAATAGGGAAATCAAGAAAATCGTGAAAAATAGCGGAATGGACTCATCAACAATTATTAAGTGGCATCTGAAAAGAGCTTCCGGTCTTCGAAAGTGGGTAGATACAATCAAAATCGTTGAAGAATATCCCATGCTTTCGAAAGTGCCCGCCAGGAATGATTTTAATAAAAAGCAGATCTGGCAAATTAAAATTGTAGGTCTCTTTCGTTTTTACAACATGATTCATGTGCAGCTCTGAGAGCATGTGCAATTACATAACGGTTCATTTGTAACTTAGCTCAAATTGTACAGATCAAACATCATGTATTATCGGACCCCATGCGATTCATGTGCAAGCAAAGGGCAGGCTTGATCCCTTTACGTTTCCTTTTCGGGAAAGCCGGAGAACCCCAGATCTCTTGTTGTCAAGCCATCGCGTTAAAAGACCCCGGCATCACCCTTGACGTTTTGGCTCCAAAGGACTCCGCTTTTTGAATCACTATTTCTTATGCCTGCGCCTTTCTTGCTATTCTCTCATTTTTACAGTACAGGTGGATTGGGGTTTGGGTTTCCTTTTCAGGTTTTGGAGAACGGTTTGAACCTTAGCAAAAGATGCCGACTGACAATACGATCCGGGCAAGCAAAGATGTTCCTTGTCCTCTTCGGTTTCTTGTTTTCGTTTGTTACACCGCAGAACAGTTGTTTGGCGCAACCAACCGAACGGGCGGTGTATGTTGTCAACATCTCCGGAACGGTTGACCCGGGTATGGCGGCATTTATGGAACGGGTACTTGAAGTGTCCGTCGATGATCCGGACGCCCTGTTTGTTTTTGAAATGGACACCTTTGGCGGACGCGTGGATTCGGCACTCCATATTGTGGATACCCTCCTTTCTGTTCCTGAAGACCGTACCATCGCCTTTGTTAAAAACAAGGCCATTTCTGCAGGCGCATTGATCGCCCTGGCCTGCGGCAGGCTTGCCATGAAAAAGAATACCACCATCGGCGACTGTGCACCCATCACCTATTCAAATGAAGGTCCCAAGATGCTGGGGGAAAAGTTCCAGTCCCCTCTGCGGGCCAAATTCCGTGCTCTTGCGAAACGCAATGCCTACCCCGAGACCCTGGCCGAGTCCATGGTCACAGCGGAGATGACGGTTTATGCTGTGGAAATGGATGGGATAACCCATTATATGGATTCCCAGGCATTCGAAGATCTGAGCCAGACGGAAAAGGAGCGGGTTTCATCCAAAAAGACCATTGTAGCCAAGGGCGAACTTCTGACCATGAATGACACCGAGGCCGTTGATCTGGGTTTTTCACGCATGAGTGTTGATACCATCGATGACATGTTGCAACAGATGGAAATAGAAAATTACACACTCATACGGATTGAAGAGAACTGGTCGGAAACCTTTGTACGATTCATCGGTGGTATTGCACCGCTATTGTTGATGATCGGTCTTGCAGCCCTTTATATAGAAATAAAGGCGCCCGGCTTCGGGTTGCCCGGGATTCTGGGTATCATCTGTCTGTTTCTTGTTTTCATCAATCAGTATTTGGTCGGTTTGGCTGATTATACGGAACTGTTGCTATTGGTTATAGGATTTATCCTTTTGGGATTTGAGCTTTTCGTGATACCCGGCTTCGGTATCACCGGGATTGCAGGTCTTCTTTTTATCACGGCCGGCGCCATTCTAGCACTTCAGGATTTTGTCATACCGGACCCTTCCTTTCCCTGGCAGGCAGAACTTTTGTCAAAAAACATCCTGCATGTCCTCGGTGCGCTTTTCATGGCTGTGATCCTTGCACTTTTTGCCCTGCGCTATCTCCTGCCAAAGCTTTCTGCGGTTGTCGAAGGACCCTATCTGGAGACGACTCTCAAAGATTCTCATGCGGATTCACTGGAAGCCACGGGCGCTAAAACAGGTGATATCGGGGTTGCCATGTCATTGCTGCGACCCTCCGGCAAGGTACAGATCCAAGATGAAATTTTTGATGTGGTCACCGAGGGAGAATTCATAGAAAAGGGCATCGCCGTGATAATTAAAGAAATTGTGGGAAACCGGATTGTCGTTGCAAGGAAACCTGAAGATGAATGATCATTTGCTTTATTCAATAATTTTGCAGCTTGTGGGTGTTGGTGTTATCATTGCAGAAATAATTCTACCATCAGGCGGTATCCTTGCAATTGCAGCACTGGGTGTTTTTGGATATTCACTTTTTATTGTTTTTAAAGAAATATCCGTGACCATGGGTTTTTTCTTTGTGGCTGCGGATATTATCCTGATCCCTGTCCTCGTCATTGTGGGGTTGAAACTGCTGGCCAGATCGCCTGTGACACTTCGCAAAACACTATCCCGAAAAGAGGGTGTTTCCTCCCAGTCTTCCGAGTTGGAAAGTTACGTCGGTACCCATGGGAATGCTGTCACGGATCTCCGGCCTGCGGGTATTGTACTTATCAACGGCAAAAGAGTCGATGCGGTCACCCGTGGTGAATATCTCGAAAAAGAGACGGGCATTATTGTTACTTCAGTGACCGGAAATCAGATTATCGTACGACAAAAAGACATACTCTAAAGAGAGGAGTTATCATGATTACCGTTACCAACATTATTCTTGTCATTATTGCATTAGCGATTCTTGTACTGTTCTATTTTGTGGGCTCTGCCATTTCGCTGTGGATACAGGCCCTTGTTTCAGGCGCGCGTGTGAGTCTCATCAGCATCGTGTTTATGCGTTTCAGAAAGGTTCCGCCCAAACTGATCGTTAACGTAAAAATCATGGCTGTCAAGGCCGGGTTGGACATCTCCACCAATGATCTTGAATCTCATTTTCTGGCTGGGGGTGATGTCATGCGCGTGGCCCAGGCACTTATTGCGGCGGATAAGGCCAGTATCGAACTAAATTTCAACCGGGCCGTTGCCATCGATCTGGCTGGAAGAAATGTGCTGGAAGCCGTTCAGATGAGCGTGAATCCAAAGGTGATCGAAACACCCCTGGTGGCTGCCATGGCCAAGGACGGCATCCAGCTCAAGGCCATCGCACGGGTAACCGTGAGGGCAAATATCGATCGACTGGTGGGTGGCGCCGGAGAAGAGACCATTTTGGCCCGGGTGGGTGAAGGGATCGTGACAACCATCGGTTCGGCTGATTCCCATAAGCTTGTCCTTGAAAATCCGGACATGATCTCAAAACGGGTGCTTGAAAAGGGTCTGGATGCCGGGACCGCATATGAAATTCTTTCCATTGATGTTGCGGATGTGGATGTGGGAAAAAACATCGGCGCAGAGCTTGAAACGGATCGTGCCGAGGCGGACAAAAAAATCGCCCAGGCCAAGGCCGAAGAAAGAAGAGCCATGGCCATTGCCGTGGAACAGGAAATGAAAGCCAAGGTACAGGAAATGCAGGCCAAGGTTGTTGAAGCGGAAGCGATGGTTCCCCTGGCAATGGCCGAAGCCTTTAAAAAAGGGAACATGGGTGTGATGGATTACTACAAGATGAAAAATATTGCCGCAGACACCCAGATGCGTGACACCATTGGTTCGCCTGACGACAAAAAGGGTTAAGAAATGAAAAGCGAATATATTTTATGGATCGCCATCTGTCTTATTTATGTTGTGTCGGTTTTGGTTAAAAGAGCACGTG
>Ga0190293_1000364_pt1 | contig 16144 bp, 14 predicted proteins | sample 48693001_MG_FD_161671 | JGI IMG/M metagenome (GOLD analysis project Ga0190293, IMG submission 161671) | Hydrothermal vent microbial mat bacterial communities from Southern Trench, Guaymas Basin, Mexico - 4869-30-0-1_MG | ecosystem: Environmental > Aquatic > Marine > Hydrothermal vents >... | reverse complement strand
TTTTAGTCAGGGGGTGATTATTTACAAAGCGGTAAGAATCACCCCCTGACTCGTTAATTAACGATCAATGTTTTCTTTGCCATCTTGACCTTCGGGTGTAATTATTATTTATAAAATATTGTAAAGCTATTTCGCTGGTTCCACCAATAGTACTAAAGTTTGAAATTGGAAAATCATAAGAGAAACCAACCTTAAAATTGTTAGTTTCTAAGCCAATTACAGGGCTAATAGACAAGAGAAATTCAGCATTTGAATCAATCTTTTGAATGACAGAAGAACTTAAAAACCCAAAAGAAAATTTACTAATTTCCATTTCTGCACCAAAATCTATCCTGTTATAAATATCCTGTTTCATATAATTGAAAGTTAAAAAAAGATTAGAATCTTCTGGGAAGAATGAATTTCTTCCTCTGTTAGAAAGAGATATTTGATATCCCCCATGAAGAGACATATGCATTGCCAAAGGCAGAATTTCATTTTCAACAAATGAAATATCAGGTGTTGTTAAATGTTTTAAACTAAATCCAAACCATGCATTTTCAGCATACAGAATCCCACCAACAGCAAGATCCATAAAAAATACATTTTCTGCAATATGGTCATAGATGGGGTCACTGGTAACCGGATCATTTCCTCCTGCCAGATCAATTTGATCTTCAAATAAAAGTCCACCAAAACGAAAGTCTTTATAGCCAATGCCAAAAGCAATACCAGGGAAAAAGGTCCAATTTTCTGAGAGTTTTAAATGGTAGGAATAATGGAGGTTTATTTGAATAAAGTTATAATTTGTTAGCTCTTCCTTTTGATTTAAGAAGCTTAAACCTATTCCGCTATTGATTGATTCAACCCAGTTATCACCAAAAGCATATACTGTTTTTAGTTTATAATTAGATTTTGTTGCCTGGTCTCTATAGCCTAACCCTAACCTGAAATTGCCTTCTGAACCAGCAAAAGCAGGATTCATTAAAACCGGGACTGCATAAAATTGTGTAAGCACAGGATCTTGAGCAAATAAACTTTGAAAGCTCCATATTAAAATTATGATATGTACAAATTTATGCATATAGTTTTATTTGATCAATGTAAACATGCCATTAGAAACCATAGTTTGTTCATCTAAGGTTACAGCAGTTACCACATATAAATAATTTCCATTTTCAGCATCCTTCCCTTTTAGTATTCCATCCCATCCTGTTAAAGTTTGTCCTTCTTCAAAATAGATCAAATTTCCCCAGGTATCATAAATTTGCAAACGCACATTGCTCATTCCTTTAAAAACAGGTCTAAAAGTATCATTGACCTGATCATTATTTGGGCTAAAAGCATTTGGTATTACCATGTCAATTATTGCTTCCACCTTAATTTTCACATTAGTAGGGGATGGGTACTCAAAACCATCAAATGCTTTATAAGTAAAAAGATCTTCACCAAAAAAGTTTGTATTTGGGCTATAAATAAAAGACCCATCCAATGAGAAATTCAATACACCATTAGTCACATCGCTTACTAAATATGCTGTTAAAATATCTCCATCAGGATCATTATCATTAGATAGAACACCTTCTGTATTTTCAATTTCTAAAACTTCGTTCTCTTTTGTCGTGTAAGAGTTTTCATTGCTAATTGGGGGTGAATTATCTAAAATCACATTAAGTGTAGCTGTGGCAATATTCGAGTCTAAATCACCATCGTTTGCTTTGTAAGTAAAATAGTCTGCCCCATAATAATTTTGGTCTGGTGTATAAGTAAATGAGCCATTTGCATTTAGATCTAAACTTCCATGACTTACATCTGTTTCCAAAATAGCACTCAAAGTTGAACCTTCATGATCCGTATCATTTTTCAAAACTCCATTTTCAGCATCTATTATTAAGATAGTATTATCATCTAATTCATAAAGATCATCATTTGCAACTGGTGGTCGGTTGGCGAAAGTACAGTCATTATTGAATTTGGAATGATCATCTTTGGTCCAATTTGACAAATAGTCAGCAGTTTCATCATCTACTTGAATACATTGCAGATTATTATTGTTGATCGAGTTAAAGAAATTCACATTTATATTATTGCCATTTTTAATATTCAAACTATTCAACTGGTTGTTGTCACATTCCAAAGAAATTAGAGAGTTGTTTATAGATAGGTCGAGGTCTTTTATTTTATTTGAACCACAGGAAAGTAAGGTTAAATTTATGTTTTCTGAAAGATCTAAATTTTCTATCTCGCTGTTAAAGCAAATTAAAGTTTTTAGCAATTTATTTGTGCTAACGATCAATTCCTTGATCTTATAATTTGAATTACAATTTAGTTCAATAAGATTTGTGTTATTTAAAACATCCAAATCTTTAAGTAAATTGTTGGAACAGTTTAACTTTTGTAAACCTGATACCTTTTGAAGATCAATAAAAGTAATGTTTAGGTCGGCAATTCTCAATTCTGTCAAACCTGATGCTCCATCTGGTGAATTTACTGTAATTGTTACCTCTTCTGAAGATCTTGATAACGATAGATCAAATGAGGGAGAACCTAATGTAATTATAACTTGGTCAGTCATTCCCGTAGCTGATGCTTTCCATGTCATTGCTTCCCCGGTTTTAATGACTGTTTGAGGTGACCAAACGGAACTTTTTGAAGTTGTGGTTAAAATTATTATTTGCGATTGCAAACTAAAGCTTAATATAAAAAAAAGAAGTGAAAATAGTTTAGCCATTGAACGCAAATTATGCTATATAAACGCTAAATTTAGCTAAATATTCCTTTAGCTTCTAGTGTTTTATAAACTTCTGCTTTTTTGTAAAATATGAAAAATTAATTTGTGAGTTGTGCGATTGGTTTTAGATTAACATTTAATTATAAATAAAAATATGACTTAATTAATTTGTACTGCTTTTTATTAGTTGTATATGCTTTTGTGATACATCAATTCTAACTATTCTTTAAGTGCTTTCTCTAGTACATAAATATTTTTTATGAAATGACATACTATGACATTGAATTAATTCACAAGCGTGTTAATTGTGACTTTTAAAAGGAATAATAAATGCTTTAGGATTAAATGTCTCTTTTGTTCTATTTGCGCTATTCCGATTTTATTCTTTGCAAAAAAAGAGCAAATAGGCCTAAGACAAGATAGGTTTAATCAAAAAATGTTGCCACAATGGTTGCCACAAAAAAATCGCAATCATCTGTTATTTAGATAATTGCGATTGATAATGGTGACCTCGGCAGGATTCAAACCTGCAACCTCCTGAGCCGTAATCAGGTATTCTATTCAGTTGAACTACGAGGCCTTTTTATTGGGCTGCAAATATATTTCTTTTTAGCAGATAAGAAAAATATTTATGATAAAATTATAAACCCATATCTTCTTTGAATTTTTCAAGAATTGGAGTGGCTTTTTCTTTGTCTTCTTCAAAAATAAATAATTGAACCTGTGAAGGTGAACCTCCATAAAAACCAGAGCGTAAACCCGATTGAAAGTTATTCTTCACTAAAGAAGGAATTTCTTTGTCGTCAAGATCCAATTGTAATCGTTGAATTTGAATTAGAGAGCCTGTAAAAAATTTGATGTGTTTTGATTGGTCGTCCATAACTTATGATTTTAGTTAAAGATACGAAATTTAGAATAAAAAAAACAATGGAGGTTGTGATTAATCCATACTGTTTTTGGTAACAAAATAACGCCAGCCAATAATTGCCATTTGCATTTTATTTGCTTTGCTCATGTCCAACTGCTTTTTAGCTAAACTTGGAAAAATGACTTTATTCATTTTTGCCAAAGATTTGAAGATTTGTTTTTTCATGGCGCAAATATAAAATTGTCATGGTTTTATGCAAAATAAAACCATGACAAAAATAATTAAAATATTTTTTATTTTTTTGTTGTGATCTCAATCACGCCATCTTTTCCTTTTTCACCATATTTTTCAATGGCTTTTTCACCCTTTAGAACATTCATGGATTGAATTGTGTCAGGAGAAATATCATCTATTTTCCCTTCTTTCATTTCTTTTCCATCAAGAATGAATAGAGGTGTTTTATTACTGTTGCTTCTGAAAATGATTTTTTTAGTATTACTGGCATCTATCTTATCATCACTATCTGTTTTAAAAATAAATGTATTTCCATTGGAAGATTTATCTGTTTTGATGATCATTTTATGAGGCTCATCTCCATCTTCGTGTAATTTAATAATTTTTATTTCTCCCAATTTGGTGGAATCTCCTTTCGTTTTCCCATCAGAAATAAAAATAAAATTTTTAGATGATTCAGAGCCTACATCATGACCAACATGTATATCATCTTCCCCTCCAACTCTCTTTATGGTATAAGTATATGATTTCTTTTTATCTTCTCCCATGGACAGAGTGGAGGTATCATTTTCATCAGAAACCCACACGGATACATTCTTTTTCCCCGAATCGCCAAATTGTATGTCTTTGTTTTCATCAACTGTTACCGTAATCGTTTTGTGCTCACCATCCTCATCAGTTACAATTACAACACCATTACTTTCTTCTACCAGGGAAAGTTTTGTGTCATCAGCTGTAACCCATGTCATATTACTATCACTTTTTTTATCACTTTTCACAACATAGGTTTGATGCGTTCCATCAGAACCTGAACTAAAAAATACATTTTGTGTGTTATCCATTTCGGATACATTCCCTATTGATAGTTCGCCTGTTGTTAAATTATCATTGATCTTGATTGCTGAAATGGGTTTGTCACTCTGCTGGGATAATTTTGCCTCATTGCCAGCTTTGTTTTTTACAGTAATTGAAATACCAGTAATTTCATCTTTGTTATTTCTTTTAAGTTTTTTAAATTTGAACTTAGTACCAGATTTCGCAAAATTTTCTTTCATTTTTTCAAGTTCATGATTCTTTGTATCCTTAGTAATGACTTCAAAATAATCTACTCTATCCGTTTTAATTTCAATTTTCCATTCATCTTTCTTTTGGGCAATAACCTTTGTGTTAAAAGTAAATACAAAAGCGATCAACATAGGAATGACCAGTAAAAACTTAATTTGCATTGTTTTGCTGCTGCGATTTTTTTGTAACATATCTATTCTTTTTTTGATTAATGAATTGTAAAAATTTGTTGTTAATGTCATTTGATAATTTGGTGAAATTGTTTTCAATAGTAAATGGTGGTAGTCTTTGTTATCCGATGCAGTTCCAAGTGCATGACCATCGGCAATAAATTCTAGATTCTTCTGAATTTCTTTAGTATAAAGCCAAACAAACGGGTTGAACCAATGAAAGATGGCAAACAACTGTATCAATAAAATATCTATGCTGTGATATTGAGTAGCATGTGTTTTTTCATGAGCTATGATCTGAGTTAGTTCGGTCTCTTGAAACTGATTCTTATTTATTGCGATATAGTTAAAAAAAGAAAAGGGAGTAATATCTTTTTGTATTTCCACGAAAGTGAAATCACCCTTCTTTGTCTTAGGATTTTCATATAAAAACCACATTAATGAACTTAATTGAATTAAAAATTTTACAGTAAAAAAGAGCACACCTGCAAAATACGAAAGCCATATAATTTGACTCCATGAAAAAGTAGATTCGGGAATGGTATTAATTTGTCCTACTGTAATGTTTGCTCCTGAAATAATTACAGGATCAATTAATACATATTTTTTAATGACTATAATGGGTATTGTCAATGAAGCAACAATTCCGGTGATGAAATAAAACCGAATGGACTGAAAGAATGTGTCTTTTTGTAAAAAAAGGATATAGAAAAAATAAAACAGACTTAAAACAAATGTTGATTTTAATAGGTATTCCATATCAATTCAATTTTTTATTTTTTTCAATAATAGAGATGATCTCTTTTAGTTCCTCAATACTTATTTTCTCTTCTTTTGCAAAAAAGGAAACCACATTTTTATAAGAGTTCTCAAAATAATGCTGAATTGTTTTTTTCATGAATCCTTTTTTATAGTCCTCTTTTGAAATGGAAGGATAATACTGAAAGGTCTTCCCAAAAGCCGTATGATTGATAAAACCTTTTTCTTCCATATTTCGTATAATAGTTGATATAGTGTTATAATGAGGTTTCGGATACGGCAATTCAGCTACAACTTCTTTAACAAATGCTTTTTTTAATTGCCAGAGAATTCTCATGATCTCTTCCTCTTTATTTGTCAGCTTTTCCATGTGTAATTATTTATAATCAAATGTAAACTAAAAAAATAGTTATACAACTATAAATATAGTTTTTAACAAATATTTAATTTTTCATTAACTATATTTATCACCTATATTATTCCTGTATATTTGCAAAAAAAAACAATTATGGACTATCTGTTGCTAATTTCTGGGTTTGTTTTACTTATCTTGGGAGGTAATTGGTTGTTAAAAGCTTCTATTGGACTTTCATTAAGGTTGCTTATTCCCAGAATTATCATTGGAATGACAGTGGTTTCCTTTGCGACTTCAGCACCTGAACTTATAGTAAGTTTGACTTCTGCTTTGGAAGGGCATGCAGATATTGCTTTGGGAAATGTAATAGGTTCAAATATTGCTAATCTTGGACTTGTCTTGGGTATTGTTACAATTTTATCAAGTATAGGAGTTGAGAAAAGTTTTTATAAAACGGATTGGCCGGTAATGATGGTGGCATCCATCATGTTATATGTTTTTATTGTTTCTGACGGTGTTTTAGAAAGGTATGAAGGTGTAATATTGTTCGTCTCACTGATTGTTTTTTTACTGTATCTGCTAAAATTTCAAAAGAAAGCTGTAGTTGTTGATGAAGTGGTTGTTCAAAAGGAAATGTCTATCCCGGTTATTTTATTTTTTTTAGTATTGGGGGGAGTCGGGCTTTGGGGCGGATCTGAATTATTAATAAGAGGAGCCGTAAATCTTGCAAATGACTTTGGTGTAAGTGAAAGAGTTATTGGTGTGACCATTATTTCAGTTGGCACCAGTATACCTGAACTGGCAGCATCTATTATTGCGATCATTAAAAAAGAAAAAGCTATTTCTTTAGGAAACTTAATTGGATCGAACATTTTTAATATACTTGCTGTTTTAGGTATTACTTCTATGATAACTCCTATCACAGTGCAGGATGATCATTTATTGACAAATGATATTGTTTGGATGTTATTTTTTGCTTTGTTGGTTCTTCCTCTCGTTTTTGTGCCGGTAAAAATGAAACTCAGCTGGAAAGAGGGTCTTATTCTTTTGGGTATCTATGTTGTTTTTATTGCAATAACAATCTAAAAACAAACTTTTTTATTCGTGAGCCTTTAAAAAATTAATTTCAATTTTTTAGTTAGTCGAACTAATCCCGCTTTTTTTAGCGGGATCTTGGTTAATACCTCGACCCTTGGATCGATTCCTATTATTGGGTCCAGGGCTTGCTCTGGGGTTTAATACCTTTTATTAATTTTTTAATATATCAATATCATATTTTTAGAATCCGTATAAAATGGGGTAAGAATTATATAAATGTAAAATATTACACTATTACCCCTAAAAAAATTGGGGTTTAATAGTTAAAATGCAATAAAATATCTATTTTTGCAGTATATTTTGAAAATTTAATTATAATTATGTCAACATTTAGATTTAAAGCATTAAAAGAAACTCTCAATCGAACACCAATCGATTTTAAAGAAAACGGAAAACACTCAGAAAATTTTGGAATAAATGTATTTAGTGAAAATACAATGCGCCAATATTTAACCAAAGAAGCATTCAAAGGTGTAATGAGTTCAATGGAGCATGGGACAAAAATTGAAAGAAAAATTGCAGATCAGGTTGCAAGCTCCATGAAAGATTGGGCACTTTCAAAAGGTGTTACACATTATACACACTGGTTTCAACCATTAACAGGTGGAACAGCCGAAAAGCATGATGCATTTTTTGAGCCTATTGGTGGCGGAAATGCCGTTGAAAGATTTGGCGGTGACGCATTAGTTCAGCAAGAGCCGGATGCATCAAGTTTCCCAAGTGGTGGAATTAGAAATACTTTCGAAGCTCGTGGATATACCGCATGGGATCCAACTTCACCAGCATTTATTTATGGTACTACGCTTTGTATTCCAACAATTTTCGTTGCTTATACAGGAGAAGCTCTGGATAATAAAACTCCCTTATTAAGGGCATTACAAGCTGTTGATAAACACGCGACTGCTGTGGCCAAATATTTTGATAAAAATGTAAGAAAAGTAAATGCTTCATTAGGTGTTGAACAAGAATATTTCTTAATTGATAAAGCATTGGTAATTTCCCGTCCGGATCTTTTGATGACCGGCCGCACTTTACTTGGGCATGGATCAGCCAAAGGTCAGCAATTAGACGATCATTATTTTGGTAGTATTCCGCAAAGAGCATTGAATTTTATGCGTGAATTAGAGTCAGAATGTATGAAACTCGGAATTCCTGCAAAAACTCGTCATAACGAGGTTGCTCCAAATCAATTTGAATTGGCACCAATTTATGAAGAAGCAAATTTAGCGGTTGACCACAATTCGTTAATGATGGATATCATGGGTAAGATTGCCTCAAATCATAACTTAAGAGTTTTATTACATGAAAAGCCATTTGCCGGAATCAATGGTTCAGGTAAACACAATAACTGGTCATTGACTACAGATACCGGTGTAAACTTATTGGGACCAGGAAAAACTCCAATGCGCAATTTGCAATTCCTGACTTTCTTTATTAATACAATAAAAGCAATAAGAGAATACGAAGAACTAATGCGTGCAGGAGTAGCTTCTGCAAGTAATGATCATCGTTTAGGGGCAAATGAGGCGCCTCCGGCTATTATATCAGTATTCATAGGTGCGCAATTAACCAAAGTATTGAATGAACTGGAAAAAGTTACTGATGGGAAATTGTCTCCACAGGAAAAAACAGATCTTAAATTAAATGTTGTAGGAAAAATTCCTGAAATTCTATTAGATAATACAGATAGAAACAGAACATCTCCTTTTGCCTTTACAGGAAATAAATTTGAATTTAGAGCGGTTGGATCGATTGCAAATAGTGCAAAACCTATGACAATTCTAAATACGATCATGGCAAAGACATTAAAGGATTTTAAAATTGAAGTGGATAAACTGATCAAAGAGAAAGATCTGAAAAAAGATGAAGCTATCTTTAATGTATTGCGTGAGTATATCAAGCAGTCAAAAGACATCTTATTTGAAGGTAATGGATATAGTGCTGAATGGGAAGAAGAAGCGGTAAAACGTGGTTTAAGTAATAATAAAACCACTCCGTCTGCAATTAAACCAATTGTATCTAAGAAAACGATCGATCTGTATAAAGAAATGGAAGTGTTGAGTGAGGTTGAACTGAGAGCTCGTCATGAAATTCAATTAGATGAATATTCATTAAGAATTCAAATTGAAGGAAGGGTTTTAGGTGATATCGCTATGAATCATATTATTCCTACTGCAGTTAATTATCAAAATAAACTGATTAAAAATGTAAGAGGTTTGAAAGATCTTTTTGGAAAAGAATTTGAAACAATTGCTAAAGAGCAACTGGATTTAATTAAGAAGATCTCAGAGCATATTTCTGGAATTACTACCAAAACAAATGCAATGGTGGAAGAACGTAAAAAGGCTAATATTATGGAAGATCCAGAAGAAAAAGCAAATGCGTATTGTGATAATATCCGACCTTATTTTGATAAGATAAGATACCATTGTGATAAATTAGAATTAATGGTGGATGATGAATTATGGCCATTAACTAAATATCGTGAAATGTTGTTTACCAGATAGAACTATTGGTTAAATATATTGTAATCCCACGTAAGCATTCTTATGTGGGATTTTTTTAAAAAAAGAGATTTTTAGTTTGTAATTTTTATTGGAGCTAAGCCATTGAATGTAACACCTGTCACATTTTGCTAGAGGCATTGTTACTAAATTTGGAGGCTTTTAAAAAAGATAAGATATGAGTTTTTTTAATTTATTTGGTGGAAGTATAGGAACAGATACTATAAAAGAGTATTTGGAAAATGGAGCTGTTGTGATTGATGTTAGAACTGAAATGGAATTTGCAGAAGGTCATGTTGAGGGATCAAAAAATATCCCTTTGAATTCAATAGGTTTTAATATAGATGAAATAAAAAAATTGAATAAACCGATCATAACTTGTTGCCGAAGTGGTGCAAGAAGCGGTTCTGCTGAAAATGTTTTAAAACAAAATGGTATTGATGTTATTAACGGAGGTCCGTGGGGTAACGTTGCCAGTTGTAAGAAATAAGAATTATAAATTTTTAGATAATATCAGGGAAGTGTAAAGCACTTCCTTTTTTTTATTTGAAATTGATATGATTGTATTTTTTAGAAATATCTATTATCCTGTTGGATAATTTTTTTAAAAAGTCTTTATGTTTTTCTGAATCTTCTCTAAAAGGTTTATGGAGCAATGATTTTTGAATGTTATTGATCTCTTTCATTAAAGAAAAACTATCACTTGAGATCCATGCATTTTTAAATTTTTCCCAAATATATTCCATGGCAGTTTCATTGGGATGTAAAAGATCAATATTGTAAAAGCGATAATCTCTTAGGTCATCCATCATAATTTCATAAGAAGGAAAATAGAAAACTCTTTTGTTGTCAGTAACCTTATGAATAGCAGTATGTAATCTTGATTTACTTTGTGTATTTTCTATAAAACCATCCTTTAAGTGTCTCACCGGACTTACCGTGAAAATTATAGCAGCGTTTTTATTTATTTTTTGGATTGAAGAAATTATTTGTTTTAAAATAGAAATGTTTTCATCCATAGAAATAATTTCTTTTTCAAAATTCCTTTGTGGAATTTTATGGCAGTTTGCGACTAAATTTTCCGTTTCCTTATTTCGGTATACCCATGAAGTTCCAAGGGTAATCAATACATGAGAAGCATTTGATAAAGCCTTATGTGTGTTGCTAATATTCGTATTGATCTGTTGCAATATTTTGGTGAGATGAATGGATGAAAATTTGGTATGATGGTTAAAACTTAGCCAAATATCATCGAAATGATCTAGATCATTTTGCGTATATTCTTTTTGGTTTACACAATCATTTACAGCCCTTTCAATGGATCTGGGGTTAAACAATATACCATGAGAGTTAGAATTATTTTGAAATTTATAATAGCTTAAATGCTTTTCTATATTCTCTGTAAAACAGGATCCGAAAAGGACAATACGGGAACTATAATCAATTTGATTGGTTTGTTTTGGTACGGTTATTTCTGTGCGAAATTTCATGATAAATCCAATGCCCTTTTATTGGTCAAAACTCTCATATGCATAACATTTAAACTCATTCTCATTTACTTGGTCAAGACGATTTAAATTACATAAAACCTCTTCACTTTGCATATTATTTTTTACACAAGATAAGCAAAGTTGTGGTTTAGAAATTAAATTTGGATTTAATTCGTTTCCATCATCATCAAAGTATGGCATAATTTAACCTATTTAATAAATTCTTTTGCTTTTTCCAGGGCCTCTTTGATCCCCCCAGTATTTTTTCCTCCGGCAGTTGCAAAGAAAGGTTGGCCGCCACCACCTCCCTGAATATATTTACCTAATTCTCTAACAATATTACCGGCATTTAATTTTCTTTCCTCTACCAGATCTTTTGAAATATAAACCGTTAAAATAGCCTTATTATTTACAGAAGAACCGGCAATAAAAAACAGTTGATCTACTTTACTTGCCAGATCAAAAGCAAGAGTTTTTATCGTGCCACCATCCAGCTTTACCTCAGCAGAAATAAAATTCACACCATTGATATTTTCTATATTTTTAAGTAAATCATCTTTTAGTGATCCTGCCTTTTCTTTCAAAAGGTTTTCTACTTCTTTTTTAAGTCTGGTGTTTTCATTTTGTAGATTATCAATGGTTTGTATGATGTTTGAAGGATTCTTTAAATTCGATTTAATTTTGTTTAATTCCTTATTTTGAGCTATGAAATAATCTTTTACACTATCATTGGTAATTGCCTCAATTCTTCTTATTCCGGCTGCAATAGCACTTTCGGAAATGATCTTAAAATACCAGATATCTCCGGTGTTTTTAACATGGGTTCCTCCGCAAAGTTCCATGGAAGTTCCAAATTTGATCGTCCTTACCGTGTCTCCATATTTTTCGCCAAAAAGCATCAATGCTCCTTCTTTTTGAGCTTCTTCAATGGGTATGTTTCTATGTTCTTTTAAAGGTAATTTTTCACTTATTCTGGCATTTACAAAAGCCTCTACTTCCTTCAATTCTATATCACTTAATTTTGAGAAATGTGAAAAATCAAATCGTAGTCCTTTGGCATAAACAGCCGACCCTTTTTGCTCAACATGTTCTCCCAGTACTTTTCTTAATCCCTGATGCAGCAAATGAGTTGCTGAGTGATTGCACTCTGTACTAAATCTGTTTTTTTGACCAACAACTGCTCTGAATATTTGAGAAGGGTCATCTGGTAGATTTTTTGTATAATGCAGAGTTAAATTATTCTCTTTTTTTGTATCTAAAATATAAAAAACATTTCCATTGGGAGCTTCTAAAAAACCTTTATCCCCAAATTGTCCACCACCTTCTGCATAAAATGGAGTCAGGTTAAAAACCAGCTGGTACATTTCACCATCTTTTTTAGTGGTTACTTTTCTGTATTGTGTTATTTTAATATTTGATTCCAAATAGTCATAACCAATAAATTCTGATACATCATCTTCCAGTAGAATTACCCAATCTGAAGTATCCGTATTTGCTGCTGCTCTCGAACGTGATTTTTGTTTTTCCATTTCAATGGAAAACCCTTCATCATCAAATTCAAGTCCTTTCTCTCTAAGTATCAAAGATGTAAGGTCTTTTGGAAATCCAAAGGTATCGTATAATTCAAATCCTTTTGCTCCTGAAATAGTTTTGCTTTTTGTGTTTTTAATGATATTATCAAGCAGTATCAAACCCTGATCTAAAGTGCGTAAAAATGAATTTTCTTCCTCTTTTATAACATTTTTAATCAGATTTTTTTGTGATCTTATTTCCGGGAAAGAATCTCCCATCTGCCTGCTTAAAACATTTGTTAATTTATAAATGAATGCTTCCTTTTGGTTTAAAAAAGTGAAACCGTAACGAATAGCTCTACGTAAAATTCGTCTGATCACATAACCTGCACCATTATTGGATGGCAATTGCCCATCCGCAATTGCGAAGGCCACTGCACGAATATGATCGGCAACAACCCTGATCGCAATATCAGCTTTTTCATCTTTGCCATAAGTGGTTTCTGTAATGGTTTCAACCTCTCTAATGATAGGAGTAAATACATCAGTATCGTAATTGGATTGTACATTTTGAATGACCATACACAATCTTTCAAACCCCATTCCTGTATCCACATGTTTTGCAGGTAATTTTTCAAGATTCCCATCCGCTTTACGGTTAAATTCTATAAAAACAAGATTCCAAAGTTCAACAACCTGTGGATGATCTTTATTTACCAGTTCTTTACCAGATATTTTTTCTTTTTCTTCCTTTGAACGGATATCAACATGAATTTCACTGCAAGGACCACATGGCCCCTGAGCGCCCATTTCCCAAAAATTATCTTTTTTTGAGCCATTTAAGATTCTGTCTGTATCTATAAATTGAGCCCAGTTATCATAAGCTTCCTGATCGAAACCTAAACCATCTTCTTTACTTCCTTCAAAAACGGTTACATACAGATCATCTTTATTAATTTTAAAAACTTCAGTCAATAATTCCCATCCCCAGGCAATTGCCTCTTTTTTAAAATACCCGCCTGTCGGAGTGGCAGGGTCACCAAAGCTCCAGTTACCCAACATTTCAAACATAGTATGGTGGTAGGTGTCCATTCCAACTTCTTCCAGATCATTGTGTTTTCCCGAAACACGTAAACACTTTTGGGTATCGGATACTCTTTTATCATCCGCTTTTTTTTGTCCTAAAAAATACTCTTTAAAAGGATTCATTCCTGCATTGATAAACATTAATGTTGGATCGTTTTTGTTTACTAATGGCGCAGATGCAACTATTTTATGCTCTTTTGAAGCAAAAAAATCTAAAAACTGTTTTCTGATTTCCTGTGAAGTCATAAGTGTAATTTGGATGCTAATAAAATTTGTTTTTCTACAAAATAAAAAAATTGTAAATTTGTTCTCGTTTGTATTAGAAAAAACCAATACATCTATTGCAAAAATAGTATAATAAAATGTTATGGCGAAGGTAAAATATTATTACGATTCAGAAACCTTATCCTATAGAAAAATAGAATTAAGGAAACGAGATAAATTCAGAAAAATGTTCGTTTTTTTATTGGCTTCTATATTGTTAGGTGCATTGATGGTTTTTGGATTATATCAGTTTATTGAACCGCCCAAGCAAAAAGTTTTACAAAGAGAGCTTGAGAATATGAAGCTTCATTATGAACTTATAAGCAAAAAAATGGATCAGGCTCAGTATGTTTTAGATGAGCTTCAAAAGAGGGACAATAATATTTACAGGACATATTTTGAAGCAAATCCAATTCCGGAAGAGCAAAGAAAAGCAGGTTTTGGAGGTGTAAATAGGTATAAATCACTGGAAGGATTTAACAATTCAGATATGATAGTTGATGTTACTAAAAATTTAGATATCCTGTCAAAGCAACTGTATATTCAGTCAAAATCTTTAGATGAAATTATAAAACTTGCAGAGGGTAAGGAAAAGATGCTGGCATCCATACCCGCAATACAACCTGTTAAAAAAGAAGATCTTACAAGGATGGCTTCCGGTTATGGCTGGAGATCGGATCCTTTTACCAAAGCAAGAAAAATGCATAAAGGTATGGATTTCACTTCACCAAGAGGAACACCAATTTATGCTACAGGTAATGGAAAAGTGATTAGAGCTGATAACCGGTCAAGTGGTTTTGGAAAACATGTTAGAATAGATCATGGTTTTGGTTATGTAACACTTTATGCACACATGTCAAAGTATAATACAAAAAAGGGACGAAAAGTGAAGCGAGGTGATCTGATTGGTTTTGTTGGGAGTACCGGTAGATCTCAGGCTCCGCATTTGCATTATGAAGTTCGATATAATGGCAATGCTGTAAACCCGATTAATTTTTACTATGGAGATCTGTCTCCGGAAGAGTTTCAAGAAATGTTAAAAACGGCTTCGCAAGAAGGACAATCATACGACTAATGTACATAGATTTACCTGAAAAAAGATATTATAAAATTGGAGAAGTGGCTAAGGCATTTAATGTCAATACCTCTTTGATCAGATTTTGGGAGAATGAGTTTGATGTTTTGAAACCCAAAAAGAATAAAAAAGGAAATAGATTATTTACTCCTGAAGACCTAACAAATTTAAAGCTGATTTATTTTTTAGTAAAAGAAAAAGGTTTTACTTTAGAAGGAGCAAAAAATAAACTGAAGGAAAGTTCAGCGGAAATTGTATCCAATCACCAAATTATCCTTAGATTAGAAGAAATTAAAAATGAATTAACACAAATTAAAAACCAACTTTAAACTTTATTATTATGAAAAAATGGCTTATTCCTTTAATTATACTTGCAGTAATTGCATTTGGAATTTATAACTGGGTTGTAGGATTTAACAACACCGCAGTTGAAAAACAAGAAACCGCTAAAACACAATGGGCAAATGTAGAAAGTGCTTATCAGCGCCGTGCAGATTTAATTCCTAACCTTGTAAATACCGTAAAAGGGTATGCAAGTCATGAAAAAGAAACTTTGGAGGGAGTTATTCAGGCAAGAGCAAATGCTACTAAAACTACTATTGACCCAACAAATGTTACTCCCGAGCAAATGGCCGCATTCCAAAAAGCGCAGTCTGGTTTGAGTGGTGCTTTAAGTAAATTAATGGTTGTGGTTGAAAAATATCCTGATCTAAAAGCAAATCAAAACTTTTTAGAATTGCAAAGTCAGTTAGAGGGTACTGAAAACAGGATCAATGTAGAAAGAAACAGGTACAATAGTCTTGCAAAAGATTACAATGTATTTATTAGAAAATTCCCGGCTAAACTGTTGGCAGGAATGTTAGGCTTTGACCCATTGGTGTTATTTCAGGCAGCTGAAGGAAGCGAAAAAGCTCCTGATGTTAATTTTTAAATAATCCAAGAGTAATTTTTTAAA
>Ga0190293_1000363_pt1 | contig 16176 bp, 14 predicted proteins | sample 48693001_MG_FD_161671 | JGI IMG/M metagenome (GOLD analysis project Ga0190293, IMG submission 161671) | Hydrothermal vent microbial mat bacterial communities from Southern Trench, Guaymas Basin, Mexico - 4869-30-0-1_MG | ecosystem: Environmental > Aquatic > Marine > Hydrothermal vents >... | reverse complement strand
GTGTTGTGGTTGTGGGGGTGGCTGGTGTTGTGGTTGTGGGGGTGGCTGGTGTTGTGGTGCAAGCGGTAGACAAGCAGACAAGAGCGACCAGAATGCGCGATATCCGCACTCTGGGATGCTGCACGACATTCCTCCAAGGGAGCTCAGGTTCGATTCTACACGAACGACCCGCAGGATGGCGGCGACCTCAACCGCTTGTGTTGCATTTTGTCTGAGGCGGCCATGAACCGACCCCCCTACCGGGAGACTCAGGCAGATCTTGTCCAGACCGCATGGAACGCGTCTTCGAACAGAACCCGGATTTACTGATCTCCGTACGATGCGGAGTGGCTGTGGACCGGTGCTTCGGGTCGGATACCGTCGTTCCGTATGTGGTCGGAGTTGCCGTAGTGGTCCGTAGCTACCTGCTACTCCACTTCTTCGAGTTGGGTGAAGAGCTGCTCGACGGCTTCTGGGCCGATGAGGCCCGCGGTGCGGTAGAGCACTGTTCCGTCGCCGTTCGTGACAACCCAGAACGGGAATGCGGACACTCCGAACTGTGCCGCGATGTTCGTGTCCTCATCGACGAGCACAGGGAAGGGGAATTGCTCGGCTTCAAGGTACTCATCGAGCGGGTTACCTCTGGCAGGGTCCATCGATGTAGTGACTGTTACGAGTTCCGTGTTCGCAAAACGGTCTGCGTTCGCTGGATACCAGGCCGCCAATTCGGGAAGTTCCTGCTGGCAGTAGGGGCACCAATGGGACCACACCAGCCATACGCGCTTCGTGCCGTCCGCGGGATCGATGCTCAAGGTTTCCTCTGAGTACGCCTCCATGCCCTCGATCGTGGACATCGTGAGTCCGAGCGCTGTGTCGGCAGAGCCATTCGTGAATCGTGGGAGATAACCCGCCGGTACAGCTGGCGCCGGGGATACTCCTGTGTCGTTTGGCGCAGAGGCGACGGCGGCTGCGCTGGAAATGTCGTCCGAAAGCCCGGTCACAGCGGTCTCGACGTCAGCGACGCCTCGTGACACATCGATGATCTGAGCCTTGAGTGCACCGACGTCGTCGTTCGTCGACGCCAGAGAAGTGATCAGATACGCCTGGCTGGCAATGAACCCAACGAGGAGGACCAGGCCGAGCCCGATGAGGACAGGACGTGTGCGAGACCTCCGTGGTGCGGTCTGGCTGTCTGCGGGAGCCGTGGCGTCGGACGGTTCGAGCGCGTTCTTGCTCGGCGGTGCAGCGGCAGCATCAGAGGAGGCATCGTCGGGTGACGGTTCTGTCGTTTCGGGTTCATTTTCCATGCGTGGAATGGTACCGGCGGAACCCTGTTGTTGAACTTCGGCGCGAAGACGATTCTAAGCAGTATCCTTGGGGCGTGGACGTGTTCCTCACGTTCCCCGAAAGCGGGGGTGACATGGTTTCGACCGTGAGTGTTGAGGCGCCGGAAGCGAGCCGAGGTCGCCGGAGTCCTCGTTAAAGAGCCGGTACACATATAAGTGCAGACGAAAGTTACGCACTGGCAGCGTAGATAAACGCTCCTGTCCTCCCGGAGGGTGCCCACCTCGCCGGATGAGGGCAACGCAATGTGGGACGCCCCTGCCGGGACTTCCGGGACCGGCAGGTTAAGACAATTCCGGATAGGGCATGAGGGTGCTTGCCGACAGAGTCCTCGTGTTCCGAAAGCTCGCTGTTGGCTGCGCTCGGAGATGCCGGCGCTGATAGCTCATGGGACGGGGGTTCGATTCCCCCCACCTCCACGGAGACGATGGTCCCGGTCGCTGTGCGACCGGGACCATCGTCGTATCTGGTGTCTGGTGTCTGGTGTCTGGTGTCTGGTGTCTGGTGTCTGGTGTCTGGTGTCTGGTGTCTGGTGTCTGGTGTCTGGTGTCTGGTGTCTGGTATCTGTCTATCTGAGCCGTGGGTCGAGAGGGATGATGCGCCAGTAGGCGCCCGCCGCGATGTGGTCCCTTGGCACGTGGCGTACCTCGACCAGGAGGTCGCGAACCGACCTGATCGCCTCTCGTTCACCTGCAAGCCACCAGTGAGCGGACGGTGGCACGGCGATCGATCGCACGAGATTGAGCATCTGGTCTCCCACTTCGGTGACATCCGTGCCCCGGTGGAGCCAGATCGGGTCACACGTAACCGAGTCGCTCGGATCTCTCTCGTCGTCCTCGTCAACGACTTCGATGATGACTGTTGTGCGTGTTGCGCGTGGGATCGCCTCAAGCACAGTGCCGATGGCCGGTATTGCTGTGTCGTCACCGACAAGCACGAGATGCTCCAGGTCAAGGGGCAGGTCGTAGCCACCCGATATGCACCCGGCCCAGATCACGTCGCCAGCACGTGCGGTGCTTGCCCACTCGGTCGCCCGACCCTCGCCGTGGAGCACGAAATCGATCGTCATCGAATCACATTCGGGACGGAGGTAGCGTGGCGTGTAGGTACGTTTCTGAAGCGCGGTCGTGCCTTCCTGCTCCGTCCACTCCGTGCCAGGGTCGCTGAAGTACAGGGAGAGATACGACGCAGGGTTGGTGGTGTTGACTGTGAGAGGACCCGTGAAAGTGATCCGCCGAGTTCGGGGTGTCAGTGCCTGGGAGAAGGTGACCGTGATCGGCACGGGCCGCGTCGTTTCCATGTCGCCATTGTGGCACTGTGCCCAGCGGTCGTTGACGGTCCCTAGCGGAGCTTCATCTCAAGGCCGACCCGCACCAGTTCCACCGTGTTGGCCGCGGCAACATCGTCGAGCGGTAGCCACGCGGCGGCGTCAACCGAACCGTCAACTTCGGTCACCCTTGGTTCGCCTCGCAGCGGAACGTCGTAGACCATTCGCACGGCGTGGAGACCTGCGTGACTTGCCGATGCGCCGAAGACCCGTGAATTGATGCCGAGCAGCGAGAATTCGGTCACAGAGAATCCTGTCTCCTCGTGAACTTCACGAATGAGAGCATCGTCAGGGTGTTCCCCCCACTCCACTCCGCCGCCGGGGAGGGTCCATCTGCCCTGCCCAGGGTACCCCGCAGCGATGCGGGCGACGAGTACGGCGCCGTTGTCGATAGCGATCGCGTATGACGCGATGCGCGTCCGACGGGGTGGCTGTGGCCGCTCGGTCACGTGATGTCGAGCGCGGTCCGCAGATCGGTGGAGTCCGCCCCGAGGCTGTGGGCAACCGTCGAGTTCGTGAACACACCAGCGGCGATGTTCGTCCCGCCGATGAGTTCCGGGCGCTCGTCGATTGCACGCGACATGCCTCCGGCAAGGGCGTGGACGTAGGGGAGCGTGGCGTTCGATAACGCTCGTGACGAGGTGTACGGGACCGATCCGGGGATGTTCCCAACGGCGTAGTGGACGACACCATCAACCACGTAGGTTGGCTCGCGGTGGGTCGTCTCCCTACTTGTCTCGAAACACCCGCCCTGATCTATAGATATGTCCACGATGACCGAACCCTCGTGCATGTCAGCGAGCATGGATCGATCAACCACGACTGGTGAGCGATCGCCAGCCACGAGGACGGCACCTACAACAAGGTCAGCCTTCGCCGTCCACTCTGCAACCGAACCCCTTGTGGAGTAGTCGGTGACGATGCGGGATCCCCACCGTTCGTGAGCCCTCTCGAGAGCCTCGATGTTCACGTCCAGGATGGTGACCCTCGCTCCGAGACCGATCGCAACATCTGCAGCGTTCAGGCCTGCCGCGCCGGCACCGATGACGACAACCTGGCCCTGTGGGACACCGGCATGACCACCGAGGAGTACACCCATTCCACCGTTTGGTGACATGAGGTAGAACGCGCCAACCTGGGTTGCCAGACGTCCGGCTATGTGGCTCATCGGTGCGAGAAGAGGCAATCCACCGTTGACAGCAACCGTCTCATAGGCGATACACGTGGCGCCTGACGCCAGGAGGCCTTCGGCTACCTTGGGATAGGCCGCAAGGTGGAGGTAGGTGAAAAGGATGTGGTCCGGTTTGAGCATCGCGATCTCGGAAGCCTGGGGTTCCTTGACATGCACGATCAGCTCTGATGCGTTGAAAACGTCCTGTGCTGTGTCGAGCATCGTTGCGCCAGCAGCAACATAAGCCGCATCTGGTGCCCCTGCTCCGTCGCCGGCACCCGACTGGATGGACACGGTGTTCCCCCTGTGGACGAGGTCAGCGACCGCACCAGGGAGCATGGCGACACGTCGCTCGTCCTTCTTGATCTCCTGGATTACTCCGATGTTCATCTATCGCCTCTCGTCTGACCGGGATCCAGATGTGGAGACCGTGTGCGTTATCGACGGTTAACCCGCTCGGAATACTCTAGTGTGTGCGCATGCCCGATGAGTGGGCGCCGGTCTGAAGGAGAAACCGATGAGCAGAATCGTACGAGCAGCAGTCCTCCAGACGGAGTGGACGGGTGACAAGGAATCGATGATCGAACTGCATGAAGAGTTCGCCAGGGAAGCGGCCGCTGACGGCGTGCAGGTCATCTGTTTCCAGGAGCTGTTCTACGGGCCGTATTTCTGTCAGGTGCAGGACATCGACTATTACGGGTACGCAGAGGAGATCCCTGACGGACCAACCACGAAGCGGTTCCAGGCGTTGGCCAGGGAACTGAACATGGTGATGGTCCTCCCCATGTATGAGCGTGAGATGGCTGGCTTCCTTTACAACACTGCAGCGGTGATCGATGCAGATGGTACGTATCTCGGCAAGTACCGCAAGCATCACATCCCCCATGTGGGCGGATTCTGGGAGAAGTTCTATTTCCGACCAGGAAATCAGGGTTTCCCCGTGTTCGACACGGCTGTCGGCAAGGTCGGGGTGTACATCTGCTACGACAGGCACTTCCCCGAGGGATGGCGCGCTCTCGGTCTCAATGGTGCCGAAATCGTGTTCAATCCGTCCGCGACGAGCCGTGGGCTTTCCCGCTACTTGTGGCAGATCGAACAACCCGCTGCGGCCGTGGCGAACATGTACTATGTCGGTGCGATCAACAGGGTCGGGATCGAAGATCTTGGAGACAACGACTTTTACGGAACGTCCTACTTCGTTGACCCACGCGGACAGTATGTGGGCGAAGTGGCATCGGACACGGCAGCAGAACTGGTCATTCGTGATCTTGATCTCGATCGCATTGAAGAGGTTCGCAACCAGTGGGCGTTCTACCGTGATCGCAGACCAGAAGCGTACGACGTACTGATAGAGGGATAGAACCGATGGGAATTCACCAGGAGCTCACAGAACGCACCAGAGCCATCATGCCTGACTGGCTTGCGTTGTACTACAAGGAACCGATCGCGATAGACCGGGGCAAGGGCAGGACAGTGTGGGACCTCGAGGGGAATGAGTACCTCGACTTCTTCGGCGGCATCCTCACAACGATGACGGCCTATTCGCTTCCTGAGGTCACGGCCGCGATCAATGAACAGGCAGCGAAGGTGTTGCACACGTCAACGCTGTATCTCAATGAACCCATGGTCGAACTTGCTGAGATGGTTGCGGAGCTCTCCGGCATCCCTGATGCCAGGGTGTTCTTCACTCCGTCAGGGACCGAGGCGAACGATGCCGCGATGTTGCTTGCGACAACGTACCGCAGATCGAACCAGGTTCTTGCGCTTCGCAATAGCTACCACGGACGCAGCTTCACGGCTATAGCGCTCACGAGCCATCGATCCTGGTCACCGACCGGTTACTCCGGGTTGAACGTCCAGTATGTTCAGGGTCCGTACAAGGCCCGCAGCCCATACAAGGATCTGGACGACGCTGCGTTCATCGAGGCGTCAGTAACTGATCTGCGTCAGGTCATCGACATGATGACGTCAGGCGATGTTGCGGCGATGATCGCCGAACCGATCCAGGGTGTTGGAGGGTTCGCCACACCCCCGGACGGCTTCTTCAAGGCCTTCAAGGACGTGCTCGACGAGTACGGCATCCTGTTCGTTTCCGACGAGGTTCAGACCGGATGGGGCCGAACCGGTGAGCACATGTGGGGCTACGAGGCCCACGACATCATCCCCGACATGATCACATTCGCCAAGGGTCTTGGCAACGGACTGTCCATCGGCGGCGTGGTTGCGTCTGCCGAGGTCATGAACTGCATCGGAGCGAACTCGATCTCAACCTTCGGCGGTACCCCACTGGTGACCGCTGGGGCGCTGGCGAACCTGAAGTACCTGTTGGAGCACGACCTGCAGGGCAACGCCCTCAAACAGGGCTCACGGTTGTACGAGAACCTCCTCCCAACGTGCGAGGAGACACCGTGGATACTGGAACTCCGTGGCAAGGGGTTGATGCTTGGCATTGAGACGGTCGAGCCAGGCAGCGACGAACCGAGTCCGTCGAGGTCAGCTCAACTCCTCGAGGAGTGCAAGGACCGGGGGCTGCTGATCGGCAAGGGCGGGCTCTACGGGAACGTGCTGCGTATCGCTCCACCGCTCACCGTGACGGAAGCGGAGATAGATACAGCGTCCCAGATCATCCAGGATGCTGTATCGGCAATCGACTGATTCGACGAGAGGAACTCCAATGAAGACACTCATCTCAGGCGGAACCGTTATCACTGCCATCGACACGGTCAAGGCAGACGTGCTCATCGATGGCGAGACGATCATCGCGATAGGAGCCCCTGGCACCCATACGTGGGCTGACGAGGCTGGCAAGGTCATAGACGCAACAGACAAATACGTTGTCCCTGGAGGGATCGACCCCCACACGCACATGGAACTCCCATTCGGGGGAACCTATGCGTCAGACACGTTCGAGTCGGGGACCACGGCCGCTGCATGGGGTGGCACAACAACGATCATCGACTTCGCTGTACAGGTGAAGGGCGAGAGCCTGATCGAAGGCTTCGACACGTGGATGGCCAAGGCCAGGGGGAACTGCGCTATCGACTACGGCTTCCACATGATCGCTGGAGACATCAACGAGCAGTCCCTGGCGGAGATGGACGTCCTCATCGACAGAGGATGTACGAGCTTCAAGTTGTTCATGGCGTATCCGGGTGTGTTCTATTCGGACGATGGTGAGATCTTCCGTGCCATGCAGAAGGCCGCGTCGAACGGGTCGATGATCATGATGCATGCGGAGAACGGCATGGTCATCGACATATTGAGGGAGCAAGCCCTCGAGAGAGGCGAGACGGATCCCGTCCATCACTCGTTGACGAGGCCAGCTGCGACGGAGAGCGAAGCGGTTCACAGAGCCATCGTGCTCGCTGAGCTTGCGGGCGCGCACCTCTACGTGGTCCACATGTCTGCCAAAGAAGCCCTCGATGAGATCGCGGAGGCCAGGGACAGAGGTCTTCCCGTGTTCGCTGAGACCTGTCCCCAGTACCTGTTCCTTACGCTTGAGGAGCATCTCGCGTCGGAGGGATTCGAGGGCGCCAAATACGTGTGTTCGACGCCTGTGCGCAAGGAGGCAGAAGGGCATCAGGAGGCTCTGTGGAGAGGCTTGGAGACGAATGATCTTCAGGTGGTCTCCACCGATCACTGCCCGTTCTGCATGGATGACCACCCTGTGCTCGGAACACAGAAACGCCTCGGAGTCGGGGACTTCACGAAGATTCCCAACGGACTCCCAGGAGTCGAGGACAGGTTCCAGCTTGTCTACCACGGCGGAGTGGTCGAAGGTCGTATCAGCCTGAATCGGTGGATCGAACTGACCAGCACGGCTGCTGCGAAACTGTTCGGCATGTATCCAAAGAAGGGCACCATCCAGGTCGGCTCCGACGCGGACATCGTCGTGTTCGATCCTGAGGCACACTGGACGAAGTCTGCGGTGCAGCACCACATGGACGTCGACTACTCGGCGTACGAGGGCAAACACGTGCAGGGACGCGTCGACACTGTTCTTCTGCGTGGCAGGGTGATCGTCGACGACGACAAGTATCTCGGAGAGACGGGCTACGGGGAGTACATCCCACGCGACCGCGTCTCCATCGACCACTGACAGACGAATCCAGGAGCGGCGACGTGAAACAGATCAACCACATCATTGGCGGCCGCGAGGTCGTCTCCACCTCGGGCAGAACATCGCCCGTATACAACCCCGCAACGGGAGAGGTGACCGCCCAGGTCGGTCTGGCGAGCGTCGAGGAGGTTGATCAAGCCGTTGCTGCAGCAGCCGAAGCCTTCGGTCCGTGGAGTGCAACGTCGCTCGCACGGCGCACGGCGATCATGTATCGCTTCAGAGACCTCGTCGACACATACAAGGAGGACATCGCTGCGCTCCTGACTGCCGAGCACGGCAAAGTGCTCTCAGACTCCCTCGGTGAGGTGCAACGAGGCCTTGAGAACGTCGAATACGCATGTGGCGTTTCTGAGCATCTCAAGGGTGAGTTCTCCCAGGAGGTATCGACAGGGATCGATGTGTACTCGGTACGCCAGCCGCTCGGGGTTGTTGCAGGGATCTCTCCATTCAACTTTCCCTCGATGGTCCCGATGTGGATGTACCCGAATGCGATCGCGACGGGGAACACATTCGTCCTGAAACCTTCCGAGAAGAACCCGAGTGTGAACACCCTGGCCGCGGAACTCCTTGACAAGGCTGGTCTTCCACCTGGTGTTTTCAACATCGTCCAGGGCGACAAGGTGGCTGTCGACCGGTTACTCGAACACCCCGATGTCGCCGCGATCTCGTTCGTGGGGTCGACCCCGATCGCACGCTACATCTACACGACAGGCACGAACGCAGGCAAGCGCGTGCAGGCCCTCGGCGGCGCCAAGAACCACATGGTGGTGCTTCCCGATGCTGATATCGGACTTGCGGCCGACGCTGCGGTGAGTGCTGCATATGGATCTGCAGGGGAGCGGTGCATGGCGATCTCGGTTGTTGTGGCCGTTGGCTCTTCAGCTGATCCACTTGTTGCCGCGATTGAAGAGCGCATCCCTGGCCTTGTTGTTGGGGATGGCACGGACGCCGCTTCCCAGATGGGTCCTGTGATCACGGCAGAGCATCGCGACAGGATTGTCGCGTTCGTCGAGGCCGCTCCAGGCGAGGGTGCAACGGTCGTCGTCGATGGCGGTGCCCAGAGCTTCGAAGGTGAAGGGTTCTTCGTGGCCCCGTCGCTGATCGACAACGTTACGGCTGCAATGGAGTGCTACCAGCAGGAGATCTTTGGGCCAGTCCTCAACGTGGTGCGTGTCGACACCTATGACGAGGCGATCGAGATGATCGCTGTGAATCCGTTCGGCAATGGCACCGCGATCTTCACTCGCGATGGGGGAGCCGCAAGGAGATTCCAGATCGACGTGGACGCTGGCATGGTAGGGATCAATGTCCCTGTCCCCGTCCCTGTTTCGTACTACAGCTTCGGCGGGTGGGGCGATTCGCTGTTCGGGAGTGCACATGCGTACGGTCCCGAAGGGATCACTTTCTACACGAAGGCGAAGGTCATCACAAGCAGGTGGCCAGACCCAGCAACAAGCTCGATCGACCTCGGGTTCCCGCAGAACGTGTAGGGAACTGCCACAAAGATGATGAACAAAGGGTGACGATGACAACACGCGAGGAGACCGCCAGCGCGGTGGCCAAGCTCGAGCGCAGGGATGCGATCAGGCGACTGGTGCGCAAGGTTGTCGTGTTCCTCCTCTTCATCGTTGTCCTTGGCCTGGCGTACACGGGGTACAAGGCATTCGGTCAGTCGATCGATGACGCCCAGACCGATTGGCCGGTGGTAGGTGCTGTTCTCCCGAGAACCGATGACCTCACGATGCCACCCATTGCCGACATCATGGCTGAATTCGGACAGCCACCTCAGCGCAACTCAAGCAAACCTCTCGCCGCGTTCATCGCAGAGGCCAGCCTGTTCACATTTCGAGAGGCTGCGTTCGGGTTCGTGTTCGGTGTGCTCCTTGGACTCGCGATCGCCATCGTGATGTTGCGATCGAAATGGCTCGAGCGCGGCATGTCCCCATACCTCGTCATGTCACAAACGATCCCGCTCGTGGCGATCGCGCCGATCATCGTTATCTGGGGATCGACCTCGATGGGTTGGCTGCCGTTCGAATGGAAGACGTGGATGTCCGTCGCGATCATCGCAACGTATCTGACGTTCTTCCCTGTTGCCATGAACGGTATCAAGGGGCTCCAATCCGCCGACCCCGCCGCCATGGAACTCATGGCGTCCTACGCGGCGTCCCGTCGCCAGATCCTGGTGAGATTGCAACTCCCAGCATCGGTTCCCTACCTGTTCGCCGCATTCAAGATCGCTGCGACAGCGGCGATCGTCGGGGCGATCGTTGGCGAGATCTCCGGTGGTGTCAAAGGCGGACTCGGGCGACTGATCCTGGACTTTGCCAGCAGATACACAACCGGGCCCGAGCGCCTGTACGCGACCGTGATCGGTTCCGCCGTTCTCGGGATCGTTGCCGTTGGTCTCGTCATCTTCGGTGAGTATCTCGTCCTTTCGAATCGAAAAGAGGAGCCACTTTCGTTATGACGGACAAAGCGGCGTGCGCCGTCGAGGTATCGGGTGCCACCAAGGTGTTCAATACGGGGAAGCCCAACGAGGTCAAGGCGCTCGACCACATCGATCTCTCCATCTCTGACGGCGCGTTCGTGTCGCTCATCGGCCCATCGGGCTGTGGCAAGTCAACGCTGCTCCGTCTGATCGCTGCGCTCACGCACCCGACGGAGGGCACGGTGTGCGTGAACGACAAGTCAGCGGATCAGGCTCGGCTGGACAGGGACTACGGGATGGCCTTCCAGACCTCTGCGCTGTTCAAGTGGCGGACCATCACTGAGAACATCGAACTGCCACTTCAACTGATGGGGTGGTCCAGAGCCAATCGCAAGGAACGAGCGGCAGAGATGCTCGAGCTCATCAAGCTGCCCGAGTTCGGAGACCACTACCCGTACGAACTCTCAGGCGGCATGCGCCAGCGCGTTGCTATTGCTCGAGCGCTTTCGTTCCGGCCGTCGTTGCTGTTGATGGACGAGCCATTCGGGGCTCTGGATGAGATGACAAGAGAGCACATGCAGATGGAGTTGCTCGACATCTGGCACAAGACCGAAAAGACCGTGGTCTTTGTGACGCACTCGATCCCTGAGGCCGTCTTTCTCTCCCAACGCGTCATCGTGATGTCTCCGCGCCCCGGCAGAATCGCATCGGACATCGCCGTTGAACTTGGTGACCGGGTGTTCGAGACCCGTGAGTCGCCTGACTTCTTCACCAAGGTGACAGAGGTACGCGAGGCATTGCGGTTCGACCATGAGGTGGATGGATGATCAGAAAGGCCATTCGTGCAGCAGGGCCAGCCCTGGTGATCGGTGTCGGAGGCATTGCTCTGTGGGAGATCTCCTTTGCGATCATCCAGCCTGATGGTTTCGTTCTCCCTGCACCCAGCGAGATTTTGGCTGCTTTCACCGAGAACATCGACGAGATATGGGTGGCGACGAAGAACACAGGGTACATAGCCATCACAGGGCTCATCGCCGGAGTAATCCTCGGCGTGTTGTGGGCGCTCCTCGTATCTCGGTATCGCACCGCAAACGAAACGCTGACACCGCTGGCGATTGCACTCAACGCCATCCCCATCATCGCGTTAGCCCCGATCTTCAATGCATGGTTCGGCCTTTTGTCTCCTGTATCGAACCAATCGATCGTGATTATCCTGGTGTTCTTCCCTGTGTTCATCAACACCACAAAGGGCCTCACCGCGGTGAAACCAGCGGAACTGGAGTTGATGCGTTCCTACGCCGCCCCTCCCAGAGAGGTTGCACGGAAGGTTCGGATTCCCAACGCTATGCCGTACTTCTTCACAGCGCTCAAGATCGCGTCGTCACTCGCAGTTATCGGAGCGATCGTTGCCGAGTACTTCGGAGGACGCCAGGACGCGCTCGGCCCTCTGATCGTTCAGAACGCCGGGCTGACACGGTACGCCGACGCTTGGGCTGCTGTTCTTGCGGGCAGCCTGCTCGGCATTGTGCTATATCTCCTGAGTGGAATATTCGAACGTGCATCCATGCCATGGGAGCATGCAGCGGAAACAGCAGGGTCCTGACCCTGACAACGAAAACGAAAACGAAAGAGACGAGGGGACATGAACACGAAGGTGAAAAGAGGATGGACTCGCTGGCTCATTGTGCTGGCAGTATTCGCAATGGTGGCTGCAGCGTGTAGCTCGAGCGACGATTCGGGATCTACCGAGACGACCGCAGCGGCGGCTGCGACAGAGACCACAGCCGCGAGCAGCGGCGGTGACGCAGGAGATGTTGCCACCCAGGATCTGATTCCCGTGAAGCTGCAATTGCAGTGGTTCACGCAGGCGCAGTTCGCCGGGTACTTCGCAGCACTCGACCAGGGGTACTACGCACTTGCCGGTCTTGACGTTGAGATCCTCGAGGGTGGAGTCGACATCGTGCCTGCCACCGTTCTCGACTCAGGTGCGGCAGACTTCGCGATCTCATGGGTGCCGCGTGGTCTTGTGCCTCGTGAAGAGGGACTCAACATCACGAACATCGCCCAGGTGTTCCAGCGTTCGGCAACACTTCAGGTCTCGTTCGCCGATAGCGGCATCACCAAGGCTGAAGACCTTGCAGGTAAGACTGTTGGCAACTGGGGCTTTGGAAACGAGTTCGAGCTGCTTGCGGGGATGCGTTCCGTTGGTCTCGATCCTGATGCCGACGTGACCCTCGTCCAGCAGCAGTTCGACATGCTTGCACTGATCAGCGGCGACATCGATGCAGCCCAGGCGATGACCTACAACGAATATGCACAGGTTCTCGAGACAGTCAATCCCGACACGGGTGAGTTGTTCCAGCCCGAAGACCTGGCGGTCATCGACTGGAACGACGTAGGTACCGCGATGCTCCAGGATGCGATCTGGGCCGATGCGGACAAGCTCGATTCCGACGAGGAGTACAAGTCAATCGCGGTCAAGTTCGTCGAAGCGTCGTTGCGCGGCTGGGCGTTCTGTCGCGATGAGTTCGACGCATGTGTCGACATCGTGCTCGCGGCAGGTCCGACGCTCGGTGAGTCCCACCAGGCATGGCAACTCAACGAGATCAACAACCTGATCTGGCCCTCACCACAGGGTGTCGGCAGCATGGACTCAGACCTGTGGAACCAGACGGTCGAGGTCGCGGTCTCTGAGGGAATCCTTGCTGAGGAGCCAACCGACGGCGCATACCGGACGGATATCGTGATCCTGGCTCAGGCGAATCTGGCTGTGAGAGGTATCGATTTCCAGGGTATGGACTGGACACCCAAAACCATCGAACTGCTTGAAGGCGGCGAGTAGAGTCGAATGATCAGGCTTCTGGCGTCCAGGAGAGCGATACATCGTTCTCCTGGACGCCAGAAGCGCTCAGCGAGGAGAGAAGGGGGCAGTTTTGAATGAGGCTCTGGCACCCAGGGTGACCATGACACACGATGAGGCGCTTGTTGAGGCACATCGGTGTCTTATGTGTTGGGATGCGCCGTGTACGCGTGCATGCCCGACGAGTATCGATGTGCCGGGATTCATCAAGCGGATCGCAAACGATGATCTGATCGGTTCGGCTCGAACCATTCTGAGCTCCAACATTCTTGGCGCGTCATGTGCCCGTGTATGCCCCACAGAGGTGCTGTGTGCGGGAGCGTGTGTGCTCCACGAACTTCACGAACGACCGATCGATATTGGAAGGCTTCAGGCGTACGCGACCGATGATGTCGTGTTCGGTGATATCTCCGTGCTGTCGTCTGAGGCGCCTTCGGGGCACAGTGTCGGCATCATTGGAGCAGGGCCAGCAGGGCTCTCATGTGGTGCTGGCCTTGCAAGGCGAGGCCACGATGTTGTCGTGTACGACGCCCACGAACATCCAGGCGGTCTCAACACATACGGTGTTGCGGCCTACAAGATGGACAGGGCAACCGCGCTTGCGGAAGTCGAATTCATCAAGGGACTCGGAGTCGAGATCCGTTCGAACACAGCGGTCGGTCGGGATGTAAGCATCGACGGGGTACTCGCCTCCCACGAGGCAGTCTTCATCGGTGTCGGCCTTGGAGCAGTTCCACGTCTCGGACTTCCAGGAGAGGATCTCTTGGGAGTAGACGATGCACTCGAGTTCATCTGGAAGCTGCGAGCAGAACGCACGGACCTCACCGGCGAGATCGTCGCTGTCATCGGTGGCGGTAACACGGCCATCGACGCCGCTACCCAGGCAGCGATGCTCGGTGCAGACCGTGTCTATGTGGTCTATCGCAGAGGACGTGCAGAGATGCGTGCGTACCGGCATGACATAGAACGGGCACTCACCAGCGGAGTCGAGTTCATCTATTGGGGCGCACCGAATCGCGTGGAGGGTGATGGCTCTGTGGAGACTCTGGTCTTTGACCGGACACAACACGTAACCGACGACGACGGTGTGGTCGAACTCGTAGCGTTGCCTGACAACGAGGTATTTCTTCCTGTCACGATGGTGCTGCGGGCAACGGGGCAGGAGAAAAGAGTGTCTCTCTTTTCTGGCATCGACGGCGTCGCGACCGATGACCGTGGCAGGGTCATGGTCGACGATGACTTCAGGACAGGCAATGAGAGGATCTGGGCAGGAGGAGACTGTGTCAACGGTGGCAAAGAAGTTGTCAACGCCGTTGCTCATGGCAACGCAGCAGCACGCAGTATCGATCGAATGCTGCGTGGCGACGCAGTTGGAAGCGAGGATGCATGATGGCTGACCTATCGGTGAATATCTGTGGGATCGAATCCCCCAACCCGTTCTGGCTCGCCTCAGCGCCGCCAACGAACACGGGCGACCAGATAGCGAGAGCGTTCGATACTGGCTGGGGTGGAGCGGTGTGGAAGACGCTTGGTGACCCCGTCGAGAACGTGTACAGCAGGTACAGCTCCATCGACCTCAATGGCCAGCGGATGGCCGGTCTCAACAACATCGAACTGATCACAGACCGGTCCCTTGAGGTGAACCTCATCGAGATCGCCGAGGTCAAGCGAAGGTACCCGGACAACGTCGTCGTCGTGAGCCTGATGGTGGATTCCAATGCTGATGCGTGGGACACCATCATCAAACAGGTCGAACAAGCGGGCGCCGATGCGATAGAACTCAATTTCGGATGTCCCCATGGCATGTCCGAGCGCGGCATGGGAGCGGCCGTTGGGCAGGTTCCTGAGTACACGTGTGATATAACCGGTTGGGCGAAAGCGTCAGCAACGGTCCCGGTATTCGTGAAGCTGACTCCAAACATCACCGACATCCGTGTTGCGGCCCGCGCCGCGAAGAACGGTGGAGCGGATGCTGTCAGCCTCATCAACACGATCAATTCCATCACCGGTGTCGACCTCGACTCATTCGTCCCACGGCCTGTGGTGGGGAACAAATCGAGCCACGGTGGATACTGCGGTCCCGCGGTCAAGCCGATCGCCCTCAACATGGTCGCGTCGATCGCAGCCGATCCGTTCACCGATGGTTTCCCGATCAGTGGTATCGGAGGGATCGCGACATGGCAGGACGTTGCGGAGTACATCCTGCTCGGAGCGACGACCATTCAGGTCTGTACCGCAGTGATGCACTACGGGTACAGGATCGTCGAGGATATGGCTGAGGGTCTCTCGAACTACCTCGACAGCAAAGGCATGGAGAGTGTGGAGGAACTGCGCGGCCTGTCTGTGAACAAGGTCACGGATTGGGCAGACCTCGACATCAATTACATCGTCAAGGCGAATATTGATGAGGACAAGTGCATCCATTGCGGTTTGTGCTACGTCGCCTGCCAGGACGGAGCGCATCAGGCGATCGGTGCTGAACGGACCGCTGATGACAAGACCAGGGTTTGGGTCATCGATGACCTCTGCGTTGGATGCAACCTGTGCAGTCTCGTATGTCCCGTCCAGGACTGCATCTCAATGGAGGCGCGTGAGCTCGGGCAGACTCACATGACGTGGAACGAGTTCACTAGCGATGACTCACCTGGCGACCTGTATCCGAGGCCGAAGCACGATCTGACGATAGGTGAGAAAAGTTGACCGCTCACGGTTGACCGTTCACGGTTGACGGTTCACAGTCGGAGAATGGAGATCAGTTCCGTGATCAGAGTGCGGCAGATTCGGGGTGACGAGTGGGAGCGACTGCGCGAGATCCGGTTGGAGGCGCTTGCTGACACGCCAACGGCGTTCTCCACGACACTCGCTGAGGCAGAGGCGTTCCCGGACAGCCTGTGGCAGGAGCGCACGGTAGCTGGTGCCGCTGGTGATGACCAGATCACGGTTC
>Ga0190293_1000362_pt1 | contig 16181 bp, 15 predicted proteins | sample 48693001_MG_FD_161671 | JGI IMG/M metagenome (GOLD analysis project Ga0190293, IMG submission 161671) | Hydrothermal vent microbial mat bacterial communities from Southern Trench, Guaymas Basin, Mexico - 4869-30-0-1_MG | ecosystem: Environmental > Aquatic > Marine > Hydrothermal vents >... | reverse complement strand
AACCAGCAAAACACCGGATAAAACCAGGACCAGTCCCAGCCATTGCCAGGGAACCAGCCGCTCACCCAGGAAAATCGCCGATAGTAAAATAACAAATGGGCTGAACAGGCTCGAAACTATACCTGTCCTGCCCGCGCCCATTATGTTGAGCGCTCTCAGATACCAGGTGTCTGCCACTGCTATACCGAGCACACCGGATGCAAACACCAGGGACAACTCGACCAGCGTGTAATCTGGAAGCTTAAAACCATCAACCAGGAGTATCGTCGGGACCATCAAAACAATACCGAAAAAAGTCTTGAACAGGTTCAGCTCGAAGGGCGGCAGGGTTTCACCGGACCGGCGCAATAAAATAACCGCCAGTGCCCAGGTCAGTGCACTGGATAACGCAAAGAATTCACCCCAGCCCATCAGTGGAGTTACTGCACGGTGGCCCGAATCAACAACACCGGCGCGATGGGAACATCCTCCGCATCAAGATCTTCGCTGTAGCCCGTTTCCACATCGGAAATGGCTTCCAGCACATCCATTCCGGAGACCACCTCGCCAAAAACCGTGTAACCCCAACTGCCCGATCTCGGATCCAGGCTGGAATTGTCACTCATATTGAAATAAAACTGCCGCGTGGCCGAATGCGGATCCGCATAGCGGGCCATGGCAATGGATCCGGTAATATTCTGTAAGCCATTGCCTGATTCGTTGAGTATATCTTCATGCATGGTCTTTTCTTCGATGTCTTTTGTATAGCCCCCACCCTGCACCACAAAACCCGGCATCACACGGTGAAATATTGTTCCATCGTATTCACCCTCCAGCACATAACGTAAAAAGTTATTGGAAGTAATCGGTGCGCGCATACGATTCAGCTCAACCTCGATATCACCCATGCTGGTCTCAAGCTTGATGGTCGGAAACATGTTGTCCGGGATCATTTCCGGTGGAAAACAATCCTTGCCGGCGGACCAGGAAACCAGCGGAATCAATACCGCCATCAGGATTATCGACAAGACATATTTTTTAATCATGGATACACTCCGTGGTGCATAAACAGCCTGAACGGGGTCTTTACGGGTTTAACCGGCAGGCGCTGAGCTTGCCAGGCGTTATACTTGCTTAAACCCGGAACCTAAAAACAGTTCCGGTATTCTCACATGTTGCCCGGGAGTTCACCACATTGAACTTGTTAAAATCAGTATTCATCAGTGGTTTTATTACATGGTTGGCCGTGGTCAGTATTTATGCTTTCATCCAGCTTGTCAGAGGAAGTGAGCCTCTGCTTTCCTGGCTGGGGCTGGCTTTGGCGGCTTTCTCACCCCTGGTTTTCTTCATCAAGGCATTCACCTTCAAGTCACCACGAACCCGCCGCCACCCCGTTGAATTCAGCATACTCAGCGGCCTGGGCCTGGTTGTGACCATGGCCGGGTCATACCGGTATGGGCAGTCTGCCGGTGCTATTCATGTATGGGCCGGCATCACATTGTTGGGATGGCTTGTCTATCTGCGCTGGTACTCGGTATTTCGTGGGCGGGATGCACTGGCATTAAAAGTAGGCTCAACCCTGCCGGAATTCCGTCTTGAATCCATGGACGGCCATATTGTTTCATCAGAAAGTTTCAAGGCAAAACCGCATGTGCTGATTTTTTACCGTGGCAACTGGTGCCCGTTTTGCACAGCCCAGGTCGAAGAACTTGCCGCCGCCTATCAGCGACTGGAAAAAGCGGGTGTCAGTGTGATTTTAATCAGCCCCCAGTCAATCAAAAAGAACCAGGCACTGGCGGCACGTTTTGATGTACCCATGGTGTTTTTGCGTGACCGCGACAACGCTGCGGCCAAACAACTGGGAATACTGCACGAGTGGGGTACCCCGATGGGAATGCAGATACTGGGTTATGAGTCTGACACGGTATTACCTACCGTCATTCTGACCGATGAGAAGGGTACAATCCTGTTTTCCGACCAGACTGATAATTACCGGGTGCGCCCCGAACCCGCGACCTTTGAGGCACTTTTAGCCCGGTAGGTTTTCCATGGGTGGAAATAAGGGAGTATGATCAACTGACATATGTCTTTGCGTGATTGACAGGTGTTTACCATGAATTTGCTTTCCATTTTTCCTCGTCGTCTTATACGAACCGCAGCTGTAATGTGTATCCAGTTGGCCATTGCAATGTCGATCATTACCGTGGCAACTCACACGGTGATGGCTGCGGGAACCAGCAATGGCATTACCGGGCCGGTGGATACCGATTTTCGCCCCGGAATGTGGTGGGACCGCGACCTGAGCGGCAGTGGCTGGGAAGTCAACCGTTCGGGCGATACCGCCTTTGGTATCTGGTACACCTACGACTCTCACGGCAGGCCAACCTGGTATACCACCGCCGGATCCCTGCTTGATGGCCGCTTTGAACATAACCTGCTGTCTTACTCATGGGATTACGAAAACAACCGGGTTAATAAGCCAACTGTTGCCGGCAAAGTCACAATCGATTTCCTGCACCCACAACTGGCAGAACTCACCTGGCAACTGGGTGAGCACCAGGGCCGACACACCATACGTCCCTTCATCTTCGCGACCGCACCTACCTTGTCCGATTACAGCGGATCATTCTATGACCCCGGAGAATCAGGCTATGGCATCAGTGTACAGACGCAGGCCGATCTGACTTATGCAGTGATCTACTACTACGATCAGAAAGGCCAGCCAACCTGGTCGGGTGGTGTTGGTCGTGATGGCAGCAGAACGCTACCCATGCTTGACTACAGAGGCGCTTGTCCCTGGTGTGATTACGCTAAACCCAGTCATTCCCTTGCGGGTGAAGTGGTGCTCAATTTCCTTTCTGAATCAACCATGAGCGTTGATATGATATTTTCGAGTGCGGACCCGTTCTGGACCAAGCTCCACTCTCAGCACCGCATGATATCCAACCTGCCTTCCGGTCGCCCGCATCCGGCAGCACTGGCCACCATTGCTTCAAAAGAGGCGCTGGCGCTTTATTACAAAGCGGGCTTTCTCGCAGGTAATGGCTCACATGATAACTCCTGGTTTTGCCCACCCCCGATCGTCAGCCCTGCCCCGCCAGTGTCACCACCACCAAGTGCTGAAGCCATATCCGCCACCAATGTGCAGGTGCAAGGGGTTGATGAGGCAGATGTTATCAAGGCGACCACCGAGTTCATTTACTCCCTGGACTATCCGCTTGGGGAAATTCCTTTTTCGGAGGAAACATCTACTCACCAGCAATCTGTCACCCGTTATCGTATTTCGGCGAATGGCGAAATCCCGTATGGCGATGGAAGCTTCCCGATATCATTACCCAAAGTGCTCGAATCAAGTGACCGGGCTAACCTGCGAAGCCAGGGTTTGTACCACTACTCTGCTGAAACCACCGAATCACAAAAATTGCTGTACCTGGCCAGCCAACATGAGGGCGGCTGCCAGCAACCATCAGCTATTACTACTTTCATAGACACATTTGACACGGGCGCGGAGACTGATTTCACCGCGCTTAACCAACTCCGGATCGATGGTGAACTCATCGCCAGCAGAACTATCGGGGAACACCTGTTTGTAGCCGTAACCCATAGTCCAAACCTGTTCACCCTGGCCACAGAAGTTTTGGGCGTTGAAGCCGCTCAGCAGATGACATCCGGACAAGATGACATCGAGGCCCTGTTCAGTGCAATGGAACCGGCAGTGTTATTTCCCTCCATCACCTACGGCGACGGCAGTCAACGGCAACTGGTGGCACCCGAAAACATCATGATGCCGCCCTTGCCTTTGAGCTTTATTGAACCCGTGCTTTCCACCCTCATCATGTTCGATCTCAATGACCTTCAAGCGGAACCGGCGAGTGTGGCCATCATGGGCAGAATCGACGGGATGTACGCAACTCATAACAGTGTCTACTTTGCCAGTTCACGCAATGAATACGTTCTTGACGATACCGGCTCCATCATCAGAAGTGGTTTTAGAAACACCGATATCCATAAACTGGCCATTACCGAGGACACACTGGAATACCGTGGCTCTGGCAGTGTTGAGGGCTATCTGGATCGCGACCGGGAGCGCCTGGCGTTTCGTATGAGTGAATACCAGGATCAGCTAAGAGTGGTGAGCAGTTCCAGTCGTTGGCGCGAGCGCTGGGGGGATCTGGGCCGCCATCGTCTGACCATTCTTGGGGAAACCGATAGCGACGACCTGTTACTGGATGCTATTTCGATTTTGCCAAACGCCAGAAGACCCGAAAATATCGGCAAGCCCGGCGAAGATATCCATGCCGTGCGCTTTCAGGGTAAACGGGCCTACGTGGTCACATTTGAGCAAATCGATCCGCTTTATATGTTGGATCTCAGCAATGCTGAAGACCCCCGGGTTCTCGGTGAACTGGAAATCGATGGGTTCTCCGATTACCTGCACCCGATTGGCGACGATCTTTTAGTTGGCATCGGAATGCACGCAGTGCCGGCAGATAACGGTTTTTGGTTGCAAGGTGTACAGGTTGGATTATTTGATGTTTCCGCACCGACAGCACCGGTGTTGCTGGACCTGGAAAAAATCGGCTACCGTGGAACATCGACATCCGTACTCGATACACACCGGGCATTTACGTATCTGCCAGCAGATCAGGACAGTGGTAAACCGATGCGGTTTATCATTCCGGTTATCGAGCATTCACCGGCGGACGGAATCACAAATCCGGATCCCAGCTATCGCTACCCCTGGAGCTCAACGGGCATCCGGATGTTTGAAGTCAACGAAAATGAGAACACGCCTGCAACGCTTAGACTGGTGGGCAATGTCAATGTGGCAGACAGAGCCACGACAGAACAGAGCCTCATACATTTCTATGAGTACAAAAATGAAGAATACAGTCGATCGGTCATCTACGCTGACCGGGTTTTCCACTATTTTCGTGGTGGATTGTTTACAACGGGTTGGTCAGGCATTGATTTAACACCTGCTGAAGACTGTCCTTTGTGCAAGCCTGAAGAGTAGAAGTCCTGATCATTCATCTCTAATAAGTTTATTTGTCCTTTTTAGCAGTCTGTTCACGATCATCTGACGTTTGTGGCAAACGCCCTGCTTTACGCAGGGCGTCACGTATCACGTATTCGATCTGGGCATTTACGCTGCGCAGTTCGTCATCTGACCAGCGCCGAACCGCCAGAAAGACATCTTCGCTGATTCGAAGCGGAAAAGCCTTTTTCGCAGCCATCAGGTTTCGAACTCTAGTTGTACAAAGAACCGGCATTCAGCACAGGCTGAGCATTTTCCTCACCGCAGAGTACGACCAGCAGGTTACTGACCATGGCGGCTTTGCGTTCATCATCAAGGTCAATTATATCTTGTGCCTTGAGTTCGTCCAGAGCCATCTTGACCATGCCAACCGCACCATCAACTATCTGCCTCCGCGCAGCAACGATGGCCTGCGCCTGTTGACGTTTGAGCATGGCGCTGGCGATTTCCGGTGCATAGGCCAGGTGGGAGATACGGGCCTCGATCACCTCAACACCCGCTTTTTCCAGACGATCCTGCACTTCTGTCTTGAGCTCTTCTGCAATCTGTTGCGGGTCACTGCGCAGTGCAATTTCACCATCATGCGCTTCGTAGGGATAACTCGTCGCCAGATTTCTTAAGGCTGCCTCTGACTGTATTTCCACAAACGAGATGTAGTCATCGACTTCGAATATGGCTTCTGCCGAATCCACAACTTTCCAGACCACCACGGCGGCAATTTCAATCGGGTTACCCGAACTGTCGTTCACCTTGAGCGTATCGCAATCGAAATTACGCACCCTCAATGAGACTGCCTCCTTGGCATAGAACGGATTGGCCCAGCGCAGCCCGGTTTTGCGGGCACTGCCAACGTAAGTGCCAAAAAGAGTCATGACTCTCGCCTGGTTCGGATGAACCATGAAAAACCCGCCTATACCTAATAACAGAACGATTATCAGGGAAATCAATGAGACGATCGCCCAAAGGGGGTTATGGGCCATGATTGCCTGATAAGCAAACCAGCCAGGAATCAATAACAAAAGGGGCAGTATTATCAGTACCGGATAACCTGATACACCATTACGGGAAATTTCCTTGATCATATTTGAGTTCATGCCTTTGCTCCTTAATATCATTTTGATATCATTTTAATACTTTCCAAAAATAGTGCAATAGGTCAAAAGTCACTTATCAGATTGATTGTGACTTACCCGGAATTGGAGGCAATGGCCAGATGAACAACGATACGCTGCTGGATCGCAGCAGGTGGTTATTGCAGGCTGGATCGCTTAACGGCATAACGAACCACACCGGCCTCAGAGCCCGGCCCGGTAAATTCAAAACCGTTTTTCTCAAGTACTCGAATAGATTGGCGCAGATGTGGCAAAGTTTCGGCACAGACCTCATTAACATTGTGATGTGAAAATGCCCATCCCACCAGCCTGTAAACCGCTTCGGTGGCATAACCCATACACTGGAAACAGCTCAGTATGGAATAGCTGATTTCAACTGAACCCGACACATCAGGACGGCCTTTGAACCCGCAGATTCCAACCAGTTCACCGGGATCACCAGAGCTTACCAGGTACCAGAATGACCAGCACTGCTCTGCAGCATCATCCAGTTGCATGAGGGAATACTGCATTGCCCTTGGGCCATACAGATCCGGTGGCCAGGACTCCGGAACACTCACACCCAGTGCTTCGGCCAGCTGCCCGCGACCTGCGATGCCGGTTTTAATCAGCTCAGTCGTTGCGGCAATTAAATTCAACCGTGGCGACTGAATCAATCTGAGTGAAGAACCTGAGGTAAACTCATCCATGATAAGCAGCCTCAAGTTGAGCCCACGCCGGTTGTAATGCGGATAGTGCATCTGCCGACCAGAGTTTAAGAAGCGATCGCTTGAGTCGATTCAAATTGCCCTCCCCGTTTACGGCTTTTCCAGGTGTGAAACGCGCCCGGTCAAAATCTATCAAATACACCTGGAACCCGGCATCCAGCAATATGTTACGAGCATTTAAATCCGCGTGCCAGACGCCGGCATCATGGAAGCGGCGAATGCACTTGCCAATACTTTCCCAGTGACCCGCTTGCAGGTCTGAACCATCCTGATTGCCCGGTAGCATATCGGCAAGTGTCTGCACGGATGCAATGCGGGCCGTCATCAGCGCACCGGTTGATATAAAACCATGGTGCTTGCACAAGGCAGCAACGGGCCGGGGCACCGGCAGGCCTTGTTCATAAAGAGCGGCGAGTAAATGATATTCCCTGAATGGTCTGGAGCGTGCAACCGTGGTGAAGAAATAACTCTGCCGGCTCAATTTCGCCACCCATCCGCCACGCAGGAACTCTCTGAGCACGACAGGCCCGAATGACGCTTCAATGAACCATGCACTACCGCGCCCGACAGCTTCCCCGACAAGGGCCTGTCGGGATCTCCAGTAATCAACACTGAAGTAATCCACCCCGGGCACCGCCATCAGGCTAGCGTCATAGGCGATAGACAGTGATTTTTCCGTGTGGATAGCATGCTGCATAGATGACTTATTCTAAAGCACAAAGCCGGGGTCTGTTAATAAAGGGGATAATTTATTACACAAATAACCCGGTGAATCATACTTACTTGAATTAGGCCGCGTATTGCACCAGTATCTTTGCCATATGCGGACAAAATGACGAGGGATGCAAGTGTCTGAATTTTCCATATGTATTTTGCGGCTATCGGCCATCGGCGATGTGACTCACGTCGTGCCCGTGGTTCATGCCATCCGTGAACATTTACCGCAGGCAAGAATCACCTGGATTATTGGTAAGCTCGAGGCGCGCTTGCTTAACGGCCTGCCGGGTGTTGAGTTCATCGTATTTGACAAAAAGGGTGGAAGGGCCGCGGTCCGGCAACTCAGGCAAACGCTGAAAGGCAGGAAATTCGATGTCCTGCTTCATATGCAGGTGGCTCTGCGTGCCAATTTACTCAGCAAACTGATTAAGTCACCGCGCCGTATCGGTTGGGACAAACCACGCTGGCGCGACCGGCATCAATGGTTCATCAACCAGTCTGTACGAAGCCTGCCGGAACAGCACCAGGTAGATGCGTTCCTGGAATTTGCACGGGTACTGGACGTACCTGTTGGGCCGCCGCAATGGAATATGCCGCTTTCTGACGAGGATATGAGCTGGGCGAAGCAGGTATTGGGTGATGGCCCGCCGATACTGATGATCAGCCCGTGCTCCAGCCATATTTTGCGCAACTGGCAGGCTGAACGTTATGCAACTGTGGCCGACTACGCCATTGCGGAATTGAACATGCGTGTCGTACTTACCGGAGGACCATCGGAACTGGAAGTGAAGACCGGCCAGGAAATCGAATCAGCCATGCAGCACAATGCACAGAACCTCATCGGTAAAGATACGATCAGCCAGTCAGTGGCCCTGTTGAAGCAGGCAGCGGTTGTGCTGTCACCCGACTCCGGTCCGGCGCACATCGCCTCGGCGGTCGGTACCGCCGTAATCGGGCTCTACGCGGCAACACCCAGCAAACGTTCCGGGCCCTACAACAGCCTTGACCTGTGTGTTGATAAGTATGCGGAAGTGGCACGAAAATTCAGACACAAAGAGCCGCAAGAGTTACGTTGGGGACAGCGAATCGAATACCCCGGCGTCATGGAACTGATCGAAACCGGGGATGTGCAGGACAAACTCAAAGCGTTTATGCTGACTTACGAATAGTCCTGGTAAGACTTCTCTTCGACGATCTCTGAGCCAAGATAAACATTCAGTTCTTTCTTCGCATTGGCCCGCTGGTCGTTGGTGACATAAACACTCCGGGCAAGATCGATAAACACCTGGTCAAATTCTCTTGCGCGTTCCTTGTCGCGGATATCGTCCTCGATCTCCCACAGGGCTTCATTGATCGTCTTCAACTCCGAATGGATGCGCCGAACTGTTTCATCTTCAGCAACAGACTCGCGCCAGGAGGCTTGCAGCAACTCCAGTTCACGCTGCACGTTGGCAAGCTTACCGGCATCGCTGATGCGCTCGGACTTGATTTCCAGAATGGTGATCTTGTCCAGTACTTCACCGGGTGAAACCGGTACCTGAATAATGTCCATAGTCATACCTTGAATGTGAATTTAGTAAATGATTGTTTCAATTATCGCTTAGCTTGCGCTTTTTCCACAGCGTTTTAATGACCGAAATCAGGTTATTGGTGGTCCAATACAAAACCATTCCCGCCGGAAAAGTATAAAAAAGAACCAGGAAACCCACTGACATAAACAGAAGATTCCGGGCATGCTTGCGCTGCTGGGCCGCGTCCATGGCCGGGTGGCTGTGCATTTTTGAGGCAACGAATGAGAAGCCGGTCATGATGAACGGTAACAGGTTCAGATATCCGCCAAAAAACGGCAGGGTGAAGGGCAATTGCAGAAATGCATCCGGGTGAGATAAATCGGCAATCCACAGGAATGCCTCACCGGACAAATGGATATTCTCAGCCAGCATATCAAATGCGCCGATAAATACCGGTATGACCACGAACACGCCCATCAGGCTTTTCAGGCTGTATAGCGGATGCACCTTTTCATCTTTATACATCGCAAGAATTTTTTCCGACTGTTCCGCACCCTTATAGTTTTTCTTGATGGCGGTCAGTGTCGGTGACAGGCGCGCATCAATCTCATGTACCTGGTCCTGCAAACGGTCCGCGATCTTGCTTAAAGGCTGCATCAGCACACCGACGAACACCGACAAAACCATCACTGCAAGTCCCCACTGCGGTACGACCATGAAAATGGCGTTGAGAAGGAAATAGAGTGCCTGGCATATCCAGCGCAACCAGAACCACAGACCGGAGTACATCAGGCTTTCAAGCCCGGAGGCTGCATCTGAAAGCGCCCTCGGTTCAATCGGCCCCAGGTAAAGCTCCAGTTCAAAGCCCTGGCCCGTACTTTCCATATCAATGCGGGCATCTTCAACCGTTTCGCCCGTCAACGGGGTTATGGACAGCGTCTTTGCGGGCAACACCATGGCAGTCCAGAAACGATTGCGGAAGCCAAGCCAGCCTGTACTTGGACGCGTGGCCTGGTCGGTGTCATCCAAACCAAAGGTTTCGACCGATGAACCATCATAAATGAGGTAACGGGACTGCTCGAGCAGGTAACCGAAACCGCTGGATGGCGCCGGTCTGAAATCTTCACCACTCATCAGGGCGGCCGTGGCAACATCTGCAGAATTGAAAGAAATCATCCAGCCCTGGTCCGGAATCTGCCAGCGGCGTGATAGCCGGCCTGCCGGGTCGATAAAGGATAGAGTCGTGGTGGAGTTTTTGTATTCGCGTTCAAGCTGCAAACCCTGGCTATCACCCTGATCAAATACCAGCATGCCCTGACCGGCAGACAAAACCCGGATTTTTGCGCCATCCCCGGAGCAGGCAGGGAAACAGGCCTCGACACGGAGCAAATCACCCTGATCACTAAATTGCAGGTGCATGGATCCGGTATCAACAGAGATTTCCGCAAATGCGGATACTGACAAAATCAGGCCTGCAACCAGCAAGCAGAATTTAAATGCCCGCAACATCATTTATGAAACCGTGTGTTTTCGCGCATCACTGCTTCCAGTACTTCGCCATTGAACTGCGGATGATCCAACAATCGGTAGTCATTATCACGAACCTCGTACAATCCATTTGGAAAAGTCACCGTGACCTGTTCCGGCTCCAACACGGCATAATTGTAATAACTGCCTGCGAGCAGCCAGTCCCATTGAGGTCCGTCATACAGGTCCCGTCCGCTGGAGTAATCGGAATAGTCATTGCTGCAGCCCAATAAGCGGCGCATCAAAGTTGGCGCAATGTCGTAATGAGATGTCCGTTGAGAAATACGCTGTGGCTCCATACCCGGCCAGGCCACCAGCATCGGCACTCCCAACTGAAAACGACTATAAGCGGAGCCATGGCCCTTGATACCGTCGCCATGTTCATTGAACTCTTCGCCATGATCGGCGGAAATGATGACCACGGTATTATCTGCCAGACCACGTGTTTCCAGATCGGCGATTACCTGGCCGACCAGTTCGTCATCAACGATCACGGAAGTTTTGTATTTCGCGAATTTCACCGCCATCGAATCTTCGCTGCCGGCGTCAACACGATCAGCATATTCGGGCGGATAGGACCTGACATTGACCGCATCATAGAAAAGGAAGCCGAAAAACGGCCGGTCCGGGGAACGCTGATCCAGCCACGACATCCATTCATCCGTCATAATCCGGTCACGTTGCCAGGCGGGTGCATCCACCGGTTTGGTTTCGATACGGAGATTGGGCACACGGGCAAACGCGGTCCGGTCAAGCGTCACGGGGCGATACATATTTGAACTGCTGAACAGGCCAGGCTGATAATCGTTTGCCATCAACTGATCCATCAGAACCGGTGGCTTCTGCAAGGCCTCGAAGCTGCCAAAATAGCCAGGGGGCAGACTGTAGAACAGGCTGAACGCGCCCATGCGCGAAGAATTCCCGCCACTGAAGTGATTTGTAAACCGTGTTGCCTGCTGTTCGGCGAAGCGGTCCATATTTGGCGTCAAACCCTGTTCAAGCATATCACCGCGCATGGCATCGATCAGGATGATCAGAAGATTCAGTGGCTCTTTTACGGAGCACTGCAACGGCTTCAGCGGATAATTCAGATTCGCAGCCACGGACTGATCCGGCCCGCCGGCCACACGGTTCGCCAACTGACGCTCCCGGCTTTGGCTGATATCAACCAGCCCGAAACGTACCAGTAGTTTTTTAGCGGTAAAGCCACGTTGCACCGGTAACTGTTGGGCCATACTGGTAACCGGCACGTAATAACTCGCATCAGCCCATGCATAAATGCTTTGTGCGACGACAAAACACAGGGCAACGATCACACCCAACAAACGCCCACTGTGCGACGGTGCTGATTCCACCCAGGACCATATCCTGCCGGCCAGCAGGCTTTCAAACAAGACCGCAATGACGAACATCACCGCCGCAAAGATCAGGCTTGAAGACCCCAGAATCTTGAGCGTAAGGATATTGATATGAAAACGGCTTTGCGACCACAGCAGGCTGTCGAGCATGATGACGGCGATCATCAAGGCCATCAACAGGATGGCCGGGGCTTTTGTCCAGCGCAACGAGGGCCGTAACAATATGAACGGTGAAACCAGCAACAACAAAGGTAACAGGGCCAGCCAGCTATGATGGCTGATATAAATGGTCACCAGGTAAATCCATGCCAATGGCGTCGCACCGGTGGGACCACCTCCCAGGTAACGCAGACCAATCAGGCCGAGGACAATGGCATTGACCATTGCAAACCAGCCCAGCCAGCGGAATAGCTGTCTGCGGGTTTGCAGGTCAGGGCGGTGCAACTCAGGCATGTGATTGCTACTTTGCCTGTTTACCAAGCGCTTTTTCGTCGGCCAGACGCACGATTTCCCGGGCACCCAACTCAATACTGGAGCCAATATTGAATACCATTTGCGGGCGCAGGGTATCCATGGTCTGCCGGAAACTCTCCTGGTTCTCGAGTAAGCGGGCAATTTTATCCGGCGCTTCATCCAGATGCTCAGGCGATACAATGTCACCGGCCTGTGCACGGAAAGATGCTTCCTGTGGCTCTATACCCAATGCCTGCCAGTCCGGGTTGCGAACACGGCGTGGCAAATCAACAAACAATACGGGCTTTTCCAGGCCGAGGGCGTATTCAATCGCCATGGCCGACCAATCGCTGATCAGGATATCCGACCGGAACAGGGTATCGCTTTCACCCATGCGATCCTGGTATTCAAATTTTTCGTGATCGCCATACTTTGCCGTCAATCGCTCCACTACTTCCGGCGTCTCTTGTAAGGTCTGGTAATGTGGCCGCACTATCACGTGGTAGCCGGCATCCAGCAACAGACCGATCAACTCATCGCCGCAGGTATTAAAAATCGACTGCTCGCCCCAGGTCGGCGCGATCAGGACCACCGGCTCCGTCCATGCCACGGACGTCTCCTGTGATGCGCCGAACTGATACGATTTTGTCACGATCAGCAAATCTTCCAGCCGCGGGTGCCCGTATTCGAACAGGTTTCGCGCCTTAAGGCCCGCCAATGACTCCCGCTTACGCAGTTCGGCCACATGGTGTGGACCGACGCAGAACAGGCTGTCATAAGCATCGTACGAATTGGCGTGATCCACCATGTGCGTGCTGCCAAGCGAGTGAAACAGGTAGATGTAATGGATCGGGTTGATTGATTTTTTCAGCTGAAGATTGCCCAGGTCCATCATGGTCATCAGCACGACATCGGCTTTTTGCATGTTGAAATGCAAGGTCAGAAAGAACCCTTCGGGGATATAAACCACTTTGAACAAATCATGCTGCCTGCTCAGCCCGGGATCGTTCTGGTCAGAGCTAACATAGGTAATCTTACGCTTCAGCTCATCATTGAGAACGGTGACGAGAGGCTCGAAAAAGTGCCAGTCCTGGCCGCTCTCGGAATAAATGACGATATTGCGCCATTCCGCAGATAATTTGCGATATTTGCGCCAGCCGGACCAGCCTTCACGTATACCCATACCGGTCAAACCACTTCGTCGTCGGGGCCGGTTTCAGCAGGCTTGCGCTTGAAAAACCCCTTGATGCGATACCAGTAGGTTTTGATTGCCAGAGCCAGTGATGCAAACAAACCCACGATGGCAGAAATGAGCATACTACCGGTGGTTGGATCAAGATATGCCAGTGCTGATACGGGCATCAGCAGCAAAGTAATCATGGCTGCCATGATCAACCGGGGCTTCAATACCCGGTGTGTTTTGAACTTGTTCATCATCATAACTCTCTCAACCGGCGATCACTGTTTGCAGTGCCTGTTCCAACCGGGCCATATCATAGTCACAAATTTCACCCATGGTAGAAATTCTGAACAGTTGCGCGGCAAGGTCGCCCTGCCCGGCATAGATAATAAATCCCTGCTGTTTCAGCCCATCGTGTAATTCATCGTAGGTCATGCCGTCAGGCAGATAATAACTACGCAATACGCAGGAGCTGTCTTCTGCTGGCAGCCATTGTTTAACGCCCAGTTCATTACAGGTCGCGGCAACACGACCTGCAAGCTCGCGATAACGTGTTCTGCGTGCTTTCCAGCCGCCTTGTTTGCGCAGTTCTTTAAGTGCTTGTGCCAAGCCCAGCAAGGCATTGACCGGTGGTGTAAAGGGTGTGGATTGTTTTGCCTGCTGCTCTGCCCATCCCTGCAAATGCAGGCTCAGGCTACGCGGTTCAATATCCTGCTTGAGCATGTCACGCCGGCACAGCACCATTGCAAGGCCGGGAATGCCGTGCAGGCATTTGTTGGCGGTAGCGGCAATCGCCTGCAGGGAATCAGTTTTAAACGGGATGGACTCCGCGCCAAAACTGGATACGGCATCCAGCAGTAGCTGAACCCCGTTTTCCGTACACAGGGATGCAATCTCATCAACAGGGTTCAGACGACCGGTGGTTGTTTCATGCTGAACCGCCAGGACATGTGAGAACTTGCCCGTAGCCAGCAGATCAGCCAGTGCTTTTAAATCAATTTCATCACCCCAGGCCGACTTCAGTGCCTGGTTTTCAATCCCGTATATATTGACAATCCGGCTTAAGCGTTCTCCATAGACACCATTTTCCAGTACGAGAACATTCGCCTTCTGCGGCAATAGGGATGCCAGCATGGCCTCCATCGCCGAGGTGCCGGATCCCCCGACCAATACCGCAGTCCATACAGCCGGATCGCATTGATAGATATCCAGCAGGCTGCGGATGACCTTGTCCTGCAGTTCAAAAAACTCGGGCTCGCGATGACATAAATCTACCTTTGCCACTGCACGACGCACGCCTTCGCTCAATGATACCGGGCCCGGATTGAGTAAAATAAATCTCACATCAGCTTCCTGATTTGAATCGGATTGATAAAAACATGGCAGATCCGGATATAACTATGAGGGATGGCTCACGACCCACAGCCAGATACCACAGCTCACCAGATAGAGCGATATCGGCAATTCACCATTACGGATCAGCGATTGGTAGGTATCCCAGCCATTGGCTTTCAGGTCTGCCCAGCGAAAACGACCGGGGATAATGGCACGGATGTTTTTACTCCACGCACGCCATTCATCTTCAAAGATCCTTTCCAGCTTGGCATCTTCATAGGCAATCGCTGCCGGGTACCAGATGAGGAAAAACAGGGCCACGCCAGCAGCCACATACAGATTGGCGGCAGCAAGTGTAAAGCCGATCAGGATCAGGAAGTTACCAAGATACAGGGGATGGCGCACCAGGGCGTATGGCCCGGTCGAAGCGAGTTGCTTGTTCTTGTGAATAAATCCAGCGGCGTAAATACGAAAAACCTGGCCGACAACTGCCATCGCCAACCCTATCGTCACCGTTCCCGGGTCCGGCTGCGCATAGTAGGCACACACGGCCACCAGCAACAAGCCAATTCCCTGGCGTAAAATTTCATTGTAGCGAATGCGATCAAACCAACCCATAAGGCCGGTTCGTTTACCCATCCGTGTGGTTCGCTCAGTGGCCATCTATCACTCCCATTAATATGCGCTGATTTTACTCGAAAAAGAGGCCGGATACATTTGAAAAATGTATCCGGCCCTTTTTTCATGACTAATTTATCTATTGATTATTATTCATATGGATATCCATGGGGTATTCACACCCAGATTCTTCATCAAGCGCCTGGCCACATCAACCGGCTTGACCGATGGTCGCGGCAACCCTTCTGGAACACCACGGCAGGTTTCAACGTGCTTGAAAGCCGGTGCCTTTGCCCGTAAAAAGTCATCCATACTCCAGGAACCTGTCGTTGAACGAAAAATACTCCGGTAACCGCAGGCACTGGCAACAGCCGGAAAGTCTATTGCTGAACTGACCGTCGCCTGACCACCGGTGGACTCGTGAACGTGGTTATCAAGTAACAGATGGTGGTAATTTTCACCGGCACAGGCTCCCACCGTTGCCATATTACCCAGACGCATCAATGCCGCCCCGTCCCCATCTATCACAACGATCTTTTTGTCCGGCCTGACCAATGAAAGACCCAGGCCTAATGAGGCCGCGCAACCCATAGAGCCCACCATGTATATCTGGTTTGGACGATCATCGATGGCATACAGTTCGCGA
>Ga0190293_1000361_pt1 | contig 16189 bp, 18 predicted proteins | sample 48693001_MG_FD_161671 | JGI IMG/M metagenome (GOLD analysis project Ga0190293, IMG submission 161671) | Hydrothermal vent microbial mat bacterial communities from Southern Trench, Guaymas Basin, Mexico - 4869-30-0-1_MG | ecosystem: Environmental > Aquatic > Marine > Hydrothermal vents >... | reverse complement strand
TACCAAGTACCAAGTACCAAGTACCAAGTACCAAGTACCAAGTACCAAGTACCAAGTACCAAGTACCAAGTACCAAGTACCAAGTACCAAGTACCAAGTACCCGCCTGTCTCAGTAGCCTCCCCGTTTCATCTACTCACCGGAGATACCTATGCGACATCGTCGTCTCTTCCTGCTCGTTGCCGTCCTCGGCATCGTTGCGGCAGCATGCAGCAGTTCAGACGACGGTGCAACGGTCGCTCCCACGACGACGGAGGCAACCGTGACCGAAACCCCAGACACGCCAGCAGTTGTAAGTGTGACCGGCGACCTTGTCGCCCAGGATGGCGATGTTGTCGAGGTTCACTACGTCGGCACTCTCGACGATGGTTCACAATTCGACTCGTCGCGCGACAGGGGAACCCCGTTCAGCTTCACGGTCGGGACGGGCCAGGTGATTTCAGGATTCGATGTGGCGGTGCGCGGAGCACAGGCTGGCGAGACCAACACGGTCCGTATGGAAGTAGCGGATGCGTACGGCGAGTGGAGCGAAGAGAACGTCCTCGAACTGCCATATGACCCATCCGAGGGTGAACTGTCCGTCGGTGATACGGTGACGATGAATACCGGCCAACCTGCCGAGGTCCTTGAGGTCTCAGCAACGACCGTGAAGCTCGACGTGAACCATCCGCTCGCAGGCGAAGCTCTCACCTTCGAGATCGAGGTTCTGCTGATCACTCGCCCCTAGCAGTCTCCAGGCTCTCCCTCAGCTTGCTGGGGGAGATGGGTCGAGGAACGAGGGTCAGAGCAGGCCTCTTTTCTGCGGATCCCTTAAGACTTCCCGGTGGCTGTTCCTGCCCAAATAGATCTGAACGCGGCTGACGTCTTCTCGAGTTCCTCTGCTGTACCCACTGCCACAGCGTGCCCATCCTCCATCACGATGACGCGGTCTGCCCGGGCCAGCGCCGCATGGCGGTGTGATACGACGAGTGTTGCCACTCCCGCCCTGGCCGCGAACAGGCGACTCCACAGGATCTTCTCCGTCTCGACATCCAGGGCCGATGACACGTCATCTAGCACGAGTAATTGTGGGTCACGAGCGAACATGCGAGCCGAGGCGGACCTTTGAATCTGCCCACCAGAGAGCCGCACGCCACGGGGTCCGATCATGGTCTCGAGACCGTCTGGCATTTCGCCCAGATCTCTGGTCATCGTGGCGATATGAATGGACTCATCAAGCTCTGCATCTGACAGATCGATACCGAGATCAAGGTTGTTTCTCAATGACATCGAGAACAGCTTCGGCACCTGTGGTGTGTAGGCCACGAGCGGTGGGACCATGAATGTGGCAGGGTCGTCGACCGTGTCATCGTTCCATATGATCGTCCCCTCTGTAGCGGGGAGCAATCCGAGTATGGTTCGAAGGAGCGTCGTCTTTCCCGATCCGATCCGCCCTGTGACCACGATGAATTCGCCAGGGCCGATCTCAATATCGACTCCCTTGATCCCGTTGGTAGAACCGGGATAGACGTAAGTCAGTCCATGAATCTGTAGTGATCGGAATGGATCGGGTTCGGCAAGGTGCTGATCCTCATCGGGCGATCCGTGGACTGAAATCAGCCCCTCCCTTGCATAGGCCCGATCCCAAGAAGCTCCCGAGAGTGTGTCAGTGAGACGCTGCGCGGATACCGTTGCCTGCTTGGCCTGGGCGACGAACCGACCGGAGAAGTAGGAGGCCTCCGTGACCAGCGTCAGCAGGAAGACGAAGAGCGAGAACTCGCCGATCGAGATGCCCGCTGTGCCTGTCGCACCGAGACGCCCCGCGGCGAGCAGGAGGATCAGACCCGTGCCGATGTTCACGGTGTTGCGGAACGTAGCCTCTAGCACAGAGGTCAATGTGCGGTCCCGCACCATCATCGTTTTGCGCACGTCGTTGAGCGCGGCGAACCGGTGGAGCATGTGTGCCTCGGCACCAGCGACCTTGATCGACTGGGTTGCCGAAAACGTTTCACCAAGGAACCCGGTGATCGCCTCTGTGGCGTCCCTGGCGTCCTTTCTATATCGCCTCACGATTCCTCCTGTACGGTTCGCGACGACCGCGACCACGAGTACGGGGAGCGAGACAACCACGGTGATAACGGGGTCGATCGTCCACATGATGGCGAAAGAAATGATCCCAGACACTGTGGCCCCAACGACGTCCGCTGTGAAGTCGAATGGTTCGACGATGTGTTCGACATCGTCACGGAATCTGCTGACGACCTCGCCAGGTGTTTCGTCGAGTCCGGCTGCGCCAGGCAACTCGTAGATCCTTGTGAGCAGGTTCCTTCGTATGAGAGCGTGGGCGCGAAACAGCATGGTTCCGTGGTTGCGCATGCCGATCAGGATGACGACGGAACGCGCTGCAGCGTATGCGCCCACGGCGACGACGAGCCATATGACCTGGGATGATTCGATGCCGGTTGTGAGCAGGTCGAAGAACCGGGCGGTAATCAGCCCGACGAGGATCGGCATCGTCCAGATCGTGGTCCACAGCACCAGAGCGAACCCGTACCTGAGGGGCTGTGCCTTGATCATCTCCCACAGGATCCTCCCGAACCACGGAGTCGTTTGCTCGGTCATGCGAGCACCTCCTCCATGCCGGTTGCGATCAGCCCCGACAACACCGAGTCAGGGTCCGAGAGCAGGGTCTCTCGGTCGCCCTGTTCGATCACCTTGCCGTCATCAAGGATGACGATGTCATCGGCTCGGGCGACGGTCGCGAGTCTGTGGGCTATGAGGATCGCTGTTCGATCTTCCAGGAGATGGTCCACAGCGCGCTCGATGAGGCGCTCTGTCGCGGGGTCAAGGCGTGACGAGGCCTCGTCAAGTATGACGACGCCTGGATTTCTGAGGAATACCCTCGTGAATGCAAGGAGTTGTGCCTGGCCAGCGGAGAGGCCCCCACCGCCTGCTTCGAGCATCGTATCAAGCCCGTTCGGCAACGACTCGAGCCATGGTTCGAGTTCCAGCCTGGCGATGACAGCCATCAGATCCGAGTCTGGTGTCGAGTCGTCGAAGAAGGTCAGGTTCTCCCTCACGGTCGCCCGGAACAGTTGGACATCCTGGGTCACCATCGCCACTTTGTGTCTGAGGTCCGTCATTTCCACGTCCCATGTCGGCATCCCACCGATCTTCACGCTCCCTGTCTGGGGTTCATGGAGTCGTGTGATGAGCCTGGCAACCGTGGTCTTTCCACTTCCTGTCCTTCCGAGAAGTCCGACGACCCGTCCAGGGGCGATGGAGAAGCTGACTGTTTCGAGCACCGTCTCGTCGTCGGCATCTCCATAGCTGAAAGTGACGTCATCGAACTCGACGCCGAGGGGACCTCCAGGCAATGTCGCTGAGTTGTTGCGGGCGAGAGCCGATTCGGTGTCGAACAAGCTCTGAACTCTCTCGATGGATGCGCCTGCCTTCTGGAGGTCGATGAGTTCCTGTCTGATCTGCTCGACAGGGTTGTGTGCCATCTGGACATACTGGAACACGAGGTAGACGGTGCCAAGGGTCAGCGTTCCGATACCGAAGAGGTAGGACCCGAGGACGAAAACGACGATCAGGGACCCGAAGTAGAGCATCATCGAGCCGATCCACATATATGACCATCCCCTCCATCCCCGCACAACCTGGGGTTCCCATCGTGCCTGGATGTCGTCGAATCTGGACAGCATGTACCCCGTGGCGCCGTTCGCCTCGACATCCTCGGTTCCATCGACCTGCTCACCGACGAACCCGTACAGCTCGGCAGCAGTCGCTCTGATCTCTTTCTGCCACGGAACGATGACCCCGTGGAGCCGGAAGAGGCCAAGGAACGTCGTGACCGTGATGGCGGTGATGGTGATGCCGACAATCCATGACTCTGCCCACAAGAGCACGATGATCCCGATCAGTAGGACACCGTTTCCGATGACTTTGATGATCATCGATGAGAAGAAGTTGGACAGTGCAGTTACGTCCCCATCGATACGCTCTATCAGCGAACCAGGGCTCGTCGACTTGTGGAAACTCATGTCCAGGTGCAGCACATGGTCTGTGAGGTCAGCCCGAAGCTGGTTCGTTGCGGACCAGCCGATCCTCTCGGCCAGGTAGGTCGCCCACACCATCAGGAGCTGGTGCGCAATGGCGACGACCATGAACGCGACAGCGATCGGCCAGAGCGAACTGACGTCATCTCCTGATGTAGCACCGTCGATGAACGCCCGGATGAATTGCGGGTTCAGTAGTTGGAGCGCGATCGTTGAACCCAGCACGGCGGCGAGCAGGGCTGCCTGTCGGCGATGCGGCTCAAGGTAAGCCTTGAAGAGTTTGAAATAGGCTCTGACGGGGATCATGGATGGTCCTTATGAATACGGAAGAAGAGACAGGAGCACGACGACGGTGACGTCACCGGTGGCGAATCTCGGGTGCGGGTGCGGGAATGTATCTACCGCATGCGGGCGCGAGCGAAGACCGGTGATGCGTTGGTCGGCTGAATCTGCCGTCTCATCGGTCCTCCTTTGTCGCTTACCCGGCCCCGCAAAGGACCAGATACCACAATGCTTGCAGCTCAACGCGAACCTGTCAAGGGGAGAAACGCTCTCCGCCATCCGCTTTCCGCTCTCCGCAAGAAACCGCACCCCCCTATTGACCAGAGTCCGCATACGCAACAGTCCACGAGCGGGCCTTCCGACTGTAATCCACGCGATCGGTGGACCCTATCCGCGCCCCCTCCAAGTGCTGCTCTTTCTGATGGCGGATAGCGGATGGCGGATGGCGGAAAGCTTTTCCCTACATGAAGCTCACTACGAATAGGGCGGCCAGGATGCCGATGCTGTTGGTGCCGATGTGGGCGAGTACGGATGCCCAGACGCTGTTGGCGTAGAGGCGAACCCACAAGAACGCAAGTCCGGCGGGAGCTGTCCCGGCCACCGCGAATACAGCAAGCTTGCCGATATCGAGGAGGCTGCTCGGATCGAGCTGTGCGTTCGGGGGATCGGCGATAGTCGGGGCTATGTGCCACAGCCCGAACAGGAGCGAGGTGATCACGGCCGCGAGAAGTGGTGAGTGCCTGCGTGTCAGCATGCCGAAGATGACCCCGCGAAAGAGCATCTCTTCATAGAACGCTGTGGCGATAGGGATTCGAACGAACGCCTGAAACAACACAAACCCTGTCGAGTTCTCGACTACTTCAGTGTTCTCGAACATCGGTCGGAGGCCTGGGAACACGGCCGCCGCCGCAATTGCGATGATGAACCCGATCGTGATCAGCCCGATGATGGCTCCGCCCACGATGAAGCCGCGCTTGGCACGGTCCTTCCTCAGGCCCATCGATGTCCACGTCGTGCCGGCTCGTGTAGCGATGAGCATGGCAATTCCAAGGATCCCGAGTTGGAACGGGATATGCCACACAGGGTCGAGCACCAGGTTCGAGATGATGTTGGCGTAGGTGGCGATGGCGATGATCGCTGCGATGTGCCAGATGTGGGCCTTGTGGGGCCGGGGTGGCTTCTTGAGCCACATGCTGGGTCGCCACATCTGGTCCCAGTCCGCCAACGGCCACGACCAGGCGTGTTCCCTTCCGGTGTTCAGCAGATCGCGCGCCATGACTCAAAGGTACCCGGTACGGGGCTTTGGTGTCCAGACACGCCATATGTTGCGCCTCTGGACACCAAAGCTGTTTGAGCGTCTAGCCTGTGGGCATGGCAATTCTCCAATCGTTCAAACAGACCGTTCTTGAACTCGGCAGAACCGAGGCCAAGGCGAAGGCTCGTCCGTTGACCGTCGGTGGAGAATCCCTCGACCGTTCCGCAGCAGGCATGGATGCTCGCACGGGTGAACGCGCGGTGATGTTCTGGGTTCTCAGCGATAGGGCGCTGTTCCTCGTCGTCGGTTCGGACCCTGCTGACTTCGCCTATCGAATTCCCTATGAGTCCGTGGTCGAGTTCCACCTCGATTACGATGAGGCAGCCGAGTTTCTGCCGTGGTACGTACGCGTTGCGATCGATCCGGATGGCATGGGTGCGGTGACGCGTCTCGATCAGGGGAACCCTCCCGGTCAGCCGCTCGCATCTCCACCTCCTGTGCTGGTTGATGGGGAGGAACTCGCAAGGTTCATACGCGGTGAGACGATCCCTCTCTCAGGGTTCGGGGCCTTCCCGAAACGCTTCCGTGACGCTCTCACCAGACGCATGGAGCTGGCTGGGATCCCCGTGTCCATCACCGGAGCCGAAGCTGCGGACCGGTCGGTCCTGGGCAGCAAGCGGAAGGCAAAGGAAACCCGTCAACCAGACGAAGAGACATAGCGCCCAGATTGGGTCGCACTCAATCGGTACTTGGTACTTGGTACTTGGTACCTGGAGGATCAGCGGATAGGAAGCGCCGGGCGGCCAGTTCACAGTTCACGGTTGACAGTCCACAGTCAGAAGATCCGCTCGTGAGTCCTGGTGTTTGAATGGTTTGGCCGATGTAGTTGCGGGTTTCTTGCGGACGACGGAGAGCGGACAGCGGAGGGCACTCTGGCCCCTATCGGCGCATCCTCCAAGTACTTCGGAAGACGGAGAGCGGAGAGCGGAAGGCGGAAAGCGCTTGCTCTTACGCGTCTCTTGAGAAACCGATCGAGTGGTCCCAGTCGGCGAGAAGGGTTCGCAGGGCAGCGACGAATGCGAGGGGTTGGTCGAGTGTCAGGTGGTGGTGGGCCTGGGGTATCGACACCACTGGAGCGACCCGCCCCATGAGTTCGTACATGTATTGGGCTGTGTCCGGGGGTACGACGACGGATTTGTCGCCGGTGAACAACGCAACGCGGCACCGCACAGATGCGAGTTGATCTCTCAGAGGGATGAGAGTCCCTCGGAAGAGGGCAGGGTCGAACTTCCACGTCCATCCCCCTTCAGTTTCATGGAGCGAATTCTCCGCGATGTGGTCGACGATGTAGCCGTTTTCGCAGGGTTGAGGCGGGATCAGGCGGAAGTGCTCCTTCGCTTCTTCCAGAGTTGGGTAGACGCCTGGTGCCCGAAAAGCCCGGCCAGAGCGACCCTCCTCAGATTCAGGGTCGGGCCGTCTCACCGGGGCGTCGACGATCACGGCGCCAGCGAGGTCGTCGCCGTACGTTGCTGCGGTCTGGATGGTGACCATTCCACCGAGGCTGTGCCCGACCACGACCGGAGGGCCGGGGAAGCCTGCGTCCCTCGATACGGCGATCACTTCCTGTGCCCACATCGCATGCGAGTATGAGTCCCTGCGCCCTGAGTCGCCGTGTCCTGAGAGGTGCAGGGCTATCGGGTGCCATTTCTCTGTGAACATCGGAGCTATGAACGACCACCATTGTGCATGGGCTGCGCCACCGTGTACGAATACGAGTCCCGGCTTGCCGCCGCCTCCCCATGACAAGTACCTGATCGGTGTTCCCTCAACGATGACTTCGTGCTCGGACGGTGTGTTCTCAAGCGATTCAGTGAACCAGAGTGGCGGAGAGTCACTCACCGCCGCGGACCTCTTCAGGGAGCAGGAACCAACGAAGATCCTCAAAGGATGCGGTCGCGTGCAACGGGGCAGCGGCAGGCCCTGTTGTGGGGTCGATGGATTCGAAGAGTTCCCTGGCTTCGGCGATGTAGGCGGCGAGTTCGAAGTCATCTGCGATCTCGGGAGCAGCGTCGTAGCTCAAGCCTCCCTGTGTGTATTCGATGTCGAACAACGAGAACGGTGTGTGACCACGCCCGTCCACGTGCTCCCAACCTGCCGTCTCAACGTCGAACTGATACCAGGGGAGCAGCTTCCACCCAAAGGTCGCCACGAGGTGCACTGCCTCGACGATGAAGTCGAACACAGCTTCTGAGATGAAGTAGTTGAAGTTGACTCTGATCCATCCCGGTTTGATCCCTTCACATCCCAGGATGACCTCATCGGCGATGTCGTGGGAGTGATCCTCGTCGATCCCGAGCAGGGTATGGCCATACGGTCCAGCGCATGAACACCCTCCGCGGGACTGGATCCCGAATAGGTCGTTGAGAAGCGACACCACGAAGTTGTGGTGGAGGTACTGGCCGTGGTGCTTGACCACGAACGAAACGATACTCAACCGTTCGGCATCAGGGTTGCCGAGGATCTCGAGATTGGAATTCTCCTGCCACGACGAGATTGCCCTGTTGATGAAGCTCTCCTCAAGGGATCGGATGCGTTCCGTTCCAACTGCCTCCTTGAGTTGGAAGACGAGTCCGGCACGGATGGACTCGATAATGGCGGGTGTGCCTCCTTCTTCGCGGTGCTCGATGTCCGCTAGGTACTCGTGTGAGTCCGGCCGAACGAAGGCAACGGTGCCGCCCCCGGGAATACCGGGGACAGGGTTCGTGAAGAGTTCCTTGCGGGCGATGAGAAGTCCCGGTGTCCCCGGTCCTCCGATGAGCTTGTGCGACGAGATGAAGATGGCGTCCTTGTAGGCGTCGGGACGATCTTCGGGTGTCATAGCTATAGCGACGTAGGGGGCTGCCGCCGCAAAGTCCCAGAATGACAACGCACCGTAGCGGTGCAGGAGGCTGGTGATGCCGTGAGTATCCGAGATGATGCCCGTGACGTTCGAAGCGGCAGAGAACGACCCGATGAGCATCGGCCTGTCCCGATACTTGATCAGTTCGGCTTCGAGTTGCTCCTGGTCGATATGGCCGTCGCGGTCCTCGCCGATCTTGATGACATCAGCGATCGATTCCCGCCACGGCAGTTCGTTCGAGTGATGTTCGAATGGCCCGATGAACACGACAGGGCGTTCGGATTCGGGGATCATGTCGGTGAAGTGGTACTTGTCGTCGAGCGGGCGAGGGATGGTCAATCCAAGTACCCGGATCAGCCTGTCTATGGCACCGGTGCATCCCGAACCAACGAAAAGGACTGCGTGTTCGTCGTCCGCCCCAACACATCGGCGGATGATCTCTCGTGCATCTTCCCGGAACTTCGATGTCTGGAGTCCTGTGCCTGAGGATTCCGTATGGGTGTTCGCGTACAGGGGCATCACGACATCACGGATGTAGTCCTCGATGAACCCGAGGGACCGGCCAGATGCTGTGTAGTCGGCGTAGGTGACCCTTCGCGGTCCGAACGGTCCAGGAACAACGTTCTTGGACCCGATAACCGAATCACGAATAGTCTCGATGAGTTCCATAGGGGGAAGAGTAAACAGTTCACAGTTGTCAGTACACAGTCGGAATCCGAAACTGTGAACTGTCAACTGTGAACTGTCAACTTCTTCCTACGCCAATATCGCGCTTTCGCTCACCAGGAGGTCGTGTTTCATGTCGGGGCCGAAGGCGTAGTTGCCGACGGATCCGTCTGAGCGCACGACACGGTGGCATGGTATGAGGAGGGGAATCGGGTTGTGGCCGAGCGCCGTGCCGACGGCGCGCACTGCGCCAGGATTGCTCAGCTGTTCCGCGATCCACCCGTAAGAACGTACTGTTCCAGTCTCGATTGTCCTGCATGCCTCGAGAACGGCACCCTGAAACTCAGCGACACCGCGCAGGTCAATGGGGAACTGTGGGTTCGTGCCGTGGTCGAGCGCTTCGTCGATCTGGTCAGCGAGGTCGATCGGGAGCCGGTCGGCGGAATACGCGTTTCGTCGGTGCAGCTCCATGAATCCCTCGACGGTCGGACATGAGAACAACGGGGACAACCCGGTCACACCGATGGGACTCCATGAGATCCATAGAGGGCCGAACGGGCTGTCCGTGGTCGTCACCTGGTCTGCCGCTCCTGCGCTGACGAGCGTGGTGCGTTCAAGGTCTCGTGGCGGGGGAACGTCGAGGTTGCTGAGTAGTTGTTCGATATCGGTCATGTGATCTCTTCTTCCTTCATCATGCGGCGAAGCTTTGCGAGTCCGCGCGAGATGTCTGCCTTGACAGTTCCTAGAGGCCGCCCGGTGACTGCGGCGATCTCGCTGACAGGGAGGTCAACCACATGCCGCAGAATCACGGCTGTGCGTTGAGGCTGCGAGAGCGCACCGAGGCGCAGATTCCATTCGGTGTCGTCAAAGTGGGCATCAGGTTCACCGCTGAGTATTTCGTCTGGTGGCAGCGGCCATGTCGGTCGGGATCGTTTGGCCCGTGTCCGACACAGGTTCACTGCGATCGTCCACAGCCACGGGCGGACTTGCAGGTTCCTGATCCTCTCGTCGTCGTACTTCCCAAGCGCGGCGTACGCCCGCAGGAACGTGTCCTGGGCAACTTCCTGGGCGTCTTCTCTCGAACGCGTCAACCTGAGTGCCCCCGAATAGATCCCAGGCTGGTAGGTCCGAACGAGCACGGTGAATCCATCGTCGAGGTCAGACACGAGCGTCTGGCGTACATCGGTCTTGCGAGGGATCGTCATCGTGTCCATACCCTATAGAACCTCGCGCAGGCCAGATCGGTTGCATCTAACAGATACCAGATGCCAGAAACCAGATGCCAGATACGGAAGGCCACTGCGATTTTCTCCCCCGGCCTTCGCGGGGGAGATACCCGAGGAACGAGGGGAGAGGGGGGAAGTCGACCGGTACGACTTGGGTCTATCGATTTCCTCGTCCGCCATCGGTCATCGGTCGTCCGTTACTACCTTCCGTCTCATGTCATCGTCACGCGCCACACAAGGCATGCTGCTCGCGCTCGGCGCTGCCACGATGTGGGGTGTTACCGGTGCGGTGGCTGCTGGAGTTTTCGATGTCGTGTCCCCAGCGTATGTATCTCAGAGCAGGGCGGTAATCGCGGTCATCATCCTTGTGCCATATGCTGCGTACCGCGGTGTCCTTCGACCTCCAAAACCCCTGTGGAAGTTCATGCTTCTCGGCGTGAACCTCGCGCTCGTCAATGTCACCTTCTACTGGGCTCTCGACCTGCTCGGCGTCGGCCCTGGCGCCACAATCCAATTCCTTGCCCCGATCATGGTGCTCGGATGGATGGCGGTTGTGCGCGGCTACACAGTTGGTTCGACTGTCTGGATGGCGGCATTCGGCGCCGTGTTCGGCGTGGCGCTTGTCACGCAGGCATGGTCGTTGGAAGGATCGGATTACCTCGGCTTCGCTGCAGGGCTTGTGTCTGCGGTGCTGTTCGCGTCGTACCTCGTCTTCGGTGAGTATCTCGGGCAAACACACCCACCAACACAGATCGCAACGTGGGGGTTCGTGTTCGCTGCGATCTTCTGGCTTATCGTCCTGCCACCGTGGACCTTCCCATGGGGTATCGACACAGGTACCTGGGTGGACATCGTCATCGTTGGTGTGTTCGGTACGGCGTTGCCGTTCATCCTCGGGTTTCATGCATTGCGCCTGGCTCCGTCAGGGATCGTCGGTGTCGCTGCTACCGCGGAGCCTGCGATCTCTGCGATGGCGGCTGTGGTTCTGCTCGATCAACGCCTCGCTGTGATCCAGTGGGTCGGTGTTGCCATCGTGGTCATCGCTGTTGCAACAGTCCAGAAGTTCGGTTTGGCGGATCTTCGCCCACCGGCGCCCATTGCTTGAGGGAGTTCTTGTCTCTGCTCGCTGGTAGCTTTGTGGCATGAAGCTCCTCAAACGTGTACTGATCGGCTGGTTGGCTGTCTCCGCTGCTGCGGTTGTCGCAGCATTGACTGTCAAGAAGACTGTCCTTGCATATGGTGACGAGAGTGACGACTCGTTTTCGGTCGTTGCCGTGATCGGTGGAAGAGATTTCGAGAGTTCTGCCAAGCATCTTGCCGAGGGCAGCGCCTTTGCGTTCATGGGCGGTATCGAGATGGATCTGAGCGGTGCAACCCTCGCACCTGGAGCGAAGTTGGATCTGCGAGCGTTCATGGGAGGCATCGAGGTATCGGTCCCACCGTCGTGGCGTGTCGAGGTCATAGCTTCCGAGCGTATGGGGGAGGTCGTTAGCGATCTCGACGGCAATGGCCAGAACAACGAGGGTCCGCTGCTCCTCGTGTACGCGTCTGCAACGATGGGTGGGATCTCGATTACGGCGTCACAGGATTCCTGATGCCCGTCGACCTCGCCTCAACGATCACCTATCTCAAGGACCACGCTCTCGAACATGGGTTCCATGTCCACGACGAGCGGCACTTCATCGAAACGTACACCCTGCGCCAGTCATGGGAGATCGATGTTCATCCCGCCGAGGCGTGTGCGGGACCACTCGACCTCCACATAGCGCTCGACGTTGACCCGAGGTTGCTGCTCAAACTCGAGGAAGCTCTCTCGGAGAGTGACGAGGTGCCGGATGATCCCGATGGTGCCTACGAGGTGACATTCCTGTTCAACTGGTCACTCCCGCCTCTCGACAATCCGCCTGACCTGATCATGTTGTCGGCCGACCTCGGTGGCATCGGAGGTATCGACCTGCCGATTGAGGTCAGCTCAGTTCAGTCGATGGGAGCGCTCGCAGCGACGCAGGATCAGCGGCTGAGCGTGGTGGGCGCAGCGAAACGGTCGCTTGTCGACCTGATGTTCCGTCAGGATTCGTTCTGTGAGGTTCTTGACCGTGTTCATGACGTTTCGATGTTCTTCATCGAGAATGCCGATCGTTGGACGAACGACGACTGAGCCGAACCTGATCAGGCTGCTCTCTGGGCAGTGCTCCTCGTAGACGAGTTGGGAAGTACGAACACGGTGCCAGCGATGACGTCCGGCTTGTCCGGGAGGAGCCACACTCCGGTTCTTACAAGACCCCGCGCAATATACCTTCGCAGCGAACGTGTCGGTCCCGGATGCGCCTTGGCCTCTCTGATGGCGATTGCCACGTCCTGTTGGTAGACGTCGACGTGCATGTCACTTGTTGTGTGGGTGAAAGGTGTCACTGCAGGTCCTCCTCAGTGCTGTTGGGATTCAGGTAATACTCGAGGGATGCTGCGGCTTCGCTCATCGTGTCGCGCCGCAATGAATAGCGCTTCGTGTCACCGATGTGAACGCCGATCAGTCCGGCGGCCCGCAGCAGCATCAGATGGTGGTGGAGCGTTGATTTTGCGATGTCCGAGTCTTTGGCGAGTTCGGCGAGTGAGGCATCGGACTCTGCGAGTTTCCTGAGGATCCTGAGTCGCCGGTCGTCTCCGAGAGCCTTGTAGGCCTTGACGAGCCAGGGAGGTGGCGCATCCGGGTCCATGTCGAGGTTCTCATCGGACACCGAGTACGCGTACACATTGAAGTCTGGGCCAGAGCTCACAACGACCCATGGTCTTGCGACCATGGACGGCATCAGGACGATCGGACTCGATGTGTGCTCGCCAGACAGTGTTATGCCGGATGTGGCGATCTCGATGACCCGTTCTGGTGAGAGCCTGCGGGTCATTGCTCGCTTGCTCTCGAAGTCGGACTCGAGGTAGTGGCGGAACTCCTTTTCGTACGGGGCGAATACCTCATCCTGGAAGCTCGAGAGGATGCCGACGATCTGGTCCTTCGTCTCTTGAGGTGTCAGGCCAAGGAGGGTTTCGAGCGTTTTGGCCCATCGCGACATCTGTGGTTTGTCGAACTGCTCGAGGGCGAGGAATTCTTCTGCGGCGCCCTCCTTACCTTCAGCAGCGTCAGCGATCAGATCTTGATATTGGTCATCGAATATGTCCCAGCACTGGGACATCCGGAATCGGAGGTCGACTGGGTCGTACTCTTTGACGAAGTCGATGAAATCGCTCACGCTTCCTCCGAGGCCAGCCTCTGGCAGGAGTGCAACGAGGCCGATCCATACATCGCCAGACCCGAGGGAGGCGAGGTCGTCTCTTGTCTTGTCAGACATCCCTGCAGCGAGGTTGTCGAACCACTCGTCTCCCAGGTCGAGGTCGGAGAGGCCCTCGCCCGCCATGCGTTCCCCGAGGATCCAAAGCGACAGAAGAAGGTCGATAGCCGACTGGTACGAGACGGTGAGGTTGACCCTGGTGTCTCTCCGCGATGTGTAGTCAGCGATCCTCATCCGGCCCTCCTTGTACAGCGTGGCTAATATCTAACGTGTTCGAAGTATATCGAACGCGATGACATATGTCAAACGTAATCGGAAAATGGCTATTCGTACGAGGAGTATGGGATATAGGTAACATCGCTCGAGCAGATGCGCCGCTTCGGTGCGGTCAAGGCGGAACAGGACGTCTATGAGGTCAACGACTCCCGGTCGAAGGCATCGAACCGTTCGAGTCAGACGATCCCTTTTCCGAGCGGATCTGGTGGCGTGATTCCGGCGTGGTCGCGAACAAGCCTCACGAGGTCTACAAGTAGTGGCTGTAGATGATGAACTCCGCCGCCGACCCGGGGAACCTCCGCCGCTCCCTCTGGCTAGACCGCCCGCCAAACCCACCCCGGACGGCCCACCGACTGGGGTATTGAGGCTACCGATATTGGGACATTGGACGCGGCCTGAGTCCGGTCCAGACAACAGACGGCGACGGAAACGCGACGTACCTCTAGACAGAGCGACTATATCAAGGTAACTTGATGGAATGGATCCCGTGATTCTGGCGAGTGCCCGCAAGCACGGGATCGAGGACGAGGACATGTTGCACGCTTACCGCAATCCGATTCGGGTGTTCGATCTTGGTGGTGTTGTGATGCTGATTGGATCAGATCATGAGGGTCGGCTTCTCGAGGTTGGTGTGGCTGAGGGTGAGGGCATCGAGTTCATCGTTCACGCCATGCCTGCTCGATCGAAGTTCCTGAGGTGAGAATCATGCCGAAATCAATCCAAGATATTCTCGATCACGCCGACGAGTTGGCAGAACGTCTCGAGACATATGAACCCGTCCCTGGCGACGAGCGGCCTGTTGAGGAGTACGTTCTTGAGCGAGCTGTGTTGAATCGCGGTCGAAGCGAACGCCAGGTCATTGATGCTGTGGTCTCAGCTCGATCCGCAGAGATCTCCTGGAGTACGATCGGAGCAATTCTCGGGACATCGGGCCAAGCTGCACAGCAACGCTACGGCGGTGTAATCGGGTCCGTGTCGGGTTCCAAGCCCGGATAGCTCTTTGCCAGCCCCGTTCTGTGGGCTGGCAGCCGCGTATAGGACGCTGTGAACCCTGGGTTCGTGGCGTCTCTCGAGACTCTGGAAGAACAAAGGGAGTGGGACCCTCACGGATCCCACTCCCTTTGATCGGTCGGGTTCTGTCTAGGAGTCGACTGCGTCCGCTACGTCGTCGCTTCCCTTGTTGATCGCATCGACGATGTCGTCGTAGTCGCCCTTGCTGATCGCCTTGTTGACCTGCTCGTTGGCCTTACCGAGAGCTGCCTCGACGCCATCGAGGTACTGATTGTCCATGACGACAAGGATCGCTGAGGAACCAGCGTCCAAGTACTGGTCGAGTTCGGTCCCGAACTTCTTTTCCTCGTGATTCTTCGTGAGCTTGCCAGCGATCGCACCGATGCCTGCGCCGATTGCGCTTGCGAGCAGGAACGGTGGTGCGAACAATCCGACGAAGGCACCAATGCCCAGGCCGATGAGCGATCCGCCACCGATCTCGCCGCCACCGGTCTCTTTCACGGCGATCTTGCCGTCAGCGTCCTTGGCTACGACAACTGATCCTTCGATTTTGAAGTCGTCATTGGCTTCGTCGGCGCTCTTGAGAGCCGCGAAGTCGGATGCGGCTGTTCCGTCGTCGCTGTACACCGCTGCGTACAGAACCAGATTGTCACCTGATGACATACATGTTCTCCTTCGGATCTTGTCCGCATGCTTGCGGAACGGGCGCGGACGCTTTCGTCCGCGTTGCTGTTCCCGATTATAGGCGTCGCGGCACCGTTCGTTCTGTGGGCTGGGAGCGCCATATACGACGCTGCGAACCCTGGGTTCGCAGCGTTTCGCTCGTTCAGTGTTGGTTGTGGTCGCGCTTGGAGATCGTCTTCTCGTGCACCCTGCGAATCTGGGACTCCAGTTTCGAATGGGTCTTGTCTATCGCCGTGATGGCTTTCCAGTCGGTGTCGGAAGCGTCGAACTGGTGGCCAGGGCCCCAGAGCTGGGCACGGATCCTGGTTTGCTCGTTCGGGCCGCCCTCCCATGACACGGTCACATGGCCACGGTCCAGTGTGTCCATGAACTCGTCAAGGCCTGCGATCTTGTTCTGGATCCGCTGCTTCAGATCGTCGCTCAGGTCGTAGCCCTCGGTGTCGATTTCCATGTTCTTGATCATTGATTCACCTTATCTGTCTGGCTGGCACGCGATGGCCTAGCCCTGAGCCATGTCCTTGGATATCCCTGCTTCTTCAAGATAGTCTTTGACCTTCGTGCCATCGCTCT
>Ga0190293_1000360_pt1 | contig 16199 bp, 13 predicted proteins | sample 48693001_MG_FD_161671 | JGI IMG/M metagenome (GOLD analysis project Ga0190293, IMG submission 161671) | Hydrothermal vent microbial mat bacterial communities from Southern Trench, Guaymas Basin, Mexico - 4869-30-0-1_MG | ecosystem: Environmental > Aquatic > Marine > Hydrothermal vents >... | reverse complement strand
AGAAGCATAAGACCGTCTCCGGGCGGGATCCCATGTTTTACATTTTCATAAAATCCGGATGCGATTTTTACGACATAGTATTCGTCACCATGAATATATCCATATTTTATATGCGCATCCCCCGGGGGATTTTTGAATAAAAGTTCTCCAACCGGGGGAATTACAGTTCTGCCTTCAGAATATGCAATGAACCCTTCTTCAATTGATTTAACCGGGTCAAGATTTTTTAAAGATATTTTTATTTGATCAAGATCAAAGATCAACGGTTTCATTTTATTTCCCTCCTGAAACGATTTTTCTCAACGTTTCAAATCCAAGCTTGTTCCCGCTCAGGATCAACACTACATTCTTACCTTTATATTTTTCTTTTACTTTCAGGAATGATGCGATCGAAAGAGCTGCAGCTCCTTCGACCATCATATGGGATTTCTGAAGGACCAGTTTTAATGCATTTTCAATTTCCTCTTCGCTTACCAGCACAAATTCATCAATACAATCTCTGCATATATCAAATGTTATTGAGCCCTCTTCAATTCCCCCGGCAGTTCCGTCAGAAATTGAAGGCGGGCAGTCAATTTCAAGAATTTTACCCGCTTTGACAGAATCAAACATTACATGTGAATTTTCAGGTTGACATCCAATAATCTTGATCTCAGGTAAAACAGATTTTAAATATCCGGCAATACCTGCTATCAAACCGCCGCCACCGACAGGGACAAATACAGCATCGATATTATTGAGCTGATCAATTATCTCAATTCCAATTGTTCCCTGTCCTCCGATAACCTTCGGGTCATTGTAAGGAGATATGAAAAAGCTCCCTTCGCTCTCTGCAGTTTTCCTGGCAAAGGTCTCAGTTATGGCATTGTCTGTGCCATAGAAGAAAAGATCTGTATTATAAGCCTGTAATACTTCAAGTTTTGCAGCACTAATATTTTCCGGAACATATATCTTTCCCTTTAAGCCGAGTTTTTTCATTGCATAACTGACTGCAGCACCGTGATTACCTGTTGAAGCGGTTATAATACCTTTACCCTTTTCTTCATCAGAAAGTGAAAGAATGCTGTTTAAAGCTCCCCTTAGTTTAAAGGAGCCTGTTATCTGAGTATTTTCAAGTTTCAGAAAAATGTTGGCGTTTCCGATCTTACTGAAATAATGGGAATGCTCTAAATATGTTTTTCTAATATGAACTCTGATCTTTTTCTCAGCTTTCTCAACTTCCTTTTTAACATCTCCGATTGTGAATGTTTTCCGCATGATTGAACTCCTAAATTAATTTTTTCAAATTAATTAGGGCATGCAGCGTGGACTGCAAGAAGCTGAAATATTTCCCCACTCTCTTCCCTAATGCCGGGAAATATCCAGAGTGATAACAAATCACCGATCTTCCTCTGAAATATTGATATCATATAAAAAATAAAATTTCAATATTTATAAAGGTGTCTCACACTCTATATAGGACTGGTGACTCCGTGTCCCTTTTAATTATAGTACTTCTGGTAATGGGTAAAGCGGTAATAGGTCGTTTAAATATATCTACAGGACCTCTGTCCCCTTTTGAATAAATTGGTGAAAGGTGTGTTCTGTGATATACTACGTTTTAATAGTGATATTTATCGAAATAAAAAACACCCACATCAAATTAGATCTGGAGAAATAACATTCATTTCAGGTACTCATTAATTCCGGGATTATTTCTATTTTTGTCTGAATATTGAGGCGGAGAAGATCAGCTATTATGAGAGGAGAAGAGATGGATTCACAAGGTTTTGAAAATATGGGACTGGATCCCCGGTTGATCAAAGGGATCAAAGAGATGGGGTTTGAAAACCCCATGCCTATACAGGAAAAAGTAATCCCCCTATTATTGGAAAAGGATACAGATATGGTAGGGCTGGCCCAAACGGGAACAGGTAAAACAGCAGCATTCGGCCTTCCTCTGATATCGAAAACAGATACTAACAATAAAAACGTTCAGGCTGTTGTGTTAAGTCCAACACGTGAACTTTGTATTCAGATCACAAATGATATCAAGAGCTATTCAAAATATATTAAGGATTTTCGTGTCGTTGCAGTCTATGGTGGTGCAAGTATCGAAGGGCAATTGAAAGAGTTGCGGAAAAAACCTCAGATGATAGTTGCAACACCGGGAAGACTTCTTGACATGATCGAGAGAAGAAGAGTTGATCTGTCAAAAATCAAATCTGTTGTACTGGATGAAGCGGATGAGATGCTGAATATGGGTTTTAAAGAAGAGCTGAATGCAATACTGGAGAAAACTCCATTACAAAAAAATACTTACCTCTTTTCAGCAACAATGCCAAGAGAAGTTTCAAGAATTGCTTCAAATTACATGAGTAATGCTATTGAGATCCAGGTCGGAAACCGGAATGCGGGAGCCGAAAATGTAAGTCATTTATACTATATGGTCCAGGCAAGCAATAAATATCGTGCACTTAAAAGGATCGTTGATATTAATCCCGATATCTATGGGATCGTTTTCTGCAGGACCAGAGCAGATACAAAGGATATAGCTGAAAAGCTCATCGTTGACGGATATAATGCGGATTCTCTTCATGGTGACCTTTCTCAGGCGCAGAGAGATTATGTAATGCACAAGTTCAGGTCGAAAAATCTTCAGATACTTGTTGCTACAGATGTCGCTGCCCGTGGGCTGGATGTTGATGATCTTACCCATATTATAAACTACAATTTCCCGGATGAATTGCAGGCTTACACACACAGAAGCGGCAGAACAGGGAGAGCGGGAAAGAAAGGTGTCTCAATTGCAATAATGCATAAAAAAGAGAAACACAGGATTAGACAGGTAGAGAATCTTATTGGTAAAAAATTTGAATATAAAAAAGTGCCTGACGGCAAAGATATATGTGAGAAGCAACTTTTCAATATGATAGACAGGATGGAAAAGGTGGATGTTGCTGATTCAGATATCGATCCGTATCTGGATGTGATCTATAAAAAACTTGACTGGCTGACAAAAGAGCAGGTTATAAAACAATTTGTATCCCTTGAATTTAACCGTTTTCTTGAATATTACAAAGATTCTCCGGATCTTAATATTGATCCGGGAAGAAAAGGAAAAAAAGAGAGAGGAAGAGGAGAAAGGGGAAAAGAAAGAGAAAGAGGTCCAAAGCTGAACAAGGGAGATTTAGCAAGATTCTTTGTGAAGTCAGGCAGGAAAGATAAGGTCGAACCTCCCCACATTATCGGAATGATCAACGATATGACCGGGACTAAGGATATTGAGATAGGAAAAATAGAGATTATGAGCACTTTCTCATTTTTTGAAGTTGATATAAGTTCTTCTGATATTATGCTAAAGAATTTAGACAAGGCTGAACTTCACGGAGTGAAGGTCTATGTGGATAAAGCTGATGCCCCCGGTGGTGGCAGGAAAAAAGAGAAATCAAACAAAAGGCCTTTCCCGAAAACTAAAAAGAAAAAATTCAAAGGTAAAACCAAAATATATTAAGAATATTTCTGATCAAGATTTCAGATAGTATTAATGCCGGATAAACATTGACTCCGGATTTTTCGTAATAATTCTATTAATTTTATTTCGGAGGAGAAAATGAAAACAAAAACTCTTGGGAATGATATTTACTATTTTCTGATTTCTTTAATAACACTGGCAGTTATTTTTCTTGTCCTGTTTTCTGTCAGCCTGCAGGGTGAGGTTATTAATACTGACAAACCTGAAAAGGGGACAGGCAACTTTCACATTAAAGAACTCTGGCAGGTTGACGAAGGAGAGGGGAACCCGTTTGGTAATATCAGATCGATCCTGGTTTCAAAAGACGGAATACTCTGCTGCCTTGACGATAAGCTTAAACGACTATTCCTGTTCGATAAAGATGGAAAACTGATAAAAGGATTCGGGAAAAAGGGTGAGGGCCCCGGTGAAATAAAATTGTTCAGGCAGACGGGGCTTTATAATGCCGGAGGCAAAATTGCGATACAGGATACAGACCGGATACACTACTTTGACTGGACGGGAGAATTCCTTGAATCAAAACCGAATTTAAGGTCAAGGAATCCTATCCTCTTCCTTAGTCAATATGAATTTATTACAGCTCCCAGAAATATTATTGCAGCTCCGGGAGGCATTGCAGAAGTTAAAAAGATCAGTCTTATAACAGGTAAGGAGACACTTCTCGCAAAATTTTCTATGTATAAAGGTGGAGCGATTCAGAATTCAAATAATCAGGCTGCCATTATTGCAAACGGGTTAACACCTTTGTTTGAACTCGGTAAACACGGAGACCGTCTTTATTACGGGGTGAGCGATAAATACAACATTGAAATTTCAGATATGAAAGGGAAGGTTATAAATAGTTTCAGCCTTAAGAGAGGTAAGAAGAGTGTCACCGAAGAGGAGAAGGCTGCTCCAATTGTCCGTGGTGCAAAAGGGCTTGCTCCGGAAGAGCTGATAAGAAACCTTGCGAAAAAACTTCCGAATGAGGAAACTTACTATATAGGTATTGAGTCACATAATGGCCTTATCTGGGTCTTTGTTACTCAGTGGACAAAAGGCAATTACAGGCAGATAGATATTTTTTCTCCTGACGGTAAGTATTTATACAAAAAGTTTGTTAAGGTAGATGCTGAATATAAGATTGAGAAAACTCCAATAATCAACGGGGATTATCTCTATCTAGTTCTTCAGAATGAAGATGATGAGTTCATCCTTGCAAAATATAGAATCGATCTACCAGAATAATTTTTTTATCTGAACTCTATTCTCGGGAAAGGCAGGAAAAGAGAGAAATCAAATAAAAAGCCTTTTCCGAAAACTAAAAAGAAAAAATGTAAAGGTAAGACCAAAATATATTAATCTGGATTTAACTTTTACAGCTTTAATTATCTATCTGAATAAAGGTGTCTCACATTCTCTTTAGGACTGGTGACTTCGAGTCCCCTTTTAAGGCAATTCCGATTACAGAACTTCCTATTTGAATCCTATTCTCGGGAATGGTCTCTTTAAGGCGCGTCCGTTCTTATCAACCTTATATTTAATGTAGAGAGTGGTTATCTTTCCGCAGCAATTACAGAACACCATTCCCATGACATACCCTGTATCCTTGTTGTAAACCAGGTGTGACTCTATTTCACATTTGAATTTCCCTACATTGATATGTTTGAATCCATCGAAAGGATGTTCATAGGTGTGTTTTCCCCAGAGAGGTATAATATTATCCTCTTCTATCATTTCACTGACCATCTCTTTGAAGACACCAAAAGCAATCTTAGCCGAGAGTTTTGTGACCATTGCAGGTAGTGAAAGAGTTTCCAGGAAAATATCCCATGCCATATTTTCCAGGAGGTTACTCCATTGTTCTCGAAACGTATTTCTTACTGCGATCAGGCATCTGTCTTTACATCTGTTTTTCTTTTCCCCGAACCCTGCGGTCGTAATCTGATCAAGGATATATTTATCCATGACATCGCTAAGCCCGATTGCCAGGTTCTCTTTCCCTCCACTTATATCATGCGGGTCAGGATCAGGCTCTGACAGGAATCTTTCCCACCATTCTTTTTCCCTCTTTTCCCGTGCTCTTTTTTGCCTCTCGAGTCTTTCCCTCTCCTTCTCTGCTTCTATTTCTTTCTTTAATATATTATCGATCTCTTTTTGTGCATCATTTGCTTCTTTTTCTGCATCTTTTGCCTTTTTAGCGGCATCTTCAGCTAACTTTTTTGCCTCTTCTGCAAGCCTTCCGGCTTCCTCGAGGTTACCTTTTTTATACTCGTGCTTAGCTTTTTCAAGTGTCTCTTCAGCTTTTTTTCTTAAATCTTCAGCTTCATCAAGGGCGCTTCCGGCTGCATCCAGTTTTTTATCAACTTTGCCGGAACCATTTTTCAATTTCTGTGTTTCCACAGTTGTATCATTGGTAGCACTTTCTGCATTTTTTGATCCTTCTTCTGCAGTATTGATCACATCGGCCGCTTCATCTATTTTTCCTTTGCAGATTCTCTCCTGTTCGATTCGTTCAAGGCATTTTTTATATTTATCTTTCAGGTTATTAAGTTGATTATCAAGTGCTGTTTTTTTCTTAAGGCACTCCTTAAGCCTGGCCTCAGCTTCATTTAACTCTTTTTCAGCATCTGCAAGTTCCTTTTCCGCATCTTTAAGTTCTTTCTCTGTTTCCCCCTTCTCTTTTTCCAGATCTTTTATTTTGTTTTTCGAATCTCTCGCTTCCCTGCTCAGTTTTTTCCATTTAGCCCTGTATTCTCTAAGGAACCAGCATACAACATCTATTGACCTCTTGCTGCCGCTGAAATATATGCCAACATCACTTCCGAAGAGTCCGACATAATTATCAAGACCTGGTTGTGGCTCGGAGCTGATACCATCTACATGAATAGCGGAATCAATGAGTTTCTTTAGTTTCTTTTTTGCCTCATCAATTTTATCTTTCTCATCTTTGAGTTCATTTTTAGTTTTCTCAAGGTCATTTTTCAGTTTATCCCTCTTAGTTTCAGCATCCTGCTTTTTCTTCCTGAGTTTATCCACGAGTTTTTTTAATTCTTTGCAGTCCTTAACCTGTTTGTCAAAAACAGCCCGGATCTGATTGTATTGTTTTAATATTTCCTCACATGGGTTTTTCTTTTCCGGGATCACAACGGAAATATGGAAGCGGCCTGGAGTTATTCCTGTCAGGATACGTTGAAATTTAAAAGATCCATCCTTTACTTCCCCGGGGACTATATAGAACACTTCAAGCTCTTTGAGTGATACTATTTGCGGAGTTCTGTTGATCAGCTGAAGAGGGATCTTCTTGCCAAGACCTTCCAGCCCTCTTACAATGACATTAAGCGTTGTTCTCTCACCCTTAAGTAATGTTGCCTTACCGATTATTGATTCAAGTTTAATATTCCTGACTGAACATTTTGAATTGAAAGAGCCTTCAGTGAGCGAGATGTCAATCATTCCTGCGAGGCTCTTTGGCGTTGTGACAATGACCCTTCTGGGTGATTCGGCCCATTTTACAAGGTTACTTTCATTTATTTTTACGCTGGTATTGCTGAAGTCTCCATCAAATTTTCCGTAATAACTGATCATGCTCCCGGCCATACTAGTGCTCCCGCATCCGGAGGATTTTTTATTGACGGGGGCACTTTTACTGACCGGTACCGATGCAACCGAAACTATCTTGTCTTTGGAATTGAGAAGCAAGATCTTTATATCATCCATTTGCGGAACTTTCCATTTATCCCAATCATTTCCGGCGGATGTTTTCTGCCCACCTATATTTAGGTTATATTTTTTTAGTTTTGCCAGATTCTTTGTTTTTTTCTTTGATGTTTTTCCTGATGGCCAAAGGGTTAACTTGCCTGCCACCTGATCACCTGCGGTGAGGTCATCTGGGAGATTTACGAATATCCTCCCTTCGGGAGTAAGAAACTCAACAGCAAATATTCCTCCGGTTTTTGATATTTTTGATGTAAATTTTTCCTTTCCGACTACCGGTGAAAGGAATAGTGAAAAGATAAAAATAAATATGATGAATTTATATATCAATGAACGCTTCAAAGATCCCATAGTTAACCTCCGGTTCTATTTCTTTTGTAATAAAACCAATAAGGTTATATATAAACGAAAAAAGAAAGTAAACCCCATTCTAATTATTATGAAAAAGAAAGTATCATCATTTGGTCGAACCTTTTCAAATTATTTTCGTCTTAATATATGAATCCGGGCGAGGAGAAGGAATGAAATACTTTAGAGGCATTGTTTGTTGTCTATTATTTTTATCAATTTCAATTCTTATTCCGGCAGCGGAAAAACTTGTTGGAGAGGGAGTTACATTATATCCGGAGAAAACAGACAAACCACCGAAGATAAATGCTATCCTTGATGATAATGCTTGGCAAAAGCCTCCGATTATATCAGGATATTTCATTTCCAACAGGCCGGTCTACGGAGAAAAATTATCTCAGAAAACAGATGTCTGGCTTTCTTACGATGAAGACAATGTTTATGTTGCATTTTATTGCTATGATACAGAACCGGATAAAATAAAAACTTCCGTCTCAAAAAGGGATGGCCTTTTCGGAGATGACTGGATAGGGGTAGATCTGGATGCCATGGGCAGCAGACAAGCTACATATGAAATTATCTGCAATGCAAATGGTATTCAAGCTGATGCTCTTAATACTACATCCGGGGGTGAAACAATAGAACCGGACTGGGTATGGGATAGTGCAGGAAGGATTGTCGAGGATGGATATATTGTTGAGATCCGTCTTCCACTTAAAAGTTTTAGTTTCAGGAGTGGTGAAAATGTCAAGATGAACCTTGCATTTTACAGGTTCATAAGCAGGACAGGAGAAAATTCATCCTGGCCTCAGATAGATCAGAAAAAAGGATATTTCAACTCCTTAACACCAGTGGTATTTGAAAAACTCAATAAACAACTCAGACTTGAAGTATTGCCTTCCATTACTTATGGAAGTATTCAGGACAGGGAATCTCCATTGTCCTGGAATGGAACTGATAGTTCGACACAGTTCGGATTCGGCATAAAGTATGGAATTACTTCTTCAATAAATTTAGAGATGACCGTTAATCCTGATTTCAGTCAGGTTGAGAGTGATCAATTCCAGGTCATTGCAAATCAGCGTTATCCCCTCTTTTATTCAGAAAAGAGGCCGTTTTTCATGGGAGTAGGGAACCAGTTCAATCTTGCCGGGTTGAATGGCGAAGGAAATATGCGGACAGCGGTCCATACCAGAATGATCGTCGATCCTTCCTGGGGAGGGAAAGTATCCGGGACCTCAGGAAAGAGTTCATTTGGCCTGTTATTTGCAAATGATAAATGGCCCGGCAGAGAGTTTGGAGATGGAGAAAATCCGGATCTCGGCAAAAATGCGGGCTTTTATCTTGGCAGGTATAAACTAGGCTTTAAAGGGGATAGCTATGCGGGTTTTTTGTATAGTGGAAAGGAGTTTGGAGAGGGGTACAACCGGGCTGTTGCAGCAGATCTCAGGTTACGTCTTAAAGGGAACAGCACTATATCCATGAACGGGATATATACCTTCTCCAAAGATGGAGATGATCTGACAGAGTCGGATGGTGGTTCATTTACAGCTACTTTTCAATATGGGAAAAAGCCTCTTGACCTGGTTTTCATGATTGAGCATTATGACAAAAATTTTAAACTGGATACCGGTTATTATCAGAGAACCGGAATATCAAAGTTTTTAGGATATATCGGGCCGAAGTTTTATCCAAAGAACAAGAAACTTTCATGGATCAAAAGATTTAATCCGTTTGTTTACGGTTTTGTTATCAGAGATAACATCACAAAAAAAAGTGATTATCTTTTCTTCCCATCGATAAGATTTTCCTTTTCCAGGCAGGCAAGTTTAAGGATTGACTACAGAATGATCAGTGAATACTGGGCAGGGCAGGATTATAAGCAAAGCGAGGTTTATCTGAATGGGGGATCACAATTCACAAAATGGCTTAATGGTTCTTTAAGATTAAGGTATGGAAATCGGCTTTACTACGATGAGGAAGATCCGTTTACCGGGAAACGCCTGAGACTTACGTTGAATGCAAGGATCCAACCAAGTGAAAAACTGTCCCAGGATCTGGGTTATACAAAGGAGCATTTTACAAGGAGTTCGGATAAAACAAATATTTATGATCTGGATATATTTTTTTCGAGAACGACATTCCAGTTCAATAAATATCTTTTCTTCAGGGCTCTTATTCAGTATGATAATTACAGTAAAATGGTCCTCACTGACCTGCTGGGTTCGTTCACCCTGATCCCTGGAACAGTTATTCATGTCGGTTACGGTTCTCTCCACCAGAAACAGTATTGGAATAGTATTGATGATGAATGGGAACCGAACAGCAGAATGGGGAAATATTATCAACAAACAAGAAGTTTTTTCTTTAAGGCAAGTTATTTGTACAGGTTTTAATAGTAGATTTATTTGAGATATTTTCTTTTTTTCATATATAATTATGACAGGAGCTTAAAATGAAAAGAAGAAATTTACCAGGATTATTCACAATTATCCTGATTTTAGTGTTAATACCGGGCCGGGTGTCAGCTATAGGTCCACTCGATATATATTTTCAGGGAGGGGCGATTACAGATGATTCATTCAGTTTCAGCCCTCTGCTCTGGACTGCCGGGATCAATCTGGATTTTAAAACAGGAAGCATGCTTATGATCAGTCCGGAGTTAAATATTATAGTGAATGAATTTGACTTTGATTTTATTCTTCTGGAGCCGGCGTTAACCATAAATTTCAGGCTCGCTAATTTTTTTGTGGGCGCAGGATTAACGAAATTTTTTGAACTCGGGGACGATTTCTGGGCAAACAAATTTTCACTCAAAATTCATGGGGGGTTGAAACTCATCGGTGTCAAACTTCGGGCTTATATGATAATTCCCTTCGATGAACTTTTCAAACCGACTATCTATGGAGGATCAATAGGATTCGGTTTTTAATAATAAGTTCCGGATAAATTTTCAAATAAACTGATTCGATGATAAATATTATCTATATCCACGGGTTTATGTCTGCCGGCAGAGGCGGGAAATATGAGGCGTTAAAAAGAAGATACAGGAAGGGTTTTAATATCATGTCTCCTTCATTCAGTGATTCAGTAGTTGAAGCTGAACTGGAATTGAATTTGTTTATGGAGAAGGGTGAAATGAATGAAGAAGGGATCATCTGCCTGGTCGGGACTTCCCTGGGGGGTTTTTATGCACGTTATCTGGCATCAATATATAAACTCCGGGCGATCCTTATCAATCCTGTCCTGAATCCTTCAACACATATGAAAAAATATGTTGATATGAAACTCACAAATTTTAAGACGGGAAATGAGTTTTATTTTACTCAGAAAGATGTGGATATGCTAGCCTCAATGGAAAATAAGATAAGAGAAAACAATGATGAAGATTCCATTTACCTCCCGGTGCTTGCAAATCAGGATGATGTGATAGATAAGAAAGAAGTAGAAAAAGAGTTTGACAAGATTATTTACATAAATGATGATCACCAGTTCAATAATGCATTTGAGCCTTTCATAAGAAGAGAAGATGTCCGTAATTTCATTACCGAAACATACGGTTTGTAACCGGGTAGAAATCGGAGCGGGGAATCTGGAGGATTAGTGTGCGGGCCGGCACACGAACCCCACCCCGATTTCAAAAACCGGCAGTGAAAACAAAAAGCCTTACTAAACCTAAAGGAGGTTTATACTTAGTAATACGGATAATGGATAAAGATATGGAATAATTACATTGAAATTCTAAAAAGGGACAGGTACCTTTTAAATTAATGGAAAAATAATTACATTAAAATTCTATAAGGGGCAAATTAATCGGATTATTTATACCTGATCCATTTAATTATCTCTTTTATAGATGGTTTTTTTCCGTACATCAGGATGCCGACCCTGAAAATCTTTGCGCCGAACCATGCAAGAAGAATAGTGAACCCCAGGCTTGTGAAAATTGATAGAAGTATCTGAGAGAATGCCGGAGTTGCGACACTAATTCTCATGAACATGAGGGTCGGTGTGAATAGAGGAAAAAGAGATGTCCCTACAACAAGTGGAGTATTCGGATTCTGGGTTACCATTATTCCTATCATGAAGGGAATTATAAGCAGATAAGTAATTGGTGCTGCGTATTGCTGTGCTTCCTGATCTGTGTTGACCGATGCTCCTACAATCGAGAAAAGGATAGAGTACATAAAATATCCGATAATGAAGAAGATAACAAAATAAATTCCGAGCTCAAGACTGAGAAAATTCAAAACTGATTTGTCGATCCCCAGAGAGAATTTCCCCATTAATAACCATCCCATAATCATCCATATCCCCACCTGGGTTAACCCGGCAAGACCTATCCCGATTATTTTCCCGTAAAACAAACTTTGTGTATTGGTAGATGAGATAAGAACCTCTACAATCCTGTTGTTTTTCTCTTCAATAACTCCTCTCATTATCAATTGGCCATAACCCATGAGGACAGAAAAGAGGATTGTCAACATGAAAATTGACATCATATAAGCAGTTCCTGAAGATGATTTGGTTGCTCCCTCTTCTTTAATAATGAAAAGATCAGGCTTTATATCCGCAGTGGCTTTCTCAACAATTTCAACTATTCCTGGATCCTCTATTTTTTCATTAAGTATTTTTGTAGAGAGGACTTTTTTAACCGAGCCGTTAATAAACCTGTTCAACTCAAAATCTGAAATGTTTTGAGCGCAAAAATATATCCGCCTTGTATCTTCAATATCAGAGGGGATTATAAGTAGCCCATCGATCTTTTTATCGAGGATCTCATTTTTATAGGAATCAGTAAGCTTGAATTCGCCGGCCTTTTTCTCTTTTAAATCGTTTTCATAATTTTTGATCAGTGAATCCTGTTCTGCAATTAATTCTGTATCTGCAGTGAATTTTAACTTCAACTTTTCTGTCAGATATTTACTGTCTTCACCGATCTTCAGAAGATCACCCCTGATCATGTCGGAGTAGTCAACTATTTTTATTACTTTTTCCTCCCTTCCCACTTTGGTTAGCAGCATCGGGATAAAAATAAATGCAGCCATTAACGCCGGTGTCAGGATTGTTGCGATTATAAATGACTTCTTTTTTACGATCTGTTTATATTCTCTTAATATTATAGCTACGATCTTCATTTTATTCTCCGGTTCCTTTGGAATTGTCTGATGCATTCCTTATAAAAATATTGTTCAGCGAAGGTTCTGTAAGTGAAAAACTATTTAAAGACATCTTTGACATAAGATCTTTTAGAAGTCTTTCCTTGTCTTTAATATCATTCAACTCTATCTCCATTTCCTTCCCGTAATCTTTAAATCCTTTGATATATTTTAGTGAGGAAACAAATTTGCCGTCTCCCTCATAATTGATCTTTATGAATTTCTTCCCATATTCTGATTTAACATCGCTAAGAATACCATCAAGAACCTTTTTTCCTTTGTTGACCATGACAATAGAATCTACTAATTTTTCAGCATAATCCATAAGATGAGTGGAGAATATTATTGTTATTCCGTTTCTCTTCATATCAAGTATGAGATCTTTTACAAGTTCTATATTTATCGGATCAAGTCCTGAAAATGGTTCGTCCAGGATCAACAGATCAGGGGAGTGAATTATTGTCGTGATTATCTGCAGTTTCTGGGCCATACCCTTGGATAATTCTTCGATCTTCTTTTCATAGTAATCAAAGAGGTCGAATTTTTTTAACAGCTCTTCCCCCCTCTTTTTTATTTCGCCAGACTGCATTCCTTTAAGCTTCCCGAAAAACTGGAGGGTTTCAGAAACTTTCATCTTCCTGTAAAGGCCCCGCTCTTCAGGGAGGTATCCTATTTTGTCCTTAAGTTTCTCGTTGAATTTTTCACCCATGATCTTAATTTCACCACTGTCAGGGGCAATTATATTCATCATCATTCTGATTGTTGTGGTTTTCCCTGCGCCATTCGGCCCGAGGAGTCCGAGGATCTCACCTTTTTTTAATGTAATTGAAATGTTATCGACAGCTCTTTTGCCGTCAAAATCTTTTACCAGGTCTTTAAGTTCCAACATAGTATTGTCCATATTTCCTCCGAAGTTGGTATATAGTGGATACCCTATTTTATCACAAAGGTTACATATCTCTAAATCCCGGAACTCTTGACAGTTCTGAATTCTTCAGTGATCTCTTCCGATGGTTTTTTGTCAAGCAGGCTTATGATCACTATTGCGATTGCAGAAATAATGAATCCTGGTACGATCTCATAAAGGTCGAATATACCCCCGGTAAGATTTTTCCAGATCAAAACTGTGACACCACCTGTAAAGATTCCGGCGATTGCCCCCTTTGAGGTCATGCGGATCCAGAAAAGTGAGAGGATAATAACCGGCCCGAATGTCGCACCAAAACCTGCCCATGCATAGGCGACAAGTTCAAGAACACTACTTTCGGGATTCAACGCAATAAAAAATGCAATTATTGCGACTATAATAACCGATATACGGCTGACCCATACAAGTTCTCTGTCACCCGGTTTTCTTTTCAATACAACCTTGTACAGGTCTTCTGTTATTGCCGAAGAAGTTACAAGTAATTGAGAATCGGCTGTACTCATAACAGCCGCAAGTATTGCAGCAAGGAGGATTCCGCCAACGAGGGGGGTAGTCAGCTGATTTACAAGCACCATAAAAACAGTTTCTGATGCGGCTTTCCCAATCAATGGGCTCTCAGTGAGAAGCACTCTCCCGACTATCCCCACAACAACTGCTGCAGACAGACTTATTACCACCCATCCCATAGCAATTCTTCGGGCCTTTTTAACCTTATCCGAAGAGCTGATAGCCATAAACCTTGCAAGAATATGGGGCTGCCCGAAGTAACCGAACCCCCAGGCGACAAGGGACAGGACGGGAATAAATTTCAGGCTTTCTCCTGAGGTAGTAGTAAGCATATTGAGAAGCTCGGGGTTTATCCCGTTTATTTTTGTGATTGTCTGATCAAAGCCCCCCAAAGCGAAAACTCCAAGGACAGGAATAATTATTATTGCAAAGAACATGAGCATTCCCTGGAAAAAATCTGTCCAGCTCACTGCCATAAAACCACCGAGGAATGTGTACCCGATTATGACAAAAACACCTATTGAGAGAGCAAAAATATATGGGATGTTGAAGACAGTATTAAATAATTTTGCTCCGGCGACAAAACCTGACGATGTGTAAAGGAGAAAAAATATAATTATAAATAGAGCTGACAGCACTCTCAGTATCCCCGTTTTATCTCTGAAACGATTTTCAAAAAATACAGGAAGTGTGATTGAATTGCCTGCTATCTCTGTGTATTTCCTCAACCTCTTCGCAATAAATTTCCAATTTAGATATGTCCCTATCATGAGCCCCAATGCAATCCAGCCGGCTTCAAGGCCTGCAAGATACGCATAACCTGGCAACCCCAACAGGAGCCAACCGCTCATGTCCGATGCCTGAGCGCTTAATGATGTTACCCATGCATTAAGCCCTCTTCCTCCCAATACATAATCGGAAAGGTTTTTTGTCCTGTTATAAAAATGCCACCCAATTGCCATCATAAAGAACAGATAGACAGCGAATGAAATAAATGTTCCCGCACTTGCTCCTGACATGATTTTCTCCGGTATTGATTTAAGACTCATAATAAACAGTGCAGCAAAATATATCAAGTGAAAGAGAGAAAAGGTACCTGTCCCCTTTTAACCGAGAATGGTGTTGTTGGGAAAATTATATTAAATGTTGTGTATTTACAACAAAATATACTATAATATATATATGAAATCTAGAAAGATATATAACCGTATTAGTGCCCTGAGAAAAGAGAGGGGGATTTCCCGGAGGGATCTGGCCGAAAAAATAGGCGTCAACTTCCAGACAGTCGGTTATCTTGAACGGGAAGAGTATAGTCCCAGTTTAGACCTGGCTTTCAGGATTTGTGATTTTTTTGATCTACCGGTTGATTTTATTTTTTCTACAGAACAAATGAAGCCGATGAGCATGGAGATAATGGATCTAAAAGGAGGAAATAATGGGTGAAACATTTTCATTAACTTATAGAAGACGGGGTGTAGCTTTAATGTATTTTTCCACAACAGCATTTTTCGTTTTATTTCTTATTGGAGAGTATGGATCATGGAGTGCCTTTCTGGTTCTGAGTGTCCTTATTTCTGCTGCTGCCGGTATAGGTTCTTTTTACATGTCGATCGTAAAACCTGGAATATGGAAAATTTACCGGGCAAAATCTGAAAATATGGATGAGAGGGAAAAAGGTGTCGTACTTGACTCCGTTCGCCTATCCTATACTATATTCGGAGTTATTTCGCTACTCCTGATATTCGGAACTGTCCTGTCAGTCCGCTATAACATATTAACCCTGACTCATAGAGGTCATTTCTCTCTCGGCCTTTCGCTTATCATGTTCCTCGATTTTCTTGTTGCAGTTCTGCCTTCCTCTATCATCTCGTGGACCGAAAAAATAGTAGAAAACTAACAAATCCACTCCACCATTCAACAACAAATATAAAGTACCTGTCACACTCTATATAGGACTGGAACAATTAGCAAAGGTGCCTGTCCCCTTTTGAAATAAGCAATAATATAAATATAGCCCAAAACTGAAAAAAACTATCTTTAACAAAAT
>Ga0190293_1000359_pt1 | contig 16201 bp, 12 predicted proteins | sample 48693001_MG_FD_161671 | JGI IMG/M metagenome (GOLD analysis project Ga0190293, IMG submission 161671) | Hydrothermal vent microbial mat bacterial communities from Southern Trench, Guaymas Basin, Mexico - 4869-30-0-1_MG | ecosystem: Environmental > Aquatic > Marine > Hydrothermal vents >... | reverse complement strand
TGATGCCCTACCCGGTCTTTCCCAACAAGCTGTTCCCGAAAAAAAATCAGATGGAAAAGAAGCCGGGCATGCCTGTGGTCATCATTTATTCGGAACTGCTTCAACTGCAGCGGCAATTTCTGTTAAGAACTGGATGAAAAAGAATAAAGTTAAGGGTACAATTCGGTTTTATGGCACTCCGGCTGAAGAAGGTGGATCCGGTAAGGTTTATATGGTGAGAGAAGGATTGTTTAATGACGTAGATGCCGTTTTACACTGGCATCCTGCAGATCGAAATGCTGCCAGTGCAGGCGCAGCGTTAGCGAATAAATCGGCAAAATTTAGATTTTATGGAGTATCTGCACATGCTGCTGGAGCTCCGGAAAGAGGAAGATCGGCATTAGATGGAGTTGAAGCTATGAATATGATGGTAAATATGATGAGGGAGCATGTTCCTCAGGAGGTGCGAATTCATTATGTTATAACAGATGGGGGAAAGGCCCCGAATGTAGTTCCTGATTTTGCTGAAGTATATTATTATGCAAGACATAATAATAGAAAAACGGTTATAGAAGTTTTTGACAGAATGGTAAATGCAGCTAAAGGAGCAGCTTTGGGAACAGGAACTAAAATGGACTATGAAATGATTGGTGGCACACATGAGCTATTACCAAATCTAACTCTTCAAAAACTCATGCATGACAATCTTGTGAAGGTTGGTGGTGTAACTTATACAGCTGACGAAAAATTGTTTGCTGAGAAAATTTCAAAAAGCCTGGGTTATGAAAAATTGAATATAGACAAGGCAGAAAAGATTCAGCCATATAAAACAATTGGTAGAGCATATGGATCAACGGATGTTGGTGATGTTAGTTTTACCGTTCCAACGGCTGGTATGGGTAGTGCTACATGGGTACCCGGAACACCTGCCCATAGCTGGCAAGCTGTTGCGACTGGTGGTACTGATATTGGTAATAAGGGTATGATGGTTGCTGCAAAAACAATTGCCTTAACTGCTATTGATCTGTTTAAAGATACCTCATTGATAAAAAAAGCAAATGAAGAGTTTAACGAAAAAAGAGGCGAAGATTTTGAGTATATTCCTTTACTTGGAGATAGAGCTCCTGCCCTAGATTATAGAAAGTAAATGAAATATTTTTATTCGTGAGATTCTAAAAAACTAATTTCATTTTTTTAGTTAATCGAACTAATCCCGCTTTTTCAGCGGGATATTGGTTCAATACCTCGACCCTTGGGTCGATTCCTATTAATGGGTTCAGGGCTTGCCCTGAGGTTTAATACCATTTATTTATTATGAAGTGAGATCGAAAAATCTATCCTGATTTGTATTCTTTTCTTGCAGATTGCACAGATATATTTATTGATTTGAGAGGTCTATTATGATTTATAATTAAAATAGTTTTGTTTGGGATTTTTCACGCAGATTGCACAGATAAATTCAATAGCCGCTCTATTTTTTCATCTCTCAACCCCATGATCTTTCCTTCTCTCTATCACAATCATCAACCCGGATTTATTATTTCAAGAGCACATTAAATCATTTACACATTGAATCATTTTCTCATTAAGTCATCACCATCCGCCACTGGCTCCACCACCACCAAATCCGCCTCCGCCGAAGCCACCACCAAAGCCGCCTCCGCCAAAGCTACCTCCTGAAGAGCTTCCTCCAAAGCCACCACCTCTGTAATTTCCTCTACCCATACTACTCAATATAATGGCATCCATAAGGGAGAATCCACCAGATTTTTTACCACCATTTTTACCACCACCTTTGCGGTTTTTTCTCGATAAAATGATCATGATAATAAAGAAAATGAATACAATTAAAAACACCGATTTACTACTTTTCTTATTACTTTTCTTTCGTTCTCCCTTATATTCACCATCCATTATTTGCATAATGGCTGTGGTACCGTTATCAAGTCCTGCATAAAAATCACCTTGTTTAAATTGAGGTGTTATCACATTTTCTATAACGCGTCTTGATAACGCATCAGTTAGTTTATGTTCAATTCCATACCCGGTTCTTATGGTTACTTTTCTATCGTTCTTTGAAACCAGTAGAAGAATTCCATTATCTTCATCAGCTTGACCAATACCCCATTTATGTGCTAATTCTGTTGCATATATAGCGATGTCATTTCCCTCTAAGGAATTGATGGTAATCACCACAATTTGAGTGGAAGTAGTATCGCTATAACGGATTAATTTTTGTTCTAATAATTTGCTTTCCCTTTCGCTCATTATTCCCGCCTTATCATAAACACTAGTTTGATTTTTAGGTTTTTCCGGCAAATAATCCTGAGCAATTAATGATAATGAACAACAATATAATAAGATGGATAAAAAAAAGGTATATTTTGTCAAATTTTGTTGCATAACATAAAATCTTATTCGTAATATTGGCTTGCAATATACCAAAATTATAGCTGCTTTATTTATTCAAATTCTTAAAAATAATACTGATGAAGAATCTTTTTTTAAGTCTGGTAATTTTTACCTCTATTATTCAGGCACAACAAATCGATATTGAAAAATTAAAAGGAATGAAACCACGTTCTGTGGGGCCGGCAGGAATGAGCGGAAGAATTACAGCAATAGATGTTGTTAATGAACAGCCTAATATTATTTATGTTGGAGCAGCTTCCGGCGGAGTTTGGAAATCGGAAAGTGAAGGTATTGACTGGAAACCCATATTTGATAAAGAAAATTTACAGGCCATTGGTGCTATTACTATTCAACAAAGCAATCCAGATGTCATTTGGGTTGGCACCGGAGAAGGAAATCCTAGAAATAGTGTTAACGGTGGTTACGGGATATATAAAAGTATAGATGGTGGCAAGAATTGGAAACTAATGGGCTTGGAGAAAACGCGTAATATCCATCGAATTATTATTGATAAGAATAATCCGAATACGATTTATGTAGCGGCAATTGGTTCTTCATGGGGTGAGCACCCAGAGAGAGGGGTTTTTAAATCTGTTGATGGTGGTGAGAACTGGGAAAAAATACTCTTTGTAAATAATAAAACAGGAGCAGCAGATCTTGTGGTTGACTCTTCGAATCCGAATAAACTTATAGCAGCCATGTGGGAGCACAGACGGAAGCCATATACATTCAATTCAGGAGGTAAAGGTTCTGGTTTGTACATAACCTATGATGGAGGAAAAAACTGGAAAAAGAAAACAGATGAAGATGGATTGCCAAAAGGAAATTTGGGGAGGATCGGTCTGGCTATTTCACAAAGTAATCCGAAGGTGGTTTATGCCTTGATCGAAGCTAAAAAAAATGCCCTGTACAAATCTGTAGATGGCGGATTTAAATGGAATAAAGTCAATGACAACTCAAGTGGAAGAGGGTCAAAAGGAATTGGAAACAGACCATTTTATTATTCAGATCTTTTCGTTGATCCTAAGGATGAAAATAGATTATATACCGTTTTTACTTATATAAATTTTAGTATTGATGGAGGAAAAAGCTTTAGTCAATTGATGCCCGCATATGGTACGAATGTTGGAGTTCATCCTGATCATCACGCCTGGTGGATACATCCTGAAAATCCTGATTTTATGATCGATGGTAATGATGGAGGGCTCAATATTACCAAAGACAAAGGGAAAACATGGAGATTTGTTGAAAACCTTCCGGTTGGTCAGTTTTATCATATTAATGTAGATAACGATTTTCCATACAATCTTTATGGTGGAATGCAGGATAATGGATCCTGGGTAGGACCTGCATATGCTCTAAAAGCACAGGGTATTAGAAATTCTTATTGGCAGGAACTGATGTTTGGGGATGGTTTTGATGTAATTCCCGATCCAGATAACTCACGATATGGATATGCCATGTCTCAACAGGGTTTTGTAGGAAGATATGACAGAGAAACGGGTTTGACAAAAGTGATAAGACCTACTCATCCGGATCCGGATATTAAATTACGTTTTAACTGGAATTCTGCCATTGCCATGGATCCGTTTGATAGTAAAACAATTTATTTCGGAAGCCAGTTTGTTCACAGATCAAATAACAAAGGAGATGAATGGGATATTATTTCTCCTGATCTGACTACCAATGATAAGGAAAAACAAAAGCAATATGAAAGTGGTGGTTTAACCATGGATGCGACAGGTGCAGAGAATTATTGCACGATATTAGCTATTAGTGCGAGTGAGCTGGAAAAGAATGTAATTTGGGTTGGCACAGATGACGGTAACATTCAGATCACCAAAGATGGAGGTTCAAGTTGGAACAATATTACGCCAAAATTTAAAAATTATCCTAAAGACGGATGGGTAGTTCAAATAAAAACTTCACTTTTTAATAAAGGAGAGGCATATGCAGTTGTGAACAATTACCGAAATTTTGACTTTAAGGCCTATTTGTTTAGAACCAGAGATTATGGTAAATCATGGGTAAGCTTATTAGATAATAAACCAGAAACTTTTGGCTATTCTCTTTCTCTTGTTCAAGACCCGGTTGAAAAGAATTTGATTTTTTTAGGAACGGAAAACGGATTGTATATGAGTATTGATGAAGGAAAGAACTGGACTAAATGGACAGAGAATTACCCAAGTGTTCCAACGATGGACATGGTAATACATCCTAAAGAATACGATTTGGATATTGCAACATTCGGACGTTCCTTCTATGTTTTTGATGATATCAGACCTTTAAGAGAGTTGGCTCAAGCGGGGCAGGACATATTAAATGAAACCATTCATATTTTTGAACCTCCAACAGCTTATATTACTCAAACCCAGCAGGCAAGTGGTACTCGTTTTGGAGGAAATGCGATTTTTAATGGAGATAACAAAAGACGAGGCGCAATGATAAGTTATGTAATTAATAAGCCAAAGAAAGATAAATCTGATAATAAAAAGGAAGAGACCAAATCAACGGAAAAGAACAAATCAACAGATAAAAAATCTTCAAAAAATGACAGTATTGTTTTAAAAGTTTATAATGTAAACAATGAGCTGATAAGAACCTTAAAAAGAAAAGCACCAAAAGAGAATGGATTAAATCGTATGTATTGGTCTTTAGGTGAAAAAGGAGTTAAAAGAGCTTCAAGAAAAGAGAATAAAAGTAAATCTGAGCCACGAGGAGTGACGGTCATGCCGGGTAACTATAAATTGGTTTTACATTTTAACAAGCAAAAAGACTCAACAAACATTACTGTAAAATACGACCCAAGAGTACCAATTACAAAAGATGTTCTACAGTCTAAATACGATTTACAAAAACAAATTGAAAATAAAATAGATTTGACCTATCGTTCCATTGAGCAGTTAAAAGAGTCAAAAAAAATTGCTGAGGGATATAAGAAACAAGCCAAGTCAATTGATAAGAAGAAATTTGAGGAGTTTATCAAATCGAGCGATAGCATCACAAAAAGAATTGATAGTTTGATTGATAATTTGTTGGGTAAGGAAGATAAAAGACAAGGCATAACAGCTTCAAAAGACCCTACAAATATTTCTTATTTGAACACAGCAAGTTTTTATATTAGATCTTTACAAGATAAACCCGGGAAAACAGAATTGACCCTATTGAAAAATGCCAATGATAAAATTGATGATGTTGTAAAGGCAATTAATTCATTTTATCAATCAGAATGGATCGTATATAGAAAAAGAGCAGAAAGTTTAGAACTGTCTCCTTTTAAAGATTATAAAGAGCTGAAATAGAATTGAATCGAAAAGAATTTCTCCAAGGCCTTGGGGATAACTCGAAGATAGTTGGTGTCAAAAATATTTTATTATTGAATAAGGATCTTACTTTTGTAAGATCCTTATTCAAATTTATAACGGAATATTTCCATGCTTTCTTTGAGGCCTGTTCACTTTCTTATTTTCTAACATTGAAAAAGCTTTGATCAGTTTTCTTCTTGTATTCTTTGGTAAGATTACCTCATCTATAAAACCTCTTCTGGCTGCTCTGTAAGGATGTGCAAATTTATCTGCATATTCAATCTCTTTTTCTGATAGTTTTAACTCGGGATCATCAGCTTCTTGAATTTCTTTTTTAAAAATGATCTCACTGGCCCCTTTAGCTCCCATTACTGCAATTTCGGCAGAAGGCCAGGCAAAATTCATATCGGCACCGATGTGTTTTGAATTCATTACATCATAAGCCCCACCATACGCCTTTCTTGTAATTACAGTTATTCTGGGCACCGTTGCTTCACTTAGTGCATATAATAATTTGGCACCATTTACAATTATTCCGCGCCATTCCTGATCAGTTCCAGGTAAGAAACCGGGAACATCTACCAAAACCAACAATGGAATGTTGAAAGCATCGCAAAACCGGGTAAATCGCGCTGCTTTTTTTGAACTGTTTACATCTAAAACCCCGGCTAGACTAATTGGTTGGTTGGCAACAATCCCTGTGCTTTTCCCGGCAATTCTAGCAAAGCCCACAACTATATTATCAGCGTAATTCTTGTGAATTTCAAAGAATGAATCTCTATCGCATATTCCGTCTATAATTTTTCGCATATCATAAGGTTTGTGCGTGTCTTCCGGGATGATATGTTCTAACTCATCTCTAATTTCATCGGATAAAGAATAGGACAGATCAGGTGTTTTTTCTCGATTATTTTGTGGTAAATATGTTAGCAATTTTTTTAGATCCAATAAGCATTTCACATCATTTGCTGAAGTAAGATGTGCAACTCCAGATTTGGTTGAATGTGTGCTTGCTCCACCCAATTCTTCTGAAGTAACAATTTCGTTGGTCACGGTTTTTACCACATTGGGTCCGGTAACAAACATATAGCTTGTTTCTTCTACCATGATCGTGAAATCTGTCATCGCAGGTGAATAAACTGCACCTCCGGCACATGGGCCCATAATTGCAGAAATTTGTGGAATAACCCCTGAAGCCTGAACATTTCTGAAGAATATATCCGCATAACCACCTAAGGATCTGACTCCTTCTTGAATTCTGGCACCTCCAGAATCATTTAATCCTATAACAGGAGCACCAACTTTTATGGCGTGGTCCATGATCTTGCATATTTTTTCGGCGTGCGTTTCAGATAAAGCTCCACCAAAAACCGTAAAATCCTGAGCATAAATATAAACCAATCTTTTATTTATTGTTCCGTATCCGGTAACCACTCCATCACCAAAAAATTGTTGATTTTCCATACCAAAATCGGTAGTTCGATGGGTTACCATCATACCCATTTCTTCAAATGAGCCTTCATCTAATAAAATTTCTACTCTTTCACGAGCCGTTAATTTTTTCTTTTGGTGCTGTTTTTCTATTCTTTTTTCACCGCCACCAAGTTTAGCTTCGGCAATTCTTTTTAATAATTTCTCCTGATTTGCATTCATGATATTATTTCAAATAAATTCAATATTAATAGTGAACCTGTTTTTTATGTGGATTCGTTATATCCACATTGCTGATTAATTATTTGGAATTTTTAATATTTTTTGTTCTTCTAAATATACTTTTAAACCTATTAGAGCAGCAACTTCAGCTTCTTTTTTTGTTTCAGCCTCTAATTTTTCTGTTGAATAATAGTTTTTCACAAAGTGAGTATCAAACTTGCCGGTTCGAAATGCTTCATGTTCACAAACGAATTTTCCGAAAGGCAAAGTAGTTTTGACTCCTTCAATTCTATAATCTTCAATGGCTGAGATCATTAATTGAATTGCCTCTATTCTGGTTTTTCCATAGGTGACCAATTTTGATATCATTGGGTCATAGTAAATTGGTATTTCCATTCCTTCTGAATAACCATCATCCAGCCTGATATTTTTTCCTTTCGGAATCTTATAAACATGTAACTCACCTACATTAGGTAAGAAATCATTCATAGAGTCTTCGGCATATACTCTAAGTTCAAGGGCATGCCCCTTGATTTTTAGATCACTTTGTTGTAGTGATAATTTTTCTCCTCTGGCAATCTTTATTTGTTGTTCAACAAGATCCAGACCGGTGATAAATTCTGTAACGGGATGCTCTACTTGTAAACGGGTATTCATTTCTAAGAAATAAAAATCCATTTTGTCATCGACCAAGAATTCTACTGTCCCGGCACCCACATAATCACAAGATCTTGCTACATTAATTGCTGCTTCTCCCATTTTTTTTCGCATCTCAGGGCTTAGAATTGAAGAAGGTGCTTCTTCAACAACTTTCTGATGTCTACGTTGAATACTGCATTCTCTTTCAAAAAGATGAATTACATTGCTGTGATTATCAGCTAAGATCTGAATTTCAATATGACGAGGAGATGTGATGTATTTTTCAATAAATACAGATCCGTCACCAAAGGCAGATGTTGCTTCACTAATGGCTCTTTCCATTTGGGAAGCTAATTCATCTTTGTTTTCGACAATTCGCATTCCTTTTCCGCCACCACCGGCTGCGGCTTTGATCAAAATTGGAAATCCGATTTCCTGAGCAATATCAAGAGCACTTTCTATATTTGTTAAGGCTCTATCGATTCCGGGAACCATGGGAATGTCATAATTCTTAACAGCTTCTTTGGCAGCTAATTTATCGCCCATCATTCTAATCGATTTCGATTTAGGCCCTATGAAGATGATATTATTTTTTTCAACTTCTTCCGCAAATTTGGCATTTTCACTTAAAAAACCATATCCTGGATGAATGGCATCTACATGAAGGAGTTTTGCTTGTTCAATTATGATATTTCCTTGCAAATAAGATTTATTCGAAGGATTTTTTCCAATATTTATTGCTTCATCAGCAAATGCAACATGTGGCGCATTTCTATCAATATCAGAATAAATAGCTACCGTTTGAATTCCCATTTTTTTAGCAGTTTTCATTACCCGCAAGGCAATTTCACCACGGTTGGCGATTAACATTTTTTTCATCTTGTTTTAATTTGGGAATTATTCTAATTCAATTAACAATTTGTTCTTTTCAACCGAATCTCCGGTTTTTGCATGAATCGATTTTATAACCGCATCTTTTGAGCTGGTGATAGCGTTTTCCATTTTCATCGCTTCTAGAATAACTAAAGTGTCACCTTCTTTTACATTGTCACCTTCTTGAACTTTTATTCCAATAATAATTCCAGGCATGGGTGCATGAATAAGATTGAGTTTTTTTGTTGAGTTCATAGAATATCCAATTTCTTCTATAAATTGGTCTAAAGAATTTTCAATTTTTACTTGATAAGTATTTGAATTGACAATCACTGTGTATTGTTTTTTATCAAAATCAGATTGTGTCAATTCTGCTTTAAAAGCCCTGTTGTTATGTAAGATGTGATAATTAGAATTTTTTTGCTGAATTACATCCAAGCTTTCAGATTGCTTTTTGTCTATTTCAAAATCCAAGAAATTGTTAACTCTTACCTTAAATTTATTTTCCATAGAGTATGGTTTAAAATTCAAGCTAAAGATAAGTATTATTGATTTGAAATAAGATGATAAAAATTACTTTTAAATGAAAAATTAAGCAAGTTTCAAAAAAGAGTTTTGCAGATTAGCGTACGCTGGTACGGTTTAATAGGGATAAAATAATTTTAGATAGAAAAGACAGCACATTCATCATCTTGAATTTCTTCTGCATAAATCAAATTGCTGCAAGAATTTATCTTTTCCTATAACCCCTCATTGGAATAGATTTCTTTACAGCTTTTCATTCTTCAAGACCTAGAACATGTTAATTGGTACCTATTACCAATTCTTTCTCCTTCTCATTATTTTGTACTATTAAATAAATAAGTTTCATCTCCTCTTCATTTAGTTCCTTACCTTTAAGAGAAACCATTAAATTGGATAATTTCTCAATATCCTCATATGGTACCACTTCAGAACTAAAATCAATTTGACCAAGAAGTTCTGTAACAGATTTAATGGTAGCTAGTAGATCATGTTTTATAGATATCTGATTTTCAATATCTGATTCAATATCAGATAAAATTCTAGTAATCATTTCAATTAATTTCCTACAAAGTTAATTGAACGAAAAACAAAAGAAGACGACATGCAATGTCGGGAATTCCTTTTATTATTATCAGGATTTTACTAATTTTACAACACTACAACTATAAATATGAAGAAATATAATTCCTTAGGTGACTTACTAATCGATTATCGGGAGGTGAACCAAGTGTCACAGGCAGATTTTGCAGCAAAGGTTAATGTAGATACTCGTACTGTGCAACGATGGGAAAAAAACGTAACACTTATTAAATCAGAAAAAGAAGATGATATAGTTAATGAAACCTTATTGCCATATCAATTGATCAGAAACCTGAATGCAAGTATTACTATACCTACATTTTATGATTTTAGTATCCGAAAATATTCTTTAACAGAGTTAACTAATAAATTACCCGATGCATCCTGGTTTAAAGCACAAATAGATAATTCGACCAAAAGAATCAGAACTATTGATTTTGATAGAGATATTGAATATATTATAAAATACATGCAATTTCATAAACCTGTTTCAAAGAATATCGTTAGTGTAATAAAACAGTCAATAAAGCTTCTTCCTGACTTGAATATCATTATTATGGATGATTCGGGTTATTATTCTGGGCATAGTTTGATTTTTCCAATAAATGAAAGAGTTTATAAAGAAATAAAGGGGCAGCATATAGCTGAAAATGAGATTGGTATTGAAGATCTCGTAGATTATCGCAATCAAAGTAGGCCTATTTTTTATGGGTTTGATATTACAGCAGATTGTAATGATAATATCTTTTATGTAACGAATCATCTACTTAGGTTTCTGCGTGATTTGCCCAATCAAAATTATTTATTTTGTTCTACTCCTTTCAGATATGATAATTTCGAATTGAATAAACAGGCTGGTTTAAAGATAATATGGGAAGGAAAGAAAGGAATTAATAAATATGGTTTAGAAATTGCACCCCGGTTTCAGGAAGGAAATTTTAATAAGTTTTTACAGGGAGTGGATTTTTAGAAGTTATATTAAATATATATAACTAAGGCTAGTTACTAATTGGTTTTTTGTAAGCTAAAAAGATTTTCTTACACTGTTTTTCCAATAGGAAATGGTATCATCTAATTTGGTGATCCATTTGTCCTTGTTTGGATGAGTTCTTAAGAATAATTCAATTTCATTTTTATTCAAAAACCTTTTATTCCTCATATTTTTTAATCTGAATTAAATAAATAATCTCAATCAATCGATTTTCATCTTCTATTCGCTAAATTGTTATTGAAATCTTTATAGTAAGTATTTTTTCCCCCTAACCTACTAATCTTCATGTAAATCGATATGATTGAGAATCTCTTCTATTGATTGAATAGTGTCTAATCTATTTGGTTTTGTTAACTCATACCAAAACCTGTTTTCAATATCAGATATCATTATTTATACAACAAAGGTATGCCTGATCTAATGATTAAAAGACGACATCCAATGTCCGACTGTGACTTTAACATTTTTTTTGGAATTTATTTTAGTGAAACTCTATTTTGAGGATTAGTCAACTGACTAAGAACTCAAAATTGTAAGTTGAACCTTTCTTGCGGAAGGCACAATGTCAATAAGTTAAGCTTTTTTGTTCTTCCCCTTGCCCTAAAGAGTTTTGAAGGTGGGAAACAAGAATTTCAATCTGTGAGTTTTTGTCAGGGTTTCACTTTTTAGTATTGTTGATAGCATGAAGCCATGACTTATATAGTTCTTGAGATAGAATTCATCTGATGACTCTATCCGTTGCGGTAATAGTCATCTGATGAATGATCTGTGAAACCATGCCGACGGCCAATGGCAATAAGTTAAGCTTTTTTTTGTTCTTCCCCTTGCCTTAAATGGTGACAAAAAAGCTTACTATTCAATGATTTTCCCTCCACCTACCGGTAGGCTTTAGGGTTAATAAATCATTGAATAAGAATTTCGATTCCTATTATTGGGTTCAGTCCGTCAGGTGACGGATGAGGTTTAAACCTTTTTATTTCTTACGAGCCTTATATTTATCCAAAATATTTAAGGTTTTCTCTATAGGCAAAGACTTCATTTCTCTGTTTTTATAGCCTTTCATATCATTTGCCATAAACAGAGAATTGTAAATAGCCTCTTCTGTGGCTTCTACAACTGCAAGAAAAAGAGGTGACATATAATCATTGGGAATTTCGACTAGGGGTCTTTCAATTTTTTCAGGTATATACGGTATGCGAAGATCACGATGTGTGCTGAATGCAATGCTATAGTCTCCACTTCCGTTAGAAGAAAAGGATCCAACTCTACCAAAGGCCAAAAATGAACGTTTTGCCAGACGTTTTAAATTTCGTGCAGATAAAGGAGCGTCGGTAGCTATGACGATCATGCAAGATCCGTCAACTACATAAGGAATCTCATTTGCCATATAGAAATTATTTAATTCTTTACCCACAGGTGCACCGTTTATAGTTAGGATACCTCCAAAATTGGTTTGAACCAATACACCAATTGTATAGCCTCCTTTATCTTTAGGAAGTACTCGTGAAGAGGTTCCAATTCCTCCTTTAAAACCTAAGCACAAAGTTCCTGTTCCTGCCCCTACATTTCCTTCCTCGACTGTTTTATAAGATGCAGATTTTATCGCCTCAAGTACATGTGTGCTTTTTACATGACGCCCTCTGATGTCATTCAGCCATCCATCATTGGTTTCTCCAACAACGGGATTTACCGATCTTATCTTTGAATTTTCAGGAATTGACAAAGTGTAATCCACCAGGGCATTGGCAACTAAAAAAGCATTTAGAGTATTCGTTAGAGCTATAGGTGTTTCAATGTTTCCTAGCTCTTCTATTTGTGTAAAACCAATGGCTTTTCCAAATCCATTGCCTACAAATACTGCAGCCGGAACTTTTTCCTGAAAAATATTTCCTTGATGTGGAAGTATGACCGTTACACCTGTACGAACAGAATCTCCAATAACAAGAGTTTTTTGCCCTACCAAAACACCTTCCACGTCAGTGATAGCATTCCATTTACCTGGGCTGAGAATACCAGATTCTATACCAAGTTCTCTTGCTCGTGCATTATTTTGGGACTGACAAGGAATTAAAAAATTGAAAAGGGTAAGTATAAAAAACAGAGCTTTTAACATTATTAAATTTTTAAAGGTTTTAATTTTTCAGGATCTAAAAACCGAATCAGGGCCCGTGCAAGAATTTCAGCAGGATCTATCATTGGTATATCATTTATTTTGCTTTCGGTTATTGCAAGGGGTATTTCGGTACAGCCCAAAATAATTGCTTGAGCTCCCTGTTTTTGTAAGAAGGCAATACCCTGAATCAGATTGTTTCTCGCTTGAATATGAATAGGTTTTGACACGGTTTTAATTCCATATTCGTAATGATAAATAGCGGGATGAATCAATTCTTCTACCATTTTAAATGAAGGCTGTATAACTTCATACCCATTCGATGCTAAGATTGATTTATAAATTCCACTATTATAAGTACCGGTAGTTGACAGAACTCCGATTTTTGTCATATTTGGGTAATTTTCTTTAATGAATAAAACCGTTTCTTCTATCATATGTAAAACCTTTATTGGGCTTTTGTTTTTATCAAGTTCCGTTAAAATGACATTGAATATTTTACTTGCGTGAGCTGTATTACAAGGAATTCCGGCAACAGTTACTCCCAGATCTTGTAATTTTAAAAGTACTTCTGCAATAGCATAAGCCGGGTTTATATTTACTTTGCCGATCAAATATTCGGTACGATCTTCAATTTTTGAAGACATGGAAAGAAGAACTGTATCAAGGTGTTCCTGATCACAGTTTGCTTTCGTACTATCGTAAACTTTTGTAAGTAAATCGACAGAAGCATAGGGTCCGATACCTCCTACAATACCTATCATTAGTGTTTAATTTTTATTTAGGTTCTCTTGAATACGCCAAAAAATTTACAGATTTGTTACAATTCGTAATGATGGCATTCGATGATAAATTTACATCATATTATGAAGAAACAAAAATGATAGTTTTCATAGAAATAATGTGAAATTTACTATGCGAGTTACATGCTATTTGTTGATAAATGTTTTATACAGTACCATAAACGGGTGTGATAAATTTCCCGTTTAAAAAATTTTCTGACTTAAGATGGCTTTGAAGTGTTACCCCTTTATGTTGAGATTCTAATAAGTACTTGGCAGACTGTATTAAAGGTGCTGCAGTAGTAGTTTGAATTGCTCTGAGTCTATACTTACCCACTTTTTGTGGTTTTATCTTCTTGGCAATTTCGCGTCTGTGTAAAGTTCCATCTATATCTTTACCTTCAACTGCTGCGTATAAAATGATCTGATCATTTTCAATATGTGGTATTTTCGCTTCCATTTTGTGTTGTAAGGCAGAAACAGTGTCATGTGCATTTCCTAAACCTATGATCTGTTTTTGTACCCAGGTATAATGTCCGGGATGTCGTAATGTTTTATAATCCAGCGATCTGACCTTTCCCATTAGAGCGTCGGGCAGATCGGCTGCACCGCCGGAAGTAATATCTTCTTCATAGGTAATTCCATCAATGACTATACTTGCTCGTTCAGATAAAGAAGGAATCCATATTTTTTTGTAATCACGAAGCACTAAGGCATTTTTTAAATACTCTGTTGCTACACCCACAGGGCTCCATGTAAACCCATAGAAATGAGGTGATACAGCATGATCAGTAAGGGCACCAACTTTCATTTCCAGTTTATCTACCTTATCTATTTCAAAATCGCTGCAAAATTGTTTAAATAAATGATTTGCCAAAACATCTATATAGCCGGGTGCAAGTCCTGTTTGCAATACAAATCCCGTTGTGGCATTTTTTGCCAATTCCATGATCTCATTGGTTTCGGCAACGTACTCTGTAAGGTTTGCATAATGCAAGTTAAAATCTTTGGCTATGCTTGCCATTTTTGGTGCTATGGTTCCTGGAAGGCAATCCAGGATTATGTCTCCTTTTTGAAATATCTTTTTTGTTTTAACACTAAAACCATTTTCTTCAAGATGAAATGCTGTAACAGAGATAGGGTTTGTTGTGCCATCTTCGATCCACCTGGCTACTTTTTCGGCTTTTGAAAGAGTCCGGTTTCCTATAAAAATGTTTGGAGGAACTTCACTCCATTCAGCCAGGAGTAGCCCAGCTGCCCGAGCTATACCTCCGGCTCCGGCAATAATGATGTTATAATTCTTCTGCATATCTTAAAGATACCATTTTTTGGGGGTATTATCTATCCTATATGAAAAAGAAAAGTCATCGAGATAAGGCTTGATGTTTTTTAGGGAGAATTTGCATGAAAGTGGAATCATAGGATTAACTTCGTTGATCAATTGTGCTCCGAATTCTGAATAAAAGCCCACCACTTAGTGGTAAGCTTTTACTCTTAGTGACCTCGACAGGGTTCAAACCTTATGGTTTCATCCCCATGTTTATAGGGCCTATGCTAAATGCTATGTTTTATGTTGACGATTTTTGAACCAGAAGTAATATTCAATACTTCGATTTAGTATTTCATCTAGTACAAATGTACAGAATTAATTTCATGTATTTATTTTGCGACTGGAGTTCCTTTCATTGTTTTATCAACTAAATTGGAAATGAATTTAGCAAAAGGTTCAATGTCTCCGTCTACACTGGCTATTTCAAGTGAACCCATATAAATATCTCGTTTTTCTACAGGAATAACGGTCCAAGGATATCCACCAGATGCAAGCATTACATTCATCAGAAACCTTCCTATCCTTCCATTTCCATCCATATAAGGATGTATATAAACAAAAATGAAATGTCCAAGTACCGCACGAACTCCTGGATGTTGTTCACTTTCCAATAATTCAAATAAAGTAGGAATTGCATTACGTATAGCATCTTTATTTAGAGGAACATGCTTAGATTGGGATATATAAACTTGATTAGTTCTATACCCAGCTAAATCAGAAGGCTTTAATAGTCCTGATGCAACGCTTGGAGCAAATAGCTCTCTATACCAATCCTGGTGTTCATCATTCACGACTTTGCCTGAATTCTCACCACTTAATATTTTATTTATACTATTTTTTACAGCGATTGAGGCTTGCCAATAACCTCTTGCTGCCATTGCGTTTTTTTGCTTTCTATCTTCTTCATTGGTGTCTGTATTCCATTTACCTCCTTTAACCTTTTCAATGAGCTCCATTGATACTATATATCGCTCTATGGAAAGAGAATGGTATGCATCTGTTTTATAAATCTCATCAATAGCT
>Ga0190293_1000358_pt1 | contig 16230 bp, 16 predicted proteins | sample 48693001_MG_FD_161671 | JGI IMG/M metagenome (GOLD analysis project Ga0190293, IMG submission 161671) | Hydrothermal vent microbial mat bacterial communities from Southern Trench, Guaymas Basin, Mexico - 4869-30-0-1_MG | ecosystem: Environmental > Aquatic > Marine > Hydrothermal vents >... | reverse complement strand
CGGCCTTGCGGGAACTCTGCACCGATACGGCTCCAGCGACCCGGAGGGATTCGCTGCTGTTCATCTGGGATATCTGAACGACACGATGTCAGATCCGCTCGGTCCCCGAGATGGGACAAGGGTCAGCGCCAGGGCTTACTGGGCGCCTATGGGCGACCATAAGCATGGTGGATTCGAGTTTGATTTCGAGTCAGCAGGACCCTTCCTCAGAAAAGGCATGCTCCAGGCGACATTATGGGGCCAGCTTCTCTCCGGGGCCACCTGGGAGTGGCAGGATAACCGGATGACCGCGTCCAGATCTATTCCGGGGATGCCCTGGAATTCTCTTCCCGCACGGCAGCGGATAGCAGGAATTCTTAAGTTCCGTCGGGAGCTCAACGGTCCTTTCTTCCTCTCCCTCGAAACAGGGGGCGCATGGGACTGGGAGACTCCACTTGAACCCGGGGAGGGCGAAGAGACCTGGGGAGCGGGACTGTCGGCAGGTATGAGCACTCCCATGGGTCCAGCCACGGTGAGCTGGGGATGGTCCTCTGAGTGGCATAGCCGCTGGACCGTATCCGTCGGATCTCCCCTGACCTTCGGACCGGGCAGGTAGCCGATGGCCAGGATAAGAAGCAGGCGCGAGGCCGGCTGGCGTCGATGTGAAGGGGCAGGCTGGCGGAGAGCTTCTCAATCCATACTTGCCGGACCTGCTCAGGGGAGCAACAGCGTCACTGTAAGGAAGCTGATGCTTGATGCAGAAGGCGCTACCCCCAGAAGGAATTACTCCGGTATGAGGATAGCCAGTATCCTGTCCGGAAGCATCCTGCTGATGGATGGTGATGGAGCAACCCATCTGCTGCAGGAGGGTGACACGGTCATAATCGATCCAGATGAACGTCATCATTTTGTAAATGGTGGAAGTTCTCCTGCAAGCCTTATCCTGATCGACCTGCAGAGCGGAAGCTGAAAACAATAGACCCAGCCCCCCATTCACAAGCCTAACACAAAACAGCACAGGGTGATGGAACGCATTCCGCCGGAGAATCTTGACAATTCATATATGACTAGTATTAACTTGACAGTATTATCAAGAAAGGAAGTGCTCATGCACATGAGGAATTTCGTGATTGCTGCCGCTCTCGCCTTGCTGCTTTCATGCGGGAGCAATGTCGAGGATGAGATCCAGGGGATCGCTGTTGATGCAGAACCTGCCGTTCTGATAACGATGGTCGATTCCATAGGCGCAGGGAGCGGAGACTCTCTTTATGTGATGGGAGGGGTAGAGGGTGTGGCATTCGGTCCGGACGGCAATATCGTCATACTGGACTGTGGTAGATCCTGTGTCAGGATCTACTGCCCGGGGGGTGAATTCCTGCGCAGCATCTCAAGGAGAGGGAATGGTCCTGGAGAGCTCCAGGCCCCAACATTCATGGCGCTATCGGAAAACGGGATGCTATATGTTGCGGGAACAGGCGGAGAACTCATGGGTGTTCACTGCTTCGATTACTTCACTGGAGATTGGCTTGATTCCTTCCAGACCTTCGTGCCCCCCAGCTGCCTTGAAGGAGCTGAGGATAGTTTGTATGTGAGGAAGACGCTGGGGTTCGCTATGATCAACGATGAACCCATGCTTCTTGTTGACATAGAAAAATTCGGCCCGGCTCCAGAGCCGCTGGTCACATACTATTCGGATTCCATCCCTCTGGACCTTTCGGACGAGTCCGGTCTCATCGAACTCGACTGGTACGGCTACGATATCGCTGTTGGCAGCGGAGGGCAGGTCTTCGTTGCTCCAAGGTCGACCGAGACCGCCCTCGTGATCGCCTTCAGTCCGGACGGGGATGAACTCAGCAGATTCCGGCTTGATCTCGAGCGAACCGCAAGGACGCCAGAGGAAATGGATATGGCACTCAGCATTCTCCGCGCGAAGGCAATTTCATCCAATGAGAATCCGGCAGGTATGGAAGCGGATCCGTACAAGCCGATGATCCGGGGTCTCGAAGTAGATGCTGATGGAAACCTGTGGGTGCTTCAGGGCGGTCCGACTGTCCCGACTTTCAGTGTGCTCGACGCATCCGGCCGCTTTCTGTTCAATGCGAGGGTAGAGGGTGAGCCGGCCGATGGCAGCACCTGGAGGTTTCACATGGGCGGTGATGGGATCCTGGCATATGCAGAGGACCCGATCTCCGGATTCCAGAAGGTCTATATACTGGAAGCGGTTGAGGTCTCTGCTCGCGAGTAACGCACGTAACTTATTGAATGATAAATTATTAGGACATCATACAGTTCAGAAATATATTCAATCAGCAAATTCCAACAGAGGAGAAGATCTGAAAATGAAAGCAAGACTGACTGCAGTCCTGTTGCCTTTGCTGTTGATAGCCCTTTCGTGCGGAGGGAACGGGGAGCCGGTAGAGACAGCAGAAGAGCAGACCGCTGATGTACCAATGATGTCACTGGTGCCGGTGGATTCAATCGGTATTGAGATGGGCGACACATGCTATGTGCTCGGAGCTGTTGAAGGAGTGGCCTACGGTCCGGACGGCAATATCGCCATTCTCGACTGTGCGATGTCGAGTATCCGTATCTACTCGCCCGAAGGTGAGTTCATCAGACAGATATCGCAGAGGGGGAACGGACCCGGGGAACTTCAGAGTGTGGCATTCCTGGGGATATCAGAAGCTGGTCTCATAAGTATGGCAGGTGAGGGTAGCGAGGTCCTTGGAATTCACCATTTCGATTATGACACAGGGGAGTGGCTTGGGTCCGAATCAACCCTCGGAACCCCTCCGACGTGTATCGAGGGAGCCGAAGACAGCTCCTATGTGAGAAAAGACATGGAAGTCGATGTCTCGACAGGGGAACCGATGATACTGGTGAGCGTATCGAAATACGTCACTGGCGCAGACGACCCCGTCGCGACCTACATAGAGGAAGTTGTTCCTTTCGATCCTGTCGATATGGCCTCGATGATCGAACTGGTCTGGTACGGATACGAGATAGCCGCGGATTTCAATGGGAATGTCTACATCGCAAAGCGCTCTTCAGAGGATTCTGATGTGATCATATTCGGACAGGATGGACTCGAGACCGGCAGGATCCACCTTGACCTCGAACCTGTCCTGAGGACTGACGAGGAACTCGAGATGGAGAGGCTTATCCTCACTGCGAAGGCTATTGCTATGGACATGCAGGAGCTTCCTCCTCTTGAAATAGATCCATATAAGTCATTGATAAGCGGTCTCGAAGTTGACGGTGACGGCAACATCTGGATCCAGTACGGAGGAGCTGTTGTTCCGACTTTCGGAGTTTACTCTCCAGCAGGGGAACTGCAGTTTGAAGCTATGGTGAGCGGTGAGCCGGCTGATGGAGTCTCATGGCGGTTCTACATCGACGAGCATGGTATGCTGGCCTATGCGGAGGATCCTGCAAGCGGCTTCCAGAAGGTATACATTCTGGAGCTGCAGTAGTAACCACTAAAAAAATAAATGGTGCCACCCACCATTTATCAATAATGGTGGGTGGCACCATTTATTCAGTGAGTAATTTCGAAGACGCAGTCGACGTTGTAGCACCTGACCAATAGCCTGTCACCCTCCCGGTATAGGTAAGTCGGAGCCGAGGGGACGCTGTACGAAGCGGTTACTTCCCCGGTGAGACGGTCGAGAAGGTAAATGTAGTCGTCCTCTGCAGTGAATCCATATCCTGAGATTATCGTATCTCCCTCGATGAGAAAAATCTCGCTGTTCGCGACGAGCGGTTCGCTCCGCCACACTACTTCCAGCGTTTCCATATCGATAGCTGTGATGTATGCGTTGAGACCAGAAGACAGCTCGGAATAGGTTCTGTGTGCTGTTGAGACGTAAAGTATGCCCTCCTCCTCAACAGCCCATCTGATCTGCTGGAATACACAGTCCTCATTGCCGGAAGAGACCTCTGGCGCTCTTGAGTAAGTCAGGAAATCGAGCACCTGCGTCTGCTGGAGCGTATTTGCATCCATAATCAGCAATATCCTTGGATCAAGAACGACGTTGAATCGATTCGGAGGAGAACCGTACAGAGCGATAGTGCTCTCATCGCCGAAGATCACCTGGAACAGATGGAAGCGGCTCTCTCCCGGAGCATGCAGTATCTCAGGGATCCCGTCTGGCGGCACTGCTCCACGGATGATCCCATTCACTCCCCCGTTGTGGAACGTGACAGCACGGTCAGCACTATCAGTAATGTCGTCATCATAGATCCCCTTCGGTTCCCTGCTTCAGTTCCATCATAAGGAGGTCTGCAGCGGCAACTGCACTGAATGCATCCGGGGCATATGCGTTTGCGCCGATGGCGGCAGCATATTCTTCAGTGATCACAGCGCCTCCAACAAGCACCCGTGCCCGGAGGTCTGCGGTCTTCGCCTTTTCGGCAACTGCTTCCATTTCCGGGGCTGTGGAGCTCATCAGTGCTGAGAGCGCAATGATATCCGCGTCTATCTCGATCGCCTTCCGGATGATCTCCTCTGCCGGTACGTCATGCCCCATGTCGGTCACTTCGAAGCCTGAGTTTCGCAGAAAGAGAACCACAAGGTTCTTCCCGATATCGTGTATATCACCTTTCACCGACGCGATCAGTATCCGACCTCTGGTAGTCTTGTCGCCTTCTTTCTTCAGGTGTGGCTCGAGGAGTTTTGTCAGGGTCTCCGCCGCTCCAGCAGCAGATATCAGGTGTGGGAGGAACAGCTTTCGCCTGGAGTACAGGTCCCCGACCTTCTCCATCGCACCAGCCAGTCCCTTCTCCAGCAAGTCCCTGGCGGGGACCCCTGAGTCAAGCAGCTCTCTCCCGGCTGACTCCGTCCCGCGTCTGTCGCCGATGATTATGCATTTTTCAAGTATCTGCATGAAATCGGGATTAATGCCGATAGGGCTCAGTTCGGGAAGACGCCTCTCGACCGGCTCGAGGTTGCCCATGAGGATCTGAGTCTTCCTGTGAACATCAAGCATGCTTCCGTCCAGAACATCGATAATGGCAAGGTCCAGTCCCCGTGAAGCCATTGCGGCAAGCAGCGCGATGTTCATACTGCTCCGGCCCGGGAGTCCGTGGGAGATGTTGGATACACCTGCAATTGTCAGGAGACCTTCGGATATGAAAGCGTCGAGAGTCTCCAGCAGTTCTGCCCCTGAAGCGCCTGTGCCTACGGGCCTTACAAGCGGATCGGCAAGAATTCTCCAGGAAGGTATGCCCATCCCCCCGAGGATATTGATGCCCTTCCTCAGTATGCGGACCCTCTCTGCAGGTCCCTCTCCGATGCCGTTCTCATCAATGGGCAGCAGTACTGCGTAACCCCCGTGGCGTTTCAGGACACCCGCTCTGGCTCTGATATGCTCCTCCGCACAGGTCAATGAATTCAGTATCCCGATGCCGCCGAGTTCCCTGAAGGCGGTTTCCAGCAGCACAGGGCTGGAGAGGTCCACCGAGACAGGATTGCCAAGTGAAAGCCTGCTGAAGACCTCATGGACAAGGCCGTCGGGAAGGAGCTTTTCCAGGCCCAGATTAACATCAATAACATCTGCCCTCCCCTGAGCCCGTGCGAGGGAGGTAATAGCGAAGAAGTCACCTTCAGCGATTGACTTGCGCAGGGCATCCCTGCCGGTCGGGTTGATCGATTCGCCGACAGCAAGGGTCCTCTCTCCTAGAGGTACGATACGATCCAGCGAGGTCAGAGCTCTGAAATACTCGACTCTGGCCGGCTCTGCGGGTCTTATGCCGATTCTGGAGACGCAGTGTCGGATATGTTCAGGACCGGTCCCACAGCATCCCCCGATCAAGGATACTCCCGCCCGGGCGAAGTCCTCCATCCATCCCGCGAAACGTTCGGGGGACATGTCGTACATGCCATCGACAGGAAGACCGGCGTTCGGTTCTGCGGTCAGAGGTCTGCTGGTGAATCTGCCCATTTCCTGGAGGACAGGAAGCAGGTCCGAAGGACCGGTGGAGCAGTTGGCTCCGACAGCGTCTACGGGAAGCTGCTCGGCCAGAAGAGCAAGAGCTGTCGGGGATGTGCCGGCAAGAGAGACAGCTCCTTCTCCGAATGTCATCTGTGCCGATATGAAAGAATCCGGAACTACATCCCTGACCGCTAGTACGGCTGCCTTCAGTTCTCTGGGATCTGAGAAGGTCTCGAGAAAGAAGGTATCTATACCAGTGGCCGCAATGGCTTTGATCTGAATACGGAAGAGTTCGTATGCGCCAAGCCAGGTAAGCTCCCCGGAAGGATGCAGGAGCTGCCCGGTCGGTCCGATACTGGCAGCGGCGATGGCGGCGCTCCCGGCCTCTTCGAGAGCGGTTTCCGCCAGAATTGTATTTATCCTGGTTACTTCCTCTGGGGAGTCGAGTTTAGCGCCGGTGCCTCCGAATGTACATGACAGTATCACATCTGAGCCGGCCAGAATGGAGGAGCGGTGAATCCGCTTTACCGTGTCGATGTGAGATGCCGCCCAGGTCTCAACGGAGACTCCGGCAGGTAGACCGGATCTCTGCAGTTCTGTGCCCATCGCTCCGTCGAGGAAGACAATACGCTCCTGGAGGAGATTCCTCAGCCGCTTTGCCTGATACACTCGGTAACTCCTGTCATGTTCCCAGCCGGGGTCACATTTTTCCCGGTGAATTCCAGCTTCATTTGAGGCCCCTCCAGCGTCGGCCCAGCTCAAGCACAGGTCCATATGAGCCGGCAAGATAAACCCCCGAGGCCAATCCCGGAAGCTCAGCCCTGATCTCCGTCAGCAGATCCATGGAATAGGACCTGACGCCATTGTCATCCAATTCCGACAGGGTGGAAATTACACTGTCGGGTACTGTGATGCCGGGCACCTCGGAAGCAAGGTAGGCTGCTGAAGCCGCATTCCTGAAAGGCATAAGCGCAACAACAACCGGGAATTCCTGAAGAAGCCGGGCTGACTCGCTCAGGATCTCCGTGGAGTAGACCGGCTGCGTAATGAAGAACCTGCAGCCAAGCTCCCATCTGCGCTCCATCTTCTCTCTTGTGGAGGGGTCACCGAGAGCAATTGCGCTTCCGGGGAAGAAACCCGCTCCCGTTCCGATACTCCTGCCGTTCAGGTCCCTGCCCATCACCAGACCGTCTACCAGCTCAAGCGCCTCATCTGTGGAAAGGTCATACACTGCCGTTGCTTCAGGGTAATCACCCAGAGAGGGAGGGTCCCCTGAAATGAGGAAGACTCCCTGGACCCCGGAAGCGGCCATGCCGAGCAGGTCAGACTGGACTCTTGTCAGACTCCTGTCCCTGAGGGCGAAGTGAACCAGGGGATGGATACCCAGCTGTTCCTTCAGATAGAGACCGGCGAGTCCGGGAGATATTCTCACTCTGCCCATGGGAGAGTCGGGAATGCTGATGGTTACCGGGGCGAATCCGCACAATTTCTCAGCCCTCTTCCTGAAGAGGGTCATATCCCCGCCTCTGGGCGATAGCAGCTCGACGATAAGAGCGTCCCCTGCAGCCAGCTCCGCAGCAAGAGGGGGAGGATCATCAGGGGCTCTCTTCGCCGGTCTTACCGGTTCGGCATCCTTCTCCCAGGCAACTGTAACTGCCTGGGAATCGGTATCTTTCAATCTCGAGACCAGATGCCTGATGAAATCGGGAGTTGTTCCACAGCAGCCGCCGATCATAGCGGTTCCTTCCTCAGCACAGGAAGACATGCATTTTGCATAATGATCGGGATTAGTGGGGAAGACAAAAGCGCCATCAGTATACTTGCCCATTCCTGAATTCGGTTCGAGCGTGATCTGGAATGGAGACGAGGCTCTCAGTCTCCTGTACACCTCCATGAACTGAAGTGGACCGACTCCATGATTGGCTCCAAGCATGTCGATATGTGTGCCCCTGAAAGTCTCCACACAGTCCTCGATGGAGAATCCTGAAGGGGTGAGAAGATCCGGTCCGAAGGTAAAGCTGACTGCTACGGGGATATCCGTGGAGTAAGAGCGTATCACATTCAGGATGAGCCTGGCCTGTTCAGGATCGACCTGCGTCTCGAGGAGGAGAAGGTCAATACCCCCTTCTATGAGTCCTTCAACCTGTGGAGCGAATACCTGCCGCAGGGTCTTGGGATCTCTGATCGCTGGTCTGAATGAGTAGGCCTGGCTGAGAGAGCCGATCGAACCGGCCACGAGGACACCCTTGTTTCGACGGGCCAGAGAGACCGCATTGCGGTTGATATTCACGCAGTCGTCCGCGAGACCTCTTGCATCCAGCTTGAAGATGTTTGCATCGAAAGTGTTTGTTGTAAGTACCTGTGCTCCGGCCTCAGCGTACTCTCTGTGAACGCTTGCGAGAATCTCCGGTGCACGGACAACAGCCTCGCAGGCGAGGTAGGAAGAAGGGAAACCAAGGGAGAATAGATACTCTCCGATAGCTCCGTCACATATCAGGAGTTGTCCGTTTCCGGGTAGCATTTCCCTCAGTCGTTCAGTCTGCGGTTCAGGCTTCTGACGTCAGGAACTCAACCGTTTGCCTGAGCCCCTGTTCGAAAGAGACCACGGGTCGGTAGCCAATGATCCTGTCAGCAAGAGAGATATCGGCTCTGCTGTGCATGACATCACCGGGTCTGGGAGGAGCGTGAACTGGAACGACTTCCTCCATCCCCATCAGTTTCGCTATGTCCGAGGCAAGCCTGTTCACAGTTATGCTGTCACCGCATGCAACGTTCATCACCATTCCGGAAGCCTCAGGCGCATTTGCTGCAAGCAGGTTGGCATGAACAACATTGGCGATATAGGTGAAATCCCTCGATTGTTCCCCGGAACCATTGATGATCGGACACCCGCCTTCTCTGATCATTTTGACGAAGAGCGGGATCACGGCGGAATAGGGACTGTCAGGATCCTGGAAGGGACCGAATACATTGAAGTACCTGAGGGCTACAGTCTCCAGACCGTAGATGTGATGAAACACCTGGAAATATTTCTCACCGGCGAGCTTGCTGACCGCATAAGGGGAGAGAGGTCCTACATGCAGGTTCTCACTTTTTATTGTCTCTGGAGCGTCTCCGTAAATAGAGGATGATGATGCGAAGAGTACTCTTCTGCAGCCTGCATCCAGAGCCGCATGGAGGATGTTCAGGGTCCCCTGAACGTTCACTTCGTTAGAGGTGATAGGATCAGCGATTGAACGCGGAACGCTGGGGAGGGCTGCCTGGTGAAAAACTACCTCAACCCCCTCCATCGCCCTGCGGACGATATGATAGCTCCTTATATCTCCTTCGATCACATCCACATGGTTCCGAATGTCGGCAAGATTCGCCCAGTGGCCGGTGGAGAAGTTGTCTAGAATGCGAACATCGAAGCCGCGCTTCAGGGCCTCCCTGGCGATATTGCTGCCTATGAACCCGGCTCCGCCGGTGACCAGATACATCATGCTCCTCCGTTCTCCTCGATATTGCGTGTTCCGTTTGACATTCCCCTGAGTATTCTCAGTGCGGCGGTCGCAGCTCCAAGTCCGTTATCTATGTTCATCACGCAGATGCCGGGGCTGCATGAGCTGAGCATCGAGAGCAATGCAGTAACTCCCTGGAAAGCGGCACCATATCCCGTAGAAGTGGGCACTGCAATTATCGGTCCCCTGAACAGGCCGCCGATAACAGTCGGCAGTGCGGCATCCATCCCTGCGCAGACGATGCAGATACTGCTTCTCCTCAGCTCCCCGAGTGCTGCTCCCAGGCGATGCATACCTGCCACTCCGATATCGTAAATTCTTCTCACATGGATGCCCATCGTCTCCAGGATGACAGCAGCCTCCTCTGAAGCGTGCAGGTCGGATGTCCCTGCTGAGACGACTGAGACAGTGTGTCCGCTATCATCGGGGACGGATCGATCCTGACCTAGAATGAACATCCTGGCTCTGTCGAATGCCCGGCCATCCGGGAATCGTTCCCTGAGTACAGACATTACTTCCGGTTCGACCCTGCTGACCATCGCCATCCGGCTTTTTCTGAAGAGCACATCCGTTATATCTAGCAGCTCCTCCACCGTTTTACCAGGAGCTAGAATAACCTCGGGCAGAACGGAGGTCATACCCCTTCCGGTATCTACGCTCGCGAAATCCAACTGTGAAGTGAGCAGCTGGTTCAGGGATCTGAGAGCCTCTTCAGGGGAGATCCCGCTATCGGAGAGCAGACGAAGGAGATCTTTGGCCTCAGTCATTTCCGATCACCTCGCATTCAGGGTCCGGCGTATTCATTCTCCTGACAAAATGCTGCGGGTCGCCGGGATTTCCCATCATCACTTTCCGTCCGATGGCATTACACTGGACAGAGAGCCTCTCCAGAAGACTGTCTAGAGAGTCGTCAACTATAACCTTTCCCTGGTACAGGTTGTAATCCTTCCGATAAGCTTCCGGTGTGAGGTTCGGCATGACCACATTCGCCCCTGCGGAGAGTCCCTTCTCCAGTCCCTGCGGGTCGAGTGTCTGGAGGGCGGTTGTAGCAGCGATGTTCGACGAGGGGATCATCACTCTCAGCAGAGCGATCATCCTGAGCGAGAGATCCACTCTGCGTTCTGCTGGAAGAACGGTTTCGCGCTCCTTCCACAGAGGCGTGTCCCGATGTGACAGATATGGACCCATCCCGCACATGTCGATGTCCATCTTCTTCATGAAAAGAAGGTCATCCGCAAGCTGCTGTACTGTCTGTCCCGGCAGTCCGATGAGAACACCTGTTCCTGTCTGCCATCCTGTCTCCCGAAGGATGGCGAGAGTATTCAGTCTGTCTCTGTAGCTGTGCAGATCGTTAGATGGGTGGAACCTGGAGTAGAAGTCATGTGATGAGGACTCTATTCTGAGGAGGTATCTGTGAGCACCGGCCTTCTTCAGACGGTCCAGCACCTGCCGCGGGAGTTCCCCCATTGAGAGGACCATCCTCACGTCTCCGAGTTCAGCATTGGTCCAGGTCAGTATCCGCTCTACCAGGTCAATATGTTCTCTATCGGGCAACTCGCCGGACTGTATGACAAAGGAGCGCAGCCCTCTTGAGTATCCATACCTGATGACCGCTGTAACCTCATCGAAAGGCATCGTGTAGCGTCTGACCGATGGATTGCTTCTTCGAAGACCGCAGTAGAGACAGTTCTTCCTGCAGACATTGGAGAGTTCGACAAGACCCCGGAGGTATACCCCCATGCCCATATTCTCTCCAAGGGCTTTGTTGGCAACTGAGAACAGATCAGTGTCCGAGCTTCCCCCCAGCAGTGCTGCCAGATGCTCCCGATCGAAAGACTCTTCCGTAACGCTGAAATCTGGATACAGACGGTCCATGGGGGCCGTCTCCTAGAATCCCGAGGGGTCGGGTTCTGGGAAATAGGTTCCTCCGTCTGGTTCGAAGGGCGTTGCAGACAGGTTGCGCATGGCTGTTCCCTGGTTGAAAAGATCACCGACAATTCCCTGGAGATCAGCTTCTTCCCATCCGGTATAAAATCTCGTCGAGACCGTGGCCTTGCTGTCCAGAACCAGAACAGCCGGGTAGGCGCTGACTCTGAATCGCTGAGAGACGAGTTCGGAACTGTCGATGATTATCGGAAAATCAACCCCCCAGGTCTCCACAGTTGTCGTGAGTTCGCTCACATCGGTCTCACTGCTTACGAGTATGACGATCACCGCCAGAGGCAAGTCCGAGTAGTGCTCATCGAGTTCCTCCAGCCTGGAGAGGTACTGAAGGTCTGAGAGAGCTGACAGTTCGCAGAAGAAGAGTACCAAAACATGCTGGGAAAGCTGGTTGTAGACGCTCAGAGGTTCACTTGTATTGAACCAGATATGATCTGAGGGAAAGTCTCCTACATAGGTAAGTATCCCTGTGTCGGGGGGTGTCGGACCAAGACGGAACAGCGAGCCGATAAGCAGGGCTGCAGCCACCAGGGCGAGAGTGAACAGGATCGTCGATCGGATCTTCTTCCTGACAAGTTCGGTCTTCGGCAGATCCCCGGAGTAGTCTTCCATTGTCAGTCGGAGTCCTTCCCCGAAAGGAGGACATCAAGGGCTGCAGCCCTTGCGGCTGTTATAACCCTGGCAGTTTCAATGGAATTATCGCTGGCCAGACTAACACAGTTGGAATACTCGGGTTCAGCATTGATCGGTTCCCCGGCAAGGTATCCCACTTTGACATTGACTGGCCCCCACTCAGTAACGACACTGATGAAATCCCTGTCCAGGATGGCTCTCGGCATCTCCAGTACCCGCATGCCCAGGGTAGGTGTTGACCGGAATACCTGCTCGATGACCCTGTCCCGCATTGGAACCGTGCAGAGGACGGTCATCAGGAGGGCAGGCCTCCCCTTTCTGCCGATGCAGTTTCCGACATAGCAGTCATATGCTCCCGCATCCAGTATGCCGGCTGAGACCTCGGGCCATGTTCTCATATCGATGTCATCCATCACTGTCGTTATCTGCAGACAGGTGTCATGGCTCCATGGAGTGTTTATCCCGGAAGTTTCACAGATGCTTGCGCGGAGAAGATTGGGCCTGTCGAGATCTGCCGACCCGGCGCCCATGCCTGACGATAAGACAGTCATGGCAGGCGGCACTTCCTCCCATGACGAGACAGCTTCAAGGAGAATTACCGCGCCTGTTGGAGTGGCCAGCTCAGCGCTTATGCCGGAGGGAGAAACAGGGATGTTCCGGAGAAGATGCGCTGTCGCAGGTGCCGGCACTGGAAGGATACCATGCGCGCAGGAGATGGTTCCTGTGCCTGTGGCAACAGGAGAGGAATAAACTCTCTCGACACCCAGCATATGAAGAGCGCAGAAGCTTCCTACTATATCTATTATGGCATCAACCGCACCGGTCTCATGGAAATGAACTTCCTCAATTGGGAGGCCATGAACGTGGGCTTCTGCAGCTGCCAGCCTCCTGAAGGCGGAAATGCTGGAAGTCTTCACGCTATCCGGCAGATCCGATGAGGATATCATATCTCTAATATTGGAGAGGGTTCGATGAGGTGAAACATCAGCTGTATTGACAGTAACCAGAAGCCCCCTCAGGCCTTTTCTCGAGGTGTTTGTCAGCTCAAGGTCCCATTCCCCCTTGATAGGGAGTTTCCGAAGCATGTGCTCCAGTTGCGGAACCTCTGCGCCGGCATCTATCAATGCACCGAGAACCATGTTCCCCGCTACACCGCAGAACGGATCGAAACAGGCTACACGCATCAGTGGCTCACCTTTCACCATTACCCCGACATTACAGAACAGAATATTATACCCCTCATCAATACTGCTTACCATGGGAGGATCTGCATTGATACGAACAATTCCCGAGTCGCTATCACTTGTCATGAACCGATTGCAGCGTCTGGCGGTTCTTTATTCAGGGGGTTCAGACAGCGAGACCCTGCTTCGGGCTTCTGCGGCAGCCCTTGGTTCCGGGAACGTAATGGCCCTTACGGCCGATACTCTGCTCCTCGCCGACTTCTACAGGAACCGCGTGAGGGAGGTGACAGGGGAGATCGGAGTAGAGCACCTGTTCGTACCTCTCAATCCTCTGTCAGATAAAGAGATTGCGGCCAACGGAACCAGAAGATGCTATCACTGCAAGAAACTCATAATGGAAGGACTGATCGGACCTGCGGGGGAGAGAGGTTTTAATGTCGTTGCCGACGGCACTACCCTGGATGACCTTGCAGATGACAGGCCGGGTCTTGCTGCGGCCGATGAAGCAGGGGTGATACACCCTTTCGCCGAGGCAGGCCTGGGGGCTTCGGAAGTACTGGAGTTGAGGATCTCTCTCGGAGTACTGGATCCAGCACCTCCTTCGGATTCGTGCTATGCCACCAGGATAGATGGTATACCCCTGACACGGAAGGCAATTGAGATTGTAGCGCTGCTGGAGGAACCTCTGAGGGCATATGCCAGGGGAAGGATCAGGGTGAAATATGACGGCGAATGTCTTGATCTGAACTACACAGCTTCGGATGAGGATCTCATCCTCGGGAAGATCGAGGAACTCAGGCGAAGAGCCGCTCTATGCGGACTACCACTGCATCTCAGTAAATCCGATTGAAGAGGATACAGCCAATCCCATTTCAGATGTCAGGATCTTTCAGGTATCTGCTGTAGCTGCCCAGTGTATAAACAGCCCCAAGAGGATTGTGGGCGTATACCCTGTCTTTGGCCGCAAGTACCGTGCAGGGTGCCTCTGAGTGTTTCAGGAACAGGGAATCATGCCCTACGCAGAGTCCCAGAACGATATTGAATTCGGTACCCCAACTGTTCATCACCTCCGCCTGGAGGATAGGCGCGCACATGGCTTCCCGCGATCCCGGATGGATCTTCTCCGAGTCCCTTACTCCGATGTTCTCTTTTGGAGTCCTGCCAGCCTTGCAGACGACGGAGACCACTTCAAACCCCCGATCTGCAAAGAAGCCCTCCACAAGTAACGCCTCTGCCGCAAGACCGGAGCAGAACGCCAGGCCGAGTCGGTGAAATCCCATCCTGTCGGAGAATTCCGCCACTTCCAGAAGTCTTGGTTTGACCGGTCTCGGAGTATCCACTCCGGGTCCGCGTCCTTCGTAGCAGATGCCTTCCTGAACGGATGCCACCCGGGCGAATTCCATCGTGCGGGGATCCTTGTATTCCTTCAAGGCTCTGCCGACGAGCTCTGCGTCCCTGGTCGGGCAGAACGCGGGAGCCATGCCGTCCTCCCGGCTGCAGAGCCTGTCAGATGGATCGACGCTGCAGGCGGCGCAGCGAGGGAATACTCTATCCATCATCTGTACTCCTCCTGACTACTTCAACGAAATATTCCGGATTATCAGGCGATACGACCACTCTGCCCGATTTAAGGTCCAGAACAACACAGCTGGACATTTCGGTCACGAAGGCCCTGAACTTCCCCAGGCTCCTGCTTCTGAAGGTTCCGGAGAAGCTGAAAAGCCCACCGTTGCCGATGGTCCTGATTGATCCTTTCATCGCGTTCCTGTCAACTGTCACTGATCTGAGTCCAGTGAGGTCCAGCCGGGTATTCCAAAGGAGTCGTCTGACGAGAAGAGTGCTGCCTGAAACTGTGAAGCCTCTGACCGTGAAGAGAAGGGTGAGAATGAGTATAACAAGGCACATCATAACGGCCCCGATCCCCTGGATCATATCAGCTTCGAAATCAATAGTGGCCAGCATGAAGGCAGGGATGCCCACCAGCACAAGTGTCCCGATCGCGCTCATTACTTTAAGCATTGTTCCCCAGGGGGCGGCAAAGTCTATGTCCGGCATATCCAAATCGTCCTCCCTCAGTGTGACCTGGCGCCAGATTTGAATATAGCTCTATCAAGAGCAGAGGGCGTGGGTACTTGCCAGAGGCTTTCATTCTTATCACAATTACTTTGACAGAAGATAAGGAGGTGAGAATGATGCCGACCTTCATACTCATGACCAGGCTTGGCCCCGGCAGTCTGAGCGATGTTCAGAGCCGGAAGCGGATGGGCAAGGAATGGCTTGGCAAGGTCAGGGCCAGATGTCCCGAAGTGAAGTGGATATCCCACTATGCGATTCTGGGGCCCTTCGATTTTATGGACATCTATGATGCTCCTGACGTCGAGACCGCTCAGAAGGTATCCCTGATATCGCGGGCTGAAGGAGCTCTGGAGGCCGAGAGCTGGCAGGCCCTGCCGTATGAGGACTTCCTTGGGGTACTCGGGGAGATAGGGGGATAGTACTCCCCCTGAACAGACAGGATTGCAACGCCTGCAAACCAGGCCAAAGTTATTCCGCATTCCACGCAAAGGAGATCCATTGGCTTCCGTGGTTATCATGAGAGGGCTTCCCGGTGCGGGTAAAACCACCTGGGTGAGAGAGAATCTGCCAGATGCTATCATCTGCTCTGCGGACAACTATTTTTTAAGCGAAGAAGGTAAATATATCTTCGACGGGGCTCAGCTGTCAGATGCTCACGGGGCATGCCTGAGAGCGTTTGCGAAGGCTGTCTCGGTCCTTGACTGCAGTGATTCCTCGGTCATCGTAGTCGATAACACAGGTATAAAGGCGTGGGAAATATCACCCTATTACAATCTTGCACGAGCATATGGCCACGAGGTAAGGATCATTCACCTCCAGTGTGATTGTGACACCGCACATGGTCGGAATGTCCATGGTGTCCCGCTGGAGAGAGTGGAGCAGATGGGAGAGCGTCTCGCCCGGGAGGAGCTGCCCGTATTCTGGAATATCGAGTTTCTGTCCAGCTAGCCGACGCAGCGATCCCTTCTCATGACTACCTGGCCC
>Ga0190293_1000357_pt1 | contig 16232 bp, 16 predicted proteins | sample 48693001_MG_FD_161671 | JGI IMG/M metagenome (GOLD analysis project Ga0190293, IMG submission 161671) | Hydrothermal vent microbial mat bacterial communities from Southern Trench, Guaymas Basin, Mexico - 4869-30-0-1_MG | ecosystem: Environmental > Aquatic > Marine > Hydrothermal vents >... | reverse complement strand
CAGGAAAACCACTGGCATCACACCCGAAAGTTGATAAAGTTGCATTTACTGGAGAAACAACTACAGGCCAGTTAATTATGCAGTATGCTTCTAAAAACCTCAACCCAGTAACGATGGAGTTAGGTGGTAAATCACCAAACATTTTCTTTAATTCTGTTATGGATAAAGACGATGCTTTTTTAGATAAAGCAATTGAAGGAGCTGTTCTGTTTGCTTTTAATCAAGGAGAAGTATGTACTTGTCCGTCCAGAATATTGGTACAAGAAGATATTTATGATGCATTTATGGAAAGAGTGGTTGCCAGAACAAAAGCAATAGTTCAGGATAATCCCTATGATGTAAACACCATGTTGGGTGCACAAGCATCTAATGACCAATATGAAAAAATTCTTTCTTATATAAAAATTGGAAAAGAAGAAGGTGCAAAAGTTTTAACAGGTGGAAATGCCTGTAAGTTAAGTGGAGAATTTGAAAACGGGTATTATATTGAACCAACAATATTAGAAGGTCACAATAAAATGCGAGTTTTTCAGGAAGAAATATTTGGCCCCGTTGTGGCTGTAACAAAATTCAAAGATGAGGCAGAAGCTTTAGAAATAGCGAATGACACACTCTATGGTTTAGGCGCAGGTGTTTGGACAAGAGATGCACATCAGTTATATCAAATACCCAGAGCAATTAAGGCAGGTAGAGTTTGGGTAAATTGTTACCACGCCTACCCTGCTCATGCGCCATTTGGTGGTTATAAAAAATCAGGGTTTGGTCGTGAAAATCATTTGATGATGATGAATCACTATCGTCAATCAAAAAATATGTTGATCTCCTATGACAAGAATAAATTAGGTTTCTTTTAGTAATAAATTATTATAAAATAAAGGCTTGTCATTTTAATTGGCAGGCCTTTGTTTAATGCGAATGAATTAATAGAGGTTGCCTGAAATAAACAAAACATGAAATACGAGAGAGTAGCAATTACAGATAAAGCAGTTGAAGTAGTTAAGCAACTTAAAGCAAAACATGGTGAACTGATATTTCACCAAAGCGGAGGCTGTTGTGATGGTTCTGCTCCGATGGTTTTTGAGGAAGGCGACATGTATCTTGATGAAAGTGATATTTTACTGGGGCAGTTAGAAGGTGTGAATTATTATATGAATCAGGATCAATTTGAATATTGGAAACACACCCATTTAACAATTGATGTGACCGAAGGAAGAGGGTCGAGTTTCTCTCTGGAGATTCCTTTGGGAGTGCGATTTATTATTCATTCAAGATTATTGACTGATGAAGAGAATAAAGCCTTGAATTAGTAATGAGTAATTCATAAAAATTTAATGTAAATTTTATAGAATTTATACCTATTATATTAAAGAAATTACAGAATTTTGCATTTGCAAAAACATAATCAATATGAAAAAACATAATTTTAGTGCAGGTCCGTGTATACTGCCTCAAGAGGTTTTAAAACAAGCTTCAGAAGCGGTTATCAATTTTAACAATCTTGATCTTTCTCTTATTGAAATTTCGCACAGAAGTGCAGATTTTGTTGCCGTAATGGAAAAAACAAGAAATTTGGTTCTTGAATTGTTGGATTTGGAAAACAAAGGATATACTGCTTTGTTTTTACAAGGAGGTGCAAGTTTAGAATTTTTAATGTGCCCCTATAACTTATTAAAAGAGAATGGTAAAGCAGCTTATTTAGATACGGGTACATGGAGTTCAAAATCTATTAAAGAAGCCAAACTTTTGGGTGATATTGATGTTATTGCTTCCTCTCAGGATAAAAATTTCAACTATATACCTAAAGATTATAAAATTCCTGAAGATATTAATTACTTACATTGTACAAGTAACAATACGATCTACGGTACACAGATGAAGTCATTTCCAAAAACCGATAATTTGCTGGTTTGTGATATGAGTTCAGATATATTCTCAAGGGTAATAGATTTTTCACAATTTGATTTGATCTACGCCGGTGCACAAAAGAATATGGGGCCTGCAGGTACAACACTTGTAGTTGTGAAAAAAGATATTTTAGGAAAAACAGGACGAAAAATACCTTCCATGCTAGATTATCAAATTCATATTGCCAAAGATAGCATGTACAACACACCTGCTGTTTTCCCTGTTTATGTTACTATGTTAACCTTGCAGTGGTTAAAAGATTTAGGTGGAGTTGCTGCCATAGAAAAAATTAATAACGCTAAAGCGGAATTGCTTTATGGAGAGATAGACAACAATCCTTTATTCGAAGGGGCTGCTGCCAAAGAAGACAGGTCATACATGAATGTTACCTTCTTAATTACAGATAACAGTAAAAAGGATAGATTTGATCAAATGTGCAAAGATGCAGGGATCAATGGATTAAAAGGTCATCGTTCGGTTGGAGGTTATCGAGCAAGTATCTATAATGCAATGCCAATAGAAAGTGTTCAGGTATTGGTTGATCTGATGCAAAATTTATAGAATGAATATTGCATCTAAATTTCACATTCTTAAGCATGTCATTGAAAATGAGATGCCTGCAAATAAATTATTGCACCTCGAAATATTAGAACTGAAAGATGGATATACCAAGATTCACATTCCTTTTAGAAATGAATTCATTGGTGATTTTGTCCAAAAAAGATGGCATGGAGGATTTCAGGCAAGTATAGCAGATAGTGCAGGCGGAATAGCTGCCATGACAACCATGAAAGAGATTACCGAGAAGGTAAGTACAATTGATATGCGAATAGACTATTTACACGGTTCTGAACCAAAAGATTTCTATGCTGAAGCAGAAGTAATTAAAAACGGAAAAAGAATTGTAAAGGTTGATGTTAAATTATATCACCAAGAAGATAAAGTTATTGCTATTGCACGCTGTGTTTTTAGCGTTTTAAGAAAAGAAAATTAATTACAAAATTTAAATAAATGAAAGTTTTAGCAAATGATGGAATTGCAACTTCAGGTGTTGTAGCCCTCGAAAACGCAGGTTTCGAAGTTATTTTAAAAGCTGTTGCTCAAGAACAATTGATCAACTTCATCAATGAAAATAAAGTTGATGTTTTATTGGTTAGAAGTGCAACAAAAGTTAGACAAGATATTATTGATGCTTGTTCTTCTTTGAAAATTATTGGACGTGGTGGTGTTGGCATGGACAATATTGATGTTGATTATGCTAAGAAGAAAGGAATAAAGGTTATCAATACTCCGGCAGCCTCATCTCATTCTGTTGCTGAATTGGTGTTCGCACATCTCTTCGGAATGGTGCGTTTTTTACATGACTCAAACCAGAATATGCCATTAGAAGGAGATTCTAAGTTCAAGGAATTAAAAAAAGCATATGCCAAAGGTGTTGAACTAAGAGGAAAGACCTTAGGTATTTTGGGCTTTGGAAGAATCGGACAGGCAACGGCAAAAGTAGCACTGGGAGTTGGGATGAAAGTTGTTGCTTTCGACCCATTTATTGATAGTGCTCATATTGAACTGGAATTTTTTGACAAACAATGTGTTAATTTTACAATTGATACAATTTCAAAGGATGATGTTTTAAAGCAAGCTGATTTTATTTCTCTTCATGTTCCGGCACAAGATGATTATGTAATTTCAACACATGAATTTGAAATTATGAAAAAAGGTGCAGGAATTGTAAATGCTGCTCGTGGTGGCGTTATTGATGAAGTGGCTTTGATAGAAGCAATAAAAAACGGAAAAATATCCAATGCCGCTTTAGATGTATTTGAAAATGAACCTAGTCCGGAAATACAGTTGTTAATGAATAAAAAAATTTCTTTAACACCACATATAGGTGCAGCTACCAATGAGGCCCAAAATAGAATTGGAGAAGAATTGGCAACTCAAATTATTGACTTTTTAGGTAAATAATTTAAATTTCAACTATTTTGGCAATTGTAAAACCTTTTAAAGCAGTACGTCCTACTCGAGATAAGGTCGCTTTGGTAACTACCAGGTCATTTGATATTTATGACAAAAAAGAATTAAAAAGTATTTTAAAACTAAATCCTTTTTCATTTTTACATATACTTGAGCCGGGATTTAAGTTTAAAAAGACAGTTAGTGGTGAAGAACGATTTAGAATGGTTCACAATCGATATCATGAATTTAAAGAGAATAAAATTTTTATTCAAGATGAAAAACCAAAATTTTATCTGCACGAGAAAACATACGAAAATATTACTTTTTGGGGAATTATAGCTCTGTCAAGTTTAGAAGACTATGAAAATAATGTCATTAAAAAACATGAAAAAACTTTAAAAGACCGGGAAGCCTTATTTGGCCATTATCTTGACGTTACAGGTTTTAATGCAGAACCGGTGTTGATTACTTATCCAGACAATGATTTCCTCTCTTCTGTCTATCAAAAATACAAATTACAAAGATCTGAATATGAATTCACAACAAACAAGGGTAGAACACACCAATTTTGGGTCATCGAAGATGATGAAGAAATAAAGAATATTGAAGATGCCTTTTTGAAAATTAATGCTGTTTATATTGCTGATGGACACCACAGAACAGCGTCATCCTATTTTTTATACAATAAAAAAAATGATGTTTCCAACATTGATTGTAATGATTGCTATAAATATTTTATGACCTATTTGATACAGGAGTCGAGTCTTAAAATATCATCGTTTAATCGATTTATCAAAAACTTAAATCAATTGAGTAAAGAAGAGTTCCTGATAAAATTAGATGCCTTCTATAGAATTGAGAATTTGGGTCAACAATTCTACAGACCATCAAAAAAGCATCATTTTAGCATGTATCTGGATGGGGAATTCTACAAATTGTACTTAAGAAAGTCATGCTATTTGATCAATAATATTGTAGATGACCTAGATTCACAACTTTTATTTAAAACTATATTTCAACCAATCCTAGGTATTGATGATTTAAGTAGCGATAATAGAATATCATACAAACCAGAAATTCTAAGTCAAATGCAATTAAAGAATGAAGTAGATTCTGGCAAATATATCGTGGGTTTTGGTTCTTTTCCCGTATCAGTCGCTCAGTTAAAAATGGTTGCAGACAAACAATTGATCATGCCTCCAAAAAGCACTTATGTTGAACCTAAATTAAGAAGTGGATTGACAATTTTTCAATTGAAATAAAACTTGAATTAATATTTATATATGTTGATAAAAAAGAATATAATAGATTTTAAAAAAAATATTGACAACAGCACAATTCTTGTAGCTGTATCTAAAACAAAACCCATAGCTGATATTAAGGAAGCCTATGATGCTGGGCACAGAGCATTCGGAGAGAACAAGGTACAGGAAATGGTTAATAAGTACGAAGTATTACCGAAAGACATTGAGTGGCATATGATTGGTCATATGCAAAGCAACAAAATTAAATACATGGCTTCTTTTGTGCATTTAATTCACGGAGTTGACAGTATAAAGACCTTAAAGGAAATTAACAAACAGGCTAAAAAACACGATAGAATTATTTCCTGCTTACTTCAGGTAAAAATTGCAAAAGAAGAAACCAAATTTGGATTGAGTTTTAAAGAAACTGAATCTTTAATAAATAGTGAAGTTATTGATACTTTACAAAATGTAAAGATCGCTGGTTTAATGGGAATGGCAAGTTTTACTTCAAATGAAAATCAAATAGAAGATGAGTTTGCTTCATTAAGATCTCTTTTTGACAAATTAAAAGAAATTGAAAAGAAAAATATTAAACTTGAAATATTATCTATGGGAATGAGTGGTGATTATAAAATCGCTCTTGAAAATGGAAGTAATATGATACGGGTTGGGAGTGCTATTTTTGGTGCAAGAAATTATATTGCTTAAATCCGGTTCTCTCATTCATAAATAATATCAGAGTTCACTCAAATTTCAAATACTTAGTGCATTTTTTAAATACTTAATGCATTATCTTAAATAACAACTCTTTTAAAATATCTCCTTGAGGCAGATTGGAAGCTCCTACTCCTTTACTTTTTAGATCTGCTATTCTCAAATAACCAATAACCTGAGCCACCTTTCGCATGGGATATTTGCGAGCCGCATTTTCATATTCACTAACAAAATATGGATTTATCCGCAATGATCTGGCTACATTTATTCTGCCTTTATCCTTTAAACCATGATACATAAGCAATTGTGTAAAAAAACTATTTAATAAAGAAATGGTCATCACCAGAGGGTTGCTTTTTGTGTTCTGAGCAAAATATATAGCTATTTGATTCGCTTTTACTATTTGCTTCTCTCCTACTGCTTTTCTTAACTCAAAATTATTAAAATCTTTACTGATACCAATATTGTCTTCAACATGAGATGCAGAAATTGTACTTCCTTTAGGTAAAATAAGCATTAATTTTTCAAGCTCATTGTTTATTTTAGATAAGCTGGTGCCTAAAAATTCTACTAACATCTGCCCTGCCTTAGGTTCTATCTTATATCCTTTATCCATTAAATTTGAAGCAATCCAGTCACCAACTTGATTTTCATATAGTTTATTACTTTCGAACAAGCATCCCATGTTGGCAATGGTTTTCGATAATTTTTTTCGCTTGTCTATTGTTTTGTACTTGTAACAGATAACCAAAACCGTAGTAAGCTGAGGGTTTTCAGCATAAGAAACCAACTTTTCTATGGTTCTTGATAAATCTTGTGCCTCTTTTACAATAACTACCTGTTTATCAGCCATCATTGGATATCGCTTTGCATTCGCTATTATATCATCTACAGTAACATCTCTACCATAAAGAATCATCTGATTAAAACCTTTCTCTTCCTCTTTTAAAATATTACTTTCAATGAAGTCAGAAATCTTATCTATATAATAGGTTTCTTCCCCCATTAAAAAATAAATAGGTTTTGGATTACCATTTTTTATTTCTTCAACAATTTGCCTAATTCTATTCATATTACCCGTCTGATAAACAGTTTTTAATATTCCATTATTCTTTGATGATAATTGTATATTTATGCGATGATAAATTTAAATCTACCCAAATATTCTTTCAGGATCAAAAATAAAGAAAATAAGCTTTATATTTTTGATATGATCAGAAAAAAAAATATAGTGCTGACTCCCGAAGAATGGGTTCGGCAAAATTTTATTCAATTCCTGATAAAAGAAAAAAAATACCCAAAATCACTTATTGCAGTCGAAAAACAACTCCAAGTAAATAATGTAGTAAAACGAACTGACATATTGATTTTTAACAAATCGGGTGTGCCATACATTATTGTTGAATGCAAGTCTTCTAATGTTAAAATAACGCAAGATACATTTGATCAGATTGCCAGATATAACTTAAAACTAAACGCTATATACTTGATTGTAACAAATGGCTTACAACATTTCTATTGTAAAATGGATCACCAAAAAATGAAATATATTTTTCTTAATGAAATCCCAGATTATTCTTAAAAATTATTAAATATTTAGCTTATAAAACTTATAAAAAATTATATGTTTGCATTCGAAATAATCAATCACTTTCACAATTGAAAATAGCCATTGTCATTTTAAACTGGAACGGCAAAACTCTGCTTGAAAAATTTCTTCCATCTGTTGTTAAATTCAGTAAAGAAGATGCCGATATCTATGTCGCAGATAACAATTCAACAGATGATTCGATAGTCTTTCTAAAGAAACATTTTCCGGAAGTAAAAATAATCCAAAATAAGATCAATGGAGGTTATGCAAAGGGCTATAATGATGCACTTAAATTAATTGATGCAGATGTTTATGCCCTGGTCAATTCTGATATTGAAATTACAAAAAATTGGCTAAAACCAATAACCGAACAGTTCAAAACAAATAGTAATACAGTTGTAATTCAGCCTAAAATATTAGACTATAAGGATAAGTCAAAATTCGAATACGCTGGTGCAGCGGGTGGTTATGTTGATTTTATGGGTTATCCATATTGTAAGGGAAGGATCTTTATGGAATTGGAAAAAGACTTCCATCAATATGATAAAGTCTCTGATATTTTTTGGGCTTCGGGAGCTTGCTTTTTTATAAAATCTGATGTTTTTCATTTTTTAAACGGCTTTGATGAAGACTATTTTGCCCATCAAGAAGAGATCGATCTTTGCTGGCGTATTCAAAATCAAGGATATGATATTCAATATGTTGGGGCTTCTACAGTTTATCATGTAGGTGGGGCAACTTTGCGCGAAACAAATCCACATAAAACCTATTTGAATTTTAGAAACAGCCTGTATACTATCTCCAAAAATGTACCTAAAAGGTTCGTATTCTATGTTATTATCTTAAGACTCATTTTAGATGGTATTGCGGGTATAAAGTTTGCCTTAGAATTAAGACCAATTCATACATGGTCTATAATAAAAGCCCACTTCAGTTTCTATAAGAATCTACCTAGAATGCTTGGAAAAAGAAAGTCCATTTCTTTTAAGCAAACCAAATATTTTCATACATTTAGCATTGTTTGGCAGCATTTCGTTTTAAGGAAAAATAAATTTACTGAAATAAACTAATTTTCATTTTTAGATATTTTATATATTTGATTGCTATACAATTGAATATAGTATACTACGTTATTTATAATGAGAGTTAAAAATTATATAAGTCTTTATAATTCTAATCGTAATGAATATCCAAAATATGAATAAGATACTACAACTTCCAATTGCCCTTTTAATTGTTATAATTATGAGTTCATCTTTGTTTAGTTGCTCTAAAGAAGCTAAAACTAAAAAGATTGAAAAACCTGATTCAGAATTGATTAAACCCATAGATTATGATCTGAAACAAATTAAAGAAGCGGGTGTTTTGCGAATTATTACAACCTATTCACCAACGGGTTATTTTTTGTACAAGGGAGAAACTATGGGGTTTGAATATGAGCTATTTAACAGATTGGCCGATCATTTTGGTGTAAGTTTAGAAGTTGTTTTGGCAAAAGATATAGATTCAGTAATACCTATGCTAAACAGAGGTGATGGAGATATTATTGCACTTGGTTATACCATTACCGGTAAAAGAAAAGAAGAAGTGAGTTTTACAGACCCTTATTTGATTACACACCAATCACTGGTACAAAGAAAGCCCGATAATTGGCGTAAAATGACTAAAGACAACATAAAAAAACACTTGGCAACGGATATAATTGATCTGATAAATGATACAGTTTCGGTAAGAAAAAAATCGTCGTATTATGAACGGCTAAAAGAACTTTCAAGTGAACTTGGTGACACTGTTTATATAGACGTTTTACCAGGAGATATGGTCGATGAAGAGATTATTAAATTGGTATCTGAAGGTGAAATAAAATACACGATTATTGACAATAACAAAGCTGCAATTCATACAAGTTATTTTCCGAATATCGATATTAATACACCCGTAAGTCTCTCACAAAGAATTGCATGGGCAGTTAGAAAGAATTCACCATATCTTTTAGACACCATAAATGCCGGACTAAAGATCATTAAAAGGAAACCGGATTACAATGTCATTTATAAAAAATATTTTCAAAACAGAAGAGGCTTCAATAAAAGATTGGATAGTGAATACTATACAGGGGAAACAGGTAAGATAAGTAAATATGATAATCTGGTAAAAGAGTATGCAGAAATTAAAGGTTGGGATTGGCGATTGATAAAATCTATGGTCTATCAAGAATCAAAATTTAATACTAAAAATGAATCATGGGTTGGTGCAGAAGGTTTAATGCAATTAATGCCTGCAACTGCAAAGGAATTAGGAGTAGTTGATGCAAATGATCCAGAACAAAACATTAGGGCAGGAATAAAGTATTTAAGTAGAATGTATGGCTATTGGGAAAATATTCCGGATTCCATCCAGCGTATAAAGTTTGCTATGGCATCTTATAATTGCGGATATGGTCATGTAAAAGATGCTCAAAAGTTGGCAAAAAAATATCAAAAGGACACTTTGAACTGGGATGATGGTGTTGATCAATTTGTACTAAACCTGTCAAAACCTAAATATTACAATGATCCTGTTGTAAAATATGGTTATGCAAGAGGTAGCGAGCCTTATAATTATGTTCTTGATATTTTTGAACGATATAAAAATTACAAGACCTTTGCTAAAGAATAATTTTATACCTTAACAATGACTATTTTTCATTTCCTTGACCTTTTGGGAACCGCGGCTTTTGCAATCTCTGGTGCTCTTTTTGCAATGAATAAAAAAATGGATCCTTTCGGAGTTTTTATTATTGCTTTTGTAACTGCTGTTGGAGGTGGAACGTTAAGAGATATTTTAATTGATAGAAACCCTGTTGCATGGATGGATGATTTAAATTATGTCTACACCATTTTTCTGGCAGTGACCTTCGCTATTATTTTAAGAAAAAGAATTGGACATTTAAGCAAATCTTTGTTTCTTTTTGATGCCATAGGCTTAGGAATTTTTACTATAATTGGAACTGAAATTGGAATTCAAAATGATTTCCACCCAATTATTTCAATTTCATTAGGTATGATCACAGCTACTTTTGGTGGAGTAATAAGAGATACACTTAGCAATGAAGTGCCCCTTATTTTTCATAAAGAGATATACGCTACCGCATGTATAATTGGTTCGGTCACTTATTTAGCCTTGAACCAGTTTCATATTGATCAGGATATTATACACATATTCACCACATTGATCGTCATAGGAGTTCGATTGACAGCCGTTAAACTAAAATTACAGCTTCCTACTTTTTATAGTAAGTCTTAAAATTTTCGTTGTGTAATGACTTAGTAATCTCCTAAGGTCTCTTGATTTTGTTCTAAGGCAGAAACGAGTTGCTCGTCATTCGGGGCTTTGCCATGCCAGGCATGTGTTCCCATCATATAATCAACTCCATTACCCATCTCTGTATGCAAAAGAATACATACAGGTTTTCCTTTTCCGGTTTCGGATTTCGCCTTTTTTAATGCGGCAATAATACTTTCAATGTCATTTCCATTCTCAACTTCAAGAACCTTCCATCCAAATGCCTTGAATTTAGCATGTAGATCACCGAGTGGCATTACATCATCGGTAGCACCATCAATCTGTTTTAAATTGTAATCTACTGTTGATATTAAATTATCTACTTTCTTACCGGCTGCGTACATCATTGCTTCCCAAACCTGTCCTTCTTGCAATTCACCATCACCATGCAGGCTATAAACCAAATGATCATCTCCATTTAATTTTTTAGCAGTTGCTGCTCCAATGGCCACAGACATACCCTGACCCAGTGAACCTGCTGACATTCTCACACCAGGCAACCCTTCATGGGTAGTTGGATGACCTTGCAAGCGTGTGTTTATTTTTCTGAAAGTTGCCAACTCTTCTACCGGAAAAAATCCGCTTCTTGCAAGAACACTGTATAAAAGTGGCGAAACATGTCCATTAGATAAAAAGAACAGATCTTCACCTACTCCATCCATATCAAAATCTGTAGAATAATCCATTATCTCCTGATACAAAACTGTTAAAAACTCAGTACAACCCAAAGAGCCTCCAGGGTGTCCTGAATTCACAGCGTGTACCATTCTCACTATATCTCGTCTAACTTGTGTTGAAAAATCTTGCAATTCTTTTATTGTAGGCATCTATCAAATAATTTTTAATAGCAGCAAAAATACTAAACTCCAATTTAAAACTAAGAAATATTCTATTTTTTTATTAACCTGAATTGGATTAATCCTAAAACGCACAGTTCATTGAAAACCTTCATATATGAGATGGTTTTTTGAAGAACTAATAGATTAATTCAAGAAAAACTAACGAAATAGATGTGGTTTTCAGTGAATCCTAAAGGAAAGCCCACTAAACAGCAATCTTTGATCTAAAAAATTCTTAAATTAACCTGTTAGTTTTACATATTTTTTAGCTCAAATCTCACTAATTATCCTGCTTCTGTGATAATTAGTATTAATCCAATTCAGGTTATTATCAATTTGATATTTATTAAAATTGTTTTTATCGCCTAATCTTATTATCTTGTAGCATACAATTATTTTATAGATCAAAATGAAAAAATCAACTAAACTTTGGCTTGGTATATTAACTTTTTTACCTGTTATTTTTATAAGTGTATTTTTATTTTTGTTTATAACACTCTTTCTTTCCAATATTTACAATTTTGAAAATATTGAAAACAATCTAAGAGTTGATTTTATTAGGTCAATGATAATATCATTCATTTTTTTAGTAATTGCTGTTATTATTAAACTGGGCTTATTGATCTATTATGTAATTCATGTAAGTGATAATCAGAAAAATGATAGTACAAAAAAAATAATGTGGATATTGATCTTGGTATTTGTTGGAACAATAGGGAGTATTATCTATTATTTTATGGAAATTCTCCCATTACCAGACAATAAATCAGAAACAGCACAGGATGAATGATGAAAAGCAGAAAGCTGAAATTCAAAAGGTTATCCTTCGTGAAATTGAAATTACTAAAAAAACTGTTATAGAATTAAAGGAACTTACAAGTCCGATAGCTCCCGATTGTGCAATTGGCAGGATAAGTCGTATGGACGCTATAAATAATAAAACCATTAATGAAGCTGCCCTGAGAAAAGCCGAAATAAAATTAAAAGGTTTAGAATTAGCGCTTCAAAACAGGAATGATAGTGACTTTGGAAAATGTGCACGATGTAAGAATGAAATACCTATCGGAAGGATATTGTTGATACCACATAGTCGATTTTGTGTGCATTGTGCTAGTTAGTTGGTTGTTGGTTGTTGGAAAATAACTTTTAATTTTAAGATTTCCAATATCAGGGACGTACAAAGTACATAAGTCTTATGTCCTAAATCTTATGTGTCTTAGTCTTTTCACCCAAACAACTCTTCGCTTTCAATATTTAATTCTTCAATAAATTTTTTGGATTTAATTATTTCATCATGCATGACCTTATCATCTTCTATAAATGGTACCTCTGTACGGAATGATTCGATGAATGATTGTAAAAATGGTGATGTTTTTACTGGTTTCCTGAAGATTAAGGCTTGAGATGCATTCATGAGTTCAATGGCTAAGATCGTTTCCACATTATCAACAATTCTTTTCGTCTTTGTTGCTGCATTTGCTCCCATACTAACATGGTCTTCCTGACCATTACTGGATACTATAGAATCTACTGAGGCTGGAGTTGCCAATTGCTTATTTTGACTAATAATACTTGCAGCAGTATATTGGGGTATCATAAAACCCCTGTTCAAACCAGGGTTTTTAACTAAAAACGGTGGTAAATTTCTTGACCCTGAGATCAGTTGATAAATTCTTCTTTCAGAAATACTTCCCAATTCAGAAATCGCTAGTCCTAAAAAATCTAAGGCCAAAGCCAGGGGTTGACCGTGAAAATTACCTCCGGAAATAATTTTATCGGAATCGACAAAAATATTCGGATTATCGGTTACCGAATTGATCTCTATCAGCATTATTTTTTCAACATAATCTAATGCATCTTTACTTGCACCGTGAACTTGAGGCATACAGCGAAATGAATACGGATCTTGCACATGTTCTTTTGGCTGAGCAATTAACTCACTATCTATCAAGAACTCTTTGATCCTTTTAGCAGTTTTAATTTGTCCGTTATGAGGTCGAACAAAGTGAATCAAAGCATCAAACGGTGAAATATTACCATCATATGCTTCTAGTGATAAGGTACCTATCATATCTGCCAGATAAGATAATTTGTAAGATTTAAGAACCATATGAATGCCATAAGCACTCATAAATTGGGTACCGTTCAGCAGGGCTAAACCTTCCTTTGATTTTAAATTGATCTTTTTCCATTTAAAATTCTTAAGAATGTCTTTACCGGATTCTTTCTTTCCTTTATAATAAACTTCTCCTTTTCCAATAAGAGGAAGTGATAAATGGGCCAAGGGTGCCAAATCACCAGAAGCACCTAATGATCCTTGCGTATAAATTACAGGAATAATATCGTGATTGTAAAAATCAACCAACCTGTTTATTGTTTCTATCTGAACGCCTGAATATCCATAGCTTAATGATTGAATCTTAAATAGTAACATTAATTTAACTATTTCAACCGGAACTTCTTCTCCTGTACCACAAGCATGAGACATTACCAGGTTTTCTTGCAGTTTCGTTAAGTTCTCATTATCAATTTTAACATTGTATAAAGATCCAAAACCAGTATTGATGCCGTAAATGGGTTGATCATTATTTCTCATTTTATCATCGAGATAAGTCCTGCATCTTTCAATATTTGTTCTTGCCTGATCTGATAATTTTAATTTTTTACCAGTTAAAATTATATCTTTAACTATGGTGAGATCAAGTTGTTTATCACTTATGACATGGTAAGAATTCATTGTGCTTTATTTTTTTTTGCAAATTACTATATACTAAAAGGGGTTTGCAAGGCAAATCCTGTGAATATTTTGTTAAAAATACGAAAGTAGTTTAAAATGTTAATATTAATATTATTTTTGACAAATAATCACTAATTCTATACAATGAAAAAATTACTTTTTACATTAATTACTCTGACAATAATATCCTGTTCCAAACAGGAAAAAGCAATTGATTACGCAGTTTTTAGCGGTAAAATTGAGAATATTGATGGAGGGAAATTAACCATCCGCAGCAGCGAGAACAAAACAATAAAAGAATTTGTTGTAAACGAAGATGGCACCTTCGGTGACACTTTACAAAACATTGAATTGGGCTATTACTCATTGAGGTATGCCAATGAATCTACACAGTTCTATTTGAGTCCTGGATCTAATTTAAAGATGACATTAAATACTAAGGAATTCGACGAATCAATTCATTACACAGGTAATGGAGAAGCAGAAAACAATTTTTTAGTAAAAAAATACCTGAATGAGGAAGGTTTGGGAGAATTGAGAGGGTATCAATATTTAGGATCTCTCGATGAAAAGACATTTTTGCATAAAATGGATTCGATCAAACAATCGGAAAATGAATTTTTAGATCAACAATTAGGATTGAATGCAGCATTCAAATCAAATGAAAAAGCTGCAATACTTTACAACTGGGCGTATAAATTAAAGCAATTTGAGCTGTATAAAAGATTTGTCACAAAAGATGAATCTTTCACAGTTTCAGATAGTTATCCGGATTTTGAAAAGGATTTGAATTTTGAAGATGAGAAACTATTAGTCCTAAATAATTATAAAAATTACTTGAATGTTTACTATTCACAAAAAGCAAGCGATTTAGCCGAAAAGGATAGTATTGAACGTGATTTAGCTTTTTTACAAACAGTTGCTAAAGAAGTAAAATCAACTGAAATAAAAGAACAACTATTATATGGGTCTGCAAAATATGGTATTACATATACCAAGGAGTTACAAAATTATTACGATTTTTTTATGGCAAACTCCATTGACGAAGAGCATAAAAGTGATATTTCAGAGAAATACAATAAATTAATAAAATTGAGTAAAGGGCAACCTTCTCCAAAATTTACTTCTTATGAAAATTTCAATGGCGGAGAAACCTCTCTTGATGATCTCAAAGGTAAATTTGTTTATGTTGATGTTTGGGCAACCTGGTGTGGACCATGCAAACAGGAAATTCCATCTTTGAAAAAAGTGGAAAAAGAATACCACGGTAAAAATATTGCATTTGTAAGCATGAGCATTGATAGAAAAAAAGATTACGATAAATGGAGAGCTATGGTAGCTGAAAAAGAACTGTCAGGAATTCAGCTGTACGCTCCTAATGATTGGAGCTCAGATTTTGTGACCGATTATGGAATCCTTGGAATTCCAAGATTTATTCTGATCGATCCTGATGGAAATATTGTCAACTCAAATGCTCCTCGCCCATCATCTGATGAATTGATTGCATTATTCAATGAATTGGAAATTTAAAACAACAAAATATCAAATTCTAAAAAAGCCATTTTAAATGTAATTAAAATGGCTTTTTATTGTCTTAAATTGAAAAGTTTAATTTTAAACAAATTGTATTGAACTTTTTAATTTGAAAATGTTAATTTTGTGCGATTTTAAAAAAGAAACCTAAAAATGAAAAAATTAATAATACTGTTTATTGCTGTTGGATTGTTTTCATGTGAAAATAAACCGAAAGACTATGTGAGTTTAAAAGGTACAATTTCCAATCCAAATAATGGTTCTTTTACCATTGTTGGCAAAGATTTTAAAAAAGAAATAAAGGTTAATGAGGATGGGTCATATCAAGACACCTTGAAAGTTGTAAATGGATTTCATGGATTTAATGATGGTAACATTCAATCATT
>Ga0190293_1000356_pt1 | contig 16262 bp, 14 predicted proteins | sample 48693001_MG_FD_161671 | JGI IMG/M metagenome (GOLD analysis project Ga0190293, IMG submission 161671) | Hydrothermal vent microbial mat bacterial communities from Southern Trench, Guaymas Basin, Mexico - 4869-30-0-1_MG | ecosystem: Environmental > Aquatic > Marine > Hydrothermal vents >... | reverse complement strand
TATAGGGTATATCAAGAAAAAATATAATTTGCTTATTGGTGAAAGAAGTGCAGAGCAGATTAAGATCGAGATCGGATCAGCTTACCCTCTTGATGAGAACCTGGAAATGGAGATTAAAGGGAGGGACCTCTCTCATGGTATTCCGAAAGTAATAACTGTTACTGACAATGAGATCAGAGAAGCTCTCGAACCTGTTGTCTACCAGATAATTGAAGCCATCAGGGTTACTCTCGAGAAAACACCACCGGAACTTGCAGCGGATATAGTCGACAGGGGGATTATCCTTGCCGGGGGCGGGGCCTTGTTGAAAAATTTGGATAAAAGGCTCAGAGAAGAAACGTCACTTGCGGTTTTTATAGCCGAGGACCCTCTGACCAGTGTCGTGAAAGGGGCTGGAAGGATACTGGAAAATCTGGACCTGCTGAAAAGGGTCGGACATAATTATTAATTAAGATCGCGGGACAAAGCATATTGGAAAGAGAAGCGAATCGTTCTCAAAAAAAAATTGCCGTATTTTTATTCATACTATTTATTAATCTTATACTTATATCAAATAGTGTTGTGCTGAATAATGACAGATCGATACTTCAGAATGTTATGCATTTGATTGCTTATCCTTTCCAGGCATCATTTGCGAAAGGCTCCGATTTCATTACCGGGAAATTGAGGTCCTACGTGTTTCTAAAAAATACATATAAAAATTTCCTGGCTCTGAAGAAAAAGCAGTCAGTTTTAAAATACGAGAATTATTTATTGAAAAAAGCTCTTAATGATCTGGATTTTTCAAAAAAAGTTAAAGAAAGATTCGATAAATTTTTTATTGTAGATATCATATCGATTGATTCAGGTTTTCCCTATAGTGGTGCCATAATTAATAAAGGATATTTTTCCGGGATCAAAAGAGATATGGTTGTGGTGAATATTGATAATGAACTTGTCGGGAAGATTGTCGAGCCTGTATCAATGTTCTCTTCAAAAGTAAGGTTCATTACAAATCCCATGGGGGGTGTCGGCGCGTACATTGAGAAGAACAAGCTTGAAGGGCTGCTTCGGGGGGACAATACAGGCTCCTGTAGTTTTAATTATCTGATAGAGAACAAACCGGTTGAGGCCGGCGATATCGTGATCACATCCGGTACGGATAAAATTTACCCGCCTTATCTTATAATTGGCAAGGTTATCAGAACAGAGAAGAAAGTATTGATCCAGAATGTTGTTGTAAAACCTTTTTTCACAAGCAAAACCATTAAGAAACTAATAGTGATCAATAATGACTAAAAGACAATTTCGATTTACATTAGCGCTGTTTCTTATCCTGATGCAGATAATTGTTAACCTGTACCTAAATGAATTCAATATCAACATTGATTTTTTATTTCTTATTCTCATCTATGTTTCATCGAGGGGAAACTTCTTAAAGTCCCTGATACTTGCGACTATTTTGGGATGGACAACAGATCTTCTCAATAGTCAGATTATAGGTGTGTTCGGATTCTCAAGAGTAGTTATCGTATATATTATTTTTGAAATAATAGTATTTATAGATTTTAAAAGACTCAGTTTTACATTTCTTTTTATTTTTTTTGCTCTCTCTATATCAAACTTGATTGCGAGCCTGTTTTTATTGTTTATTAACGATTATGGACTAAGTGTTGGTATGATCATTTATCAACCGCTTCTGACAGGGATGTTCGCTGTCATCCTTGTTAATTCTGACAGGATCAAAGAGGCGATTGATGTTTATTGAGCAACGGCAGATTGATAGTAATGAAGAGAGAAGGATTGTTTTCACATCCAATATTATTCTTACACTTATATTCATCTTTCTTTTTTTCTCCTTTTGGAATCTCCAGGTATTGAAGAAAGATCACTATTCTCTCCTTTCCACTCAGAATATTCTTAAGGAAGTTGAGATCAAAGCTCCCAGGGGGATTATTTTAGACAGGAACGGTAATATACTTGCGGAGAATCGTTTAAGTTTTAACCTTTTTATAATCAGAGAAAATGTGAAGAACCTGGAGGTATCGGTTAAAGCAGCATCTGAACTTACAGGGCTGTCGGTTGATATTATCAGAGAGAGAATAGCAAAATTTCGCAATTATCCCGGATTTTATAAGATCCTGCTTAAGAGGGACCTGGATTTCAAAAAGGTTATATTCCTCGAGAGTCGTTCCGATATTTATCCTGAATTCACAATAGATCAGGAACCGGCACGAAGATATCCGTTTGGAGGCTCAGCATCACATGTTCTCGGGCATTTGGCAGAGCTTTCTCCGAGTATGTTTGAGAATATGAAAGATGAAGGATATTCATTGGGAGATATGGCCGGGGTCAGTGGTATTGAACAAACTTATGAGGCTGAATTGAGAGGTGTTAAAGGAAGCCGAACTGTCATCAGAGATAATCTCGGGCAGATACAAAAAACACTTGATGTGGAAGAACCGGAGATAGGGGAATGCCTTGTATTAACTATAGATATTGAACTCCAGAAGTTCATTGAAGAATTGTATAAGGATTATAACGGGGCTGCCGGCGTTGTTGATCTGAGAACAGGCGGGCTTGTTGCCCTGGTAAGTAAACCTAACTTTGATCCGGGATTCTTTTCGTCTTCTTTTACTGAGGAAGAATGGGAAGCTTTGATCACTGATGAGAAAAAGCCTCTTCATAACAAGTTTATTCAGGGCCTGTATTCGCCCGGGTCCACTTTTAAGATTGTTATGGCACTTGCAGGGTTAAATGAAGGGATCATAACAATGCGAACCAATACCACATGTTATGGGAGCAGAAAGATTTATGATCGGGTTTTTCATTGCTGGAACAGACGTGGGCATGGTTCGGTAAATCTTATCGAAGCTATTCAGCATTCATGTAATATTTATTTTTATCAATTGGGCAGAAATACTGACATAGATATAATTGCCGGTTATGGAATGAAACTCGGCCTGGGGGAACCGACTTTTATTGATCTGCCAAATGAGAATAAAGGTTTGCTTCCATCCAGAAAATGGAAACTTGATAACCTGGGTGAAAAATGGTATCCGGGAGAGACAATTTCTGTCGCCATCGGAGGAGGGATGATAACATCGACTCCGGCACAATTGTTGTCAATGATCAGCATTGTGGCTCTGAGAGGCCGACAACCGCAATTCCACCTGATGAAGGAGATAAGGCGGGATGGTAACAAGTTGAGGGAGTATCTGCCTGTATTTGAGACTGTAAATATTCCTGAAGAGATATTTGAAACGGTTATTGAAGGTTTATACAAAGTTGTAAATGAAGAAGGTACAGGGAGGAGTGCTAAGGTAGAGGGGCTTGATATATGCGGAAAAACAGGGACTCAACTGATACTCTCTCTGGAGAATCCTAATTACAAAGAGCTTGTAAAAAAAAGGAAATTTACTCCGCATTCATGGTTTGTCTCATTTGCACCTAAGAATAATCCCCGATATGCATCTGTGATATTTGTTGAGAATGGTGGAGATGCAGGAAGAATAGCTGCCCCTATGGCAGGAAAAATTTACAGGAGGCTTTTCGAGAGTGAGTGATTTTTTTAAGTTTTTTGACAAAACAACTTTCTTTATAATAATACTTCTTATTGGTATCGGAGCTTTGCTTATTCTCAGTGCAACACAGGGAGGTGGCAATGATTACTTTGTAAAACACCTTATAAAAATTGCAATTTCCTTATTACTTTTCTCTTCAGTATTTGTAATAAAAACTGAAACAATATACAGGTGGAGCTTCACTCTTTATATCATACTTATCGTTATACTTATTCTTCAGCTTCTTACCGGGAAAATAATATCCGGAACAAAAAGCTGGATAAAAATGGGTGTCCTTTCAATCCAGGTCTCAGAGTTTATTAAGATCCCCCTGGCGTTAATTCTATCAAGATATCTTGTGAAGATGCCTATCCTTAATTGGAAGACCTTTATAAGAGTTGCAGCTATGGTAATGATTCCATTTGTACTCATTGCACTTCAGCCGGATATGGGGACAGCATTCATACTTCTCTCATTTTTATTAATTGCAATTCTGCTGAAAAAGATAAAACCATCAATAGTGATCATTTCCCTGTTTATTATAGCGATCGGGACTTACGGAATGTGGAACTATATGCTCAAGCCATATCAAAAGGAGAGGATTATCTCTTTTGTGAATCCTGCAAAATACAGTAAGTCATCCGGATACCAGATCATTCAGTCAAGAATTGCTTTTGGCTCAGGCGGGTTGACCGGAAAAGGATATATGAAGGGGTCTCAATCCCGTTATAAATTTCTCCCGACCCGGCATACCGATTTTATTGCATCTGTCCTGGGAGAAGAGTTTGGTTTTCTCGGAATAAGTTTTCTTCTCCTTTTATATTTGATACTTTTTTACAGGCAGTTCAATTTCAGAGTGAGTTCCGGGGAGGAATTTTATTTCGTATACCTTTTCAGCGGCTTGATCCTGTTCCAGTTTATTGTGAATATACTTATGGTTACAGGTTTGTTCCCGGTATTGGGGATACCGTTGCCTTTTGTCTCCTATGGCGGATCTTCGATGCTTGCCTTTTCGATCGGAGAAGGGATCATTTTTAAAATGAAAGTTGAAAACTTTTTGCAGCAAAAATAGTGTTTTTATAATATGGACAGAGATAAAATAAAACAATTTATTTTAAAATTAAAAAACCCTCAGATATATTCAGGAAAAGAGATAAATGTGGTTAAAAGTGATTTTGACAATGATAAGGTAAATGTCTGTCTTGTCTTTCCGGATACTTATGATATCGGGATGAGTCATCAGGGGATGAAGATACTTTATCATCTCCTTACTTCGAATGATAAAGTTAATGTCGAAAGGGCATTCCTTCCGGATAAAGATTCTATTGAGATCTTTAAGAATGAGGAAATGGAGTTATTCTCTCTTGAAAGTAAAACACCACTCAAATATTTTGATATGATCGGTTTCTCGATCCTGAGTGAGATGAATTATACAAATATTCTGCAGGTTCTGGATCTTTCAAATATCCCTCTCCACACAAAAGAGAGGAGTGAGAAATTTCCTCTTATAGTGTCCGGAGGTATCACTGCTGCGGCAAATCCTGAGCCGATAAGAGATTTTATAGATATATTTGCGATCGGTGATGGAGAGATTCTCTTCCCGGAAATAATCAAAACACTTCTGATCGAGAAGAAGGAAAAGAGAAGAGTTCTTGGAGATTATAAAGAAATACAGGGTTTGTATGTCCCTTCCTTATTTGATGTTGAAAAGCAGGGACGCTTCTACATTCCAATCATGGATAGTCAGACGGTCAGAAAGCAGGTTCTAAACTCTATTGATCCTACTCCGTTTAATGAGGGGCTGATAGTCCCGATCACGAATGTGATATTTGACAGGCTCGAGATCGAAATTGCAAGAGGATGTCCGCAAAATTGCAGATTTTGTCAGGCAAAGGCATATTATTCCCCGTACAGAGCCAAAAAGCTTGAGAGTATAATTGATGAGCTTCAGAACTCACTGAAACATACAGGATTTGAATCAATCTCACTTTCCTCACTGAGCACAGGTGATCATCCTCTTATTGATGATATTCTGGAAAGTGTAATATTGGGGGGGAACCCCTGCCTCTCAGTATCGCTTCCTTCTTTACGTCCGTCAACGCTGACCGGGAATGTTTTAGCCGCACTATCAACAGGAAGAAAGACAGGAATCACCATTGTCCCTGAAGCAGGTTCCGAAAGGCTCCGGAGAGTAATAAACAAGGAAGTTTCAGATGAAGATATATTATCAGCTATACGATCTTCACTTTCTCATGGTTGGCAAAAGATCAAACTCTATTTTATGATAGGTTTGCCGACTGAAACAGACGAAGACCTGAATGCCATAATTGAACTTATAGAGAAGATCCAGGACGAATCAAAAAAAATAAAGAAAAACCTTAAGATACACATCTCTTTTTCCCCTTTTGTTCCTAAACCACACACAGTTTTTCAATGGGCAAAACGTGATTCAAATGAAGAGATCTACCGGAAAACCGGTATCCTGTTCAACGGGTTGAAAAAGTATAGAAATATTGATCTTGATTTTCACAAGCCTGAAAAAGGATTTGTTGAAACTATCCTTTCAAGGGGAGATCATTTAGTGGGAGAACTGATTTACAGAGCTTTCAGATCAGGTGAGATATTTTCAGCCTGGGACTCCGAATTTGATTTTAGTATTTGGGAAGGACATATTAAAGATTTGCAACTTGAAGGGTTTCTGGATGAATTTAACCCGGATGAGGCCCTTCCATGGAGTTTTCTTGATTTTAATTTTACTCCGGAGTATTTAGTTGAAGAATATATCCGGGCTCTAAAAGGAGAGACCACTCCATCATGTACTGATATGAAATGCAGTGAATGTAAAGGCTGCGGATTTCAGTATAAAAAATACGCCCCTTCAAGAAAGAAAAAAGAGTTTCCCGAGCGAACACAAAAAGAAGCAGTGGATTATAATAAAATAAGAATTTTTTACAGAAAAACGGGAGAGTTTTCATGGTTCTCGCATCTTCCGATGATGAAATATATTGAAAGGATAATCAGGAGATCTGGTGTCCGGTTTCGATGCACGGAGGGATTTCATCCACGTATCAAAATGAGCTCAATTCCTCCCCTTCCTGTATTTGCTCAAGGGGCAGATGAAGTTGTAGAGCTATATATTGACGATCAATTGACTGGCGACTCGATCCTGAACTCTCTGAAAAAAGCTGCTGGAGAGTTTCAATTTAATAGCGTTGAGATTGTAAATGACAGAAAAAACCTGAACAAAGATCTGAAATATATGCTTTATGAGATAAAAGGTAAAGGCTTGGATTCCTTCAGAAGTGAGACAGCGAAAATCCTTCTTCCTACAGATGAAGCCTCTTTTGGGGATGATAAATTAGAACTTAAAATAGATTATACTGACAGGGGTGCTGAAAGATTTTCAAAAATATATAGAATTATTGATCCGGACAAACAGAGAACCAGAAATCTTCTAAGGAGAAAAATTGTCTTCAAAGATTGAACATATCAGTTCAGATAAAAACATCAAGGTAAAGAACCTTGTTTCCCGAAAAGATGAGTTATTTGTTTTCGAAGGGGAAAAGCTGGTGTTGGACATTATCGGGAAGAATTTCATTCCCAATGTATTAGTCATTAACAATGATCACCGGGAGAAGTTTAACTCTATCACTTTTGCAGATATGAATATATGGTATGTGTCAGAAAAGGTGATAAGGAAGATCTCATCTTTCAAGAGTATTCCTGCATTAATTGCAGTATATGAAAAGCTCCCGGGAAATCCGGAAGTTGACGACAGCAATATTGTTTTTGCCATGGACAATATCCAGGATCCCGGAAATCTAGGGTCTGTCTTCAGATGTGCTGCTGCTTTTGGTATCAGATCGATTGCTCTTACCGGAAAAAGTGTAAAGTTGACGAATTCAAAATTTCTAAGGACTGCCCAGAATTCTGTTTTTTATTTGTCGGTAGAGAAGTCAGATTCACTTGAAAGTTTTATTGACCAGGCGGAAAAAAAGAAATATAACATCTATCTGACTTCTTCTCATCAGCACGGAAGATCAACGTCAATTGAAGATATCAAATTACCGGCGATAATTGTATTAGGGAACGAGGGAAAAGGTGTGAAAAAAAATCTTTTCCATAAGTATCCTTCAATTTTGATCAAACAGACCAAGCTTGTTGAATCTCTTAATGCGGGGATAAGCGGATGTATCTTAATGAATCGGATCTCGGATCATTTTGGATTAATAAATTCCTGAAAAATAATGGTCAGAGTTTCCTGAGGACAACATCTTTAAGGTATTTATTGTTGAAGTCCGATTTTTCACCTTCATTTGATTTTCCGTCACTGACAAATCTTGCTGCCAGGGGTTTTCTGTATTTATCAGACAGTCCGGAAATCAATTTGAGAATCTGAAGAACTCTTTCCGGAGATTCATCTTTTGCAATAGGATATGTGTCAATTCCAAGTCCTGAATGGAGTGAAAGGAACAGATTCCTTTCAATTGGGAAATTCCCGGCTTCATATTCATCTGCAAGTTCGAAATCCTCCAGACATGGGAACATTATTCCGCATAACCCTGCCGGCAGAGGATTGTTTTTCTTGATAAATCCGGATATTTTTAAAAATATGTCTGAAGTTACTGCTTCGGGGAATGATCCATTCATTTTTTTTATGATATTAACAAGACTGCTCTTTCCTGAATATAGAGGTGCAATGGATGAATCTATTCCGATAAATTTTTCGTTTCTGAATATATTTATTATTTCCGACCAGCATTCTTCCATCTTTGAGAACCACTCCTCAATAGACGAACAGCCGTCAGAGAGGTCTGTAGGCTGCATCCCGATTGAGAATCCAGGTTTTTCAAAGTTGGAAGACGGGAAAAATGGAGAAGAATTAACATTATTGAAGGTGAAAGCAAAATTGAAGGTTTTTTCAGGTTTCTCTTTAATTATTCTGAATAGCAGATTTACATCTTCAATAGTAACATCTCCGGAAGGTTCGATGTTAAATGATATATTTTCCGCTTCGAAAAAGTAATTGAGTTCTGACTCAGCCTCTTTTCTCTCAATTGTTCCAGCACTGACAAATATGGAAGGATCAAGATCAAGGCCTGCTGCCTCTTTAAGTGATATATTTTTCGGGCATACTCTTAAGGTTTGTAAAATGAAATCCTCTGATTCAAGATCTTTACTTTTAGACTTCAGGTCTTTTATGGTTCTTACTCCAATACTATTTTCAAATGCACATAAGGTCCTGATTATCTTATTCGATTCCAATGTCATAAATGGATATTATCCTAATCATATTTATATCACAAGGATGCGGGATACCTCCTATTGACTTGAACAATTTTACATGTTAATTCTTACAAACCGTTCATCTTAAGATAACTAAAAGATAAGGGTTTATACTTATGGATATAATAACTCTGATAATTATTGCTATTGGCCTTTCAATGGATTCTTTTGCTGTATCTGTTGTAAATGGCTTTTACATAAAAGAGCTGACAATAAAGAAGGTGGTATTAATAGCTGCTTCTTTCGCTCTATTTCAGACCCTGATGCCTGTTCTGGGATGGCTAGCAGGTGGAACAATAGAAGCATATATCAGGAATATCGATCATTGGATAGCATTCGGCCTCCTTCTCTACCTTGGTGTCAGAATGATATATGATGGTGACGGGGAGGGAAATTCGTTTGCCCTCAGTAACATTAAACTTTCTACTATTCTCACTCAGTCTTTTGCCACCAGCATTGATGCTCTTGCAGTCGGATTGAGCCTTGCAGTTCTTAAGGTTCAGATCTTACGCCCGGTTCTCATAATTGGTCTCACAACTTTTATGCTCTCCATTGCAGGCCTTTATGTAGGGGAGAAATCAGGGAAGAGATTCCAGCGAAGCTCAGAGATCGTCGGTGGAATTATACTTATACTTATCGGGGTAAAGATATTGATCGAACACTTATTTATCCACCACTAGAAAGCCCATTGATAAAGAAAGATTTCTTTTTGCTTAAAAAACAATTATTCTCTATCCTTTACTTATGAGAGCTCCGGGGAAATCATACTCCACTTTTATGGGTTTTCTGGCTGTAATATTCTGGAGTACCACCATTGCTTTTTCCAGAAATATTATAAACGTGATGGGAGTTTTAAATTCCGCTTTTTTCCTTTTTTTTGTTAGTGGGGTTCTTTTATTAATTGTAGAATTTGTTAAGTATAAAAAAAAAATTATAGTTATAATAAAAGGTGTTCCAGTCAAATATTTTTACAAAGTGGGGATTTTTTTTGTAAGTTATATGGTGTTTTTTTATTTTGCTCTAGGTAAGGCAGGGTCAAAAGAGGCTGTACTCGTGGTGGGACTTCTCAACTATTTGTGGCCGGTATTTTGTTTTATTTTTTCAATAACCATTCTTAATAACAGGCCCCGGAAATTATTACTGGCAATTGGAATTTTAATTTCTTTTGGAGGGACAATTTTAGCCTTGACCGGTATAGATACTTTTAGTTTTACTTTATTGAAAAAAAATATCGGAGAAAATCTTTTTCCATATTTATTGGCATTTTTTGCTGCTATCTCCTGGGGAGCGTACTCTAATTTAACCAGAAAATATCAGTTTAAAAATGATACTATTGTATTACCTCTTCTATTCTTAATTTCATCTTTACTAATTTTTATTGTTATTCTTCTGGAAGGAGATTTATATGGCTTGAACTCTATTATCAAACTTTCCCCGTCCCAATATTTTAAATTCCTATACCTTATACTTTTTCCCTCAACGCTATCCTACTTCTTTTGGGATCGGGCTATGAAAAAGGGTAATAAGAAACTGGTTACATCCTTTTCCTTTTTAATCCCACTTCTCTCAACTCTCACAACGGGATTTGTTTTAGATGTAAAAATAGACATAAACATAGGGATAGCAGCACTCTTGATAATTAGCGGGGCTGTTTTTTGTAATAAAGGGATAAGGGAAGAAGCATAAACAATAGTTAAGTTTATCGTAGAAAGAAAATATCCGGGAAGATGTCGAGTTTAAAATATGGTATTATCTAAATGAAAATGATGAAAAAAATATTAGCTTTTTCGGGGAGCAACAGCTCGAAGTCTATCAACAATGAACTAATTGCATATGTAGGGTCATTAATAAAGGATCATTCAGTGAAAGTTATTAAGCTTACAGATTTTGATATTCCAATGTATAGTGAGGACATGGAGAGGGGCGGATTCCCCTCCGGAATAAAGGATCTGCATTCGGAAATTACCGGGCAGGATGGAATAATAATCTCGGTCCCCGAGCACAATGGGAACCTTCCTGCTTTTCTAAAAAATATATTGGACTGGCTTTCCAGATTTGACAGGCCGTTCTTGTCAGGAATAAAAATATTTGTGCTAAGCACTTCTCCCGGAGGACGAGGGGGGAGATCATCTCTTGAAGCGGCAAAGACAATTCTTCCATATTTTAAGGGAGAAATTATCGAGTCCTTCAGTTTAGGTTTTTTTTCAAAGAACTTTTCTGATGGCGTGATCGATCAGGAGAAGAATGAAGAGTTGAAGACATCATTACAAAATTTCCTGAAGCACTTATAAAAATAATTTTGTCAGACAGATATTTGGAGCAAAGATGATAATTTTAGATAAACCATATATTTCAGAACATGTAATTCAAACAATTTTAAGGAACAAATATCCGGTCTTAAGGAACGAAGTTTCTGAATCAGTGTTAAATGTATCTCAGGCAGAGCTGGTAAATGAAGCTGATGCGATAAGAATGTACAGAGAAAATCCGGATAAAAAAATTTATTCTGTTTCTGAGAACTCAATAGAATGGATAGTAAAGAACCTGACATTTTCTGAACTTCCCGACAAGATTGATATTTTTAAAAATAAAGTAAGATTCAGAGATATAACTCGTGAACTTTTTCCGGATCTGTTTTACAAAGAAGTGAACTTTGAAGACTTGAAAAGAATTAATGTTAACGAACTGTCCATGCCTGTGATTTTAAAGCCTTCAGTAGGCTTTTTTAGTGTAGGAGTTAAAAAGATCAATTCTCCACAGGAATGGGATCTAATAGTTGATGTCATCAGTAGTGAAATGAGCCGATTCGGAGATGTTTATCCGAATGAAGTACTAGATATCAGAAAGTTTATTATCGAAGAATTTATAGAAGGTGATGAGTATGCGATCGATGCATATTTCAATGGTAATGGCGAACCTGTAATTCTTGGGATATTAAAACATGTATTTTCATCTGATGATGATGTCGGGGACAGGCTTTATATGACTTCAAAAAATATTATCCTTGATAACCTTGAATTATTTGGAGAATTTCTGAGAGAGACAGGAAGGCTTGCAAAGTTGCGGAACTTTCCACTCCATATTGAAGTCAGGAAAAATAGTAGAGGGGAAGTAGTGCCTATTGAAATAAATCCTATGAGGTTCGGTGCTTGGTGTACAACGGCTGATGCAACTTCATTCGCATTTCAGATGAATCCATATGAGTACTATTTCTCAGATCAGAAACCTGATTGGGGCCATATCCTTGAGGATAAAGACGGGAAGATTTTCAGTCTTATAGTTCTGGATAATACGACAGGATTGAAAGCTGATCAAATAAATAGTTTTGATCACAGCAAATTATTATTGAATTTTAATAATATTAAGGAGTTCAGAAAGATAGATCATAAAAAATATAATGTTTTCGGATTCATTTTTGTTGAGACAAATGAAAGTGATATGTCAGAACTTAACTGGATACTCCACTCCGATCTAAAAGAATTTATTTCTTGATTTGATTTTCTTTTTTTAAACTATTAAGGTAGCAGGAAAGAACCAACGTGTTTGTCTAATTAATAAGAATAAAATGCAGGAGATGATATGAGTGATAATATATTCAAAACTGAAGTCCTTGGAGATGACCTCCATGCTACAAAAATGTCTACTTCGAATATTGAACCGGATGAAATCTTAAACCAGTCTGATGGTAATACGAATATAGGAACAATTACAGGAGGCCTGTCATCAAAGACCCTGCTTCCTACGCTCCAGCAGAGCCCGGAAGGGGTCAGGCTGGTAGCCGGAACAAGTAACAGATATGAATCGAAACGCCTTCTCGGTAAAGGGGGTGGCGGAGAAGTAGAGCTTGTCCTTGATAAAGATATATTTCGTCTGGTTGCAATAAAAAGGTTAAGAAAAGAGTTGCACAGTGCTTCCCTCCTGATGCGTTTTATTGATGAAATAAGAATAGTCGGACATCTTGAACATCCGAATATTGTTCCGATCCATGATGTGGGAAAAGATGAGAATGGACAATACTATTTTATAATGAAATATGTCTACGGAGAAACTTTACAGCAGATAATTGAAAAATTAAGATCAGGTAATAGGGAATATCATAAAAAATACATATTTCAACAACGGATCAATATATTCAGGGAAATATTAAAAGCAGTGGAATTTGCTCATTATAACGGAATTATACACAGAGATCTAAAGCCGGCGAACATAATGATCGGTCCTCATGGAGAGGTGATGGTGATGGATTGGGGGATAGCAAAAAGGATTCGGGGGGAAAGCCCGAGATCAGGTGCAGGGTCCGGGGTTGATGAACTCGAGCGTGAGATAAAAAATATGAATTCCAAAAGTTCAGCCGGGGAAGGATTTGCCCAAACTGAAAATAATTCAATAATCGGGACTCCTGCATATATGGCGCCGGAACAAGTTACAAAGCAACCTCATGATGACAGGACAGATATTTACAGTCTGTCTGCACTTTTTTATGAGTTTCTGACATTAAAACCTTATTTGAAAACAAAGAACTCAATGAAAGAGGTATTAAAAGCTGTACTTAAGGAAAAGCCGAAATTTGCCATGACTGTCAGAAATAAGTTTCAGCCTGCAGTTCCTGCAGACCTGTCACATATCCTTGGAAAGGGGCTGCAAAAGAACCCTGCAAAAAGGTACCAATCTGTAAGAGATATTCAAATTGTTATTGATAACATAATGTCAGGTCATACGCCTGTCCAATGTCCTTTTACTCTCACAAAACGTTCTTATCAGGGACTTATCAATATAGTAACAAAATATCCGATGAGTGGAGTAATGTTCTTTTTGATGCTTGTGTTCTTTTCCGTTTTAGGGTTCTGGTACCTTTTCGCAGAGATATTGCAGGTTTTTTAGACCGGAGAAAATAATATGTACCTTTTTTTTGATACTGAAACGACAGGTCTTCCGAAGAATTGGAAGGCGCCTTTGAGTGATGTTGCGAATTGGCCGAGATTGGTTCAGATCGCATGGCTTGTTTATAACGATAGTGGAGATAAGATAGACTCAAAGAATTATATAATAAAGCCGGAAGGTTTTTTGATCCCTCCTGAATCATCTAAAATACATGGTATAACAACTGAACAGGCATTGGCAGAGGGGGATGATCTGACTTATGTTCTTGCGCTTTTCAGTGATTATATTAACAGGGCTTCTAAACTTGTTGCCCATAATATGAAATTTGATGAAAAGATAGTAGGTGCAGAGTTCATCAGGAAGAATATAAATAACAGGCTTTTCTCAAAAGAGAGGATCTGTACAATGATAAGTTCCAGAGATTTTTGTGAACTGCGCGGATCTTATGGACTCAAATGGCCTACACTTTCCGAGCTGCATAAAAAGTTGTTCAATGAGGATTTTGAAAATGCCCATGATGCATTTTCTGACATAACAGCAACCACCCGCTGTTTCTGGAAATTAAGAGAATTAGAGGTGTTATAAAGCTTTTTTTATTTGAGTTGCCCTTTGGCGTTATTTGCATCCCTTTTTTTCTACTGTATAAATAATAGATGCGATCTTCCATTTACCTTCACTTTTTATAAGGCTGAAGGAGTCAACGCCACAATGGCTGAAGGTCCCGTTAATAAAAAAATCATACTTTGCCCACAAGACAGCAATATTTCCATGAAGCAGTATCTTCGGATCATTTATTACTTCTCTATATTTACCCTTACTTTTCGGGAGATCTTCAATAAGTGTTTTATAGTCAGTAAATCTTACTTTGAAAGATTCTCCATCCTCTCTGACTGAAAAATTGCTACCTTCACTCACCAGTATCTCTTTTGCTAATACCTTGTCACCTGTTTCAAGAACTCTGAGAAACATATTTACAGTCTCCAAAATTTTTTTTTCTTCAACATCTGTATTTATCGAAAATAAGGAAAGAGAGAAATAAATAAGTATTATTAATGTTGCATAAGTTAGTTTTTTACAAGTATTCATGATTCAACCTCTGAATTGATAATAATAAAAAAGCTGTTTTAATTCAATCTGAGCTTAAGCTATTCAAAATTATCAAAAGGGGACAGGTACCTTACTAATTTTGAATTCAAGATTGGAAATTCTTAATTGGAACGAAAAGGTACCTGTCCCCTTTTGTATTAACTGACTTCCTTATGTTTGACACAAAAAGTTTCATATGTTAACAATAAATTAAATTGGGATAGATGAAAAGGTAACTATTATTCTTATTCAATGGGATTTTTGCACACAATTAACTCAAAAAACAAATATTTTACAAGGAGATTGATATGGGTAAAAAACTAGGAAATATAATTGGGATGAGTAAAATTGAATTTGATGAATATGCAAAACTAAAAGAAGAGCTCATTATTCAGCAAGCAAGGCTTATTCCCTTATTGAAGCCAGGTGATGAAATGGCTCTTACTTCAATTTTTTTATCTTCTTTACGATTAATTAAGGAATTTAGAAAAGAACTATTAAATTCTATAGGTATGATAAGTAGTGGGAGTATGTATGTATATACAGAAGTTGAATTTTTGCAATTTCCTGAAAATATAATTGATGGATTAATTATTATTGTAAAGGGAGGCAAAATAAAGGATGCAGCTTTATTGGAAGTGAAAAACAAGAATGAGGAGTTAAAATCGGATCAAATTGACAGATACTTGGATACTGCTAAACACTTTGGGGTTAAGAAGTTCATTACAATATCTAACCAGTTTGTTTCAGTTCCAACCCAATCTCCTGTTAATGTAAAGCCACCCAAAAACATTAAATTGTTTCATTTCTCTTGGTCTTACATTTTAACTATTGCACATATTTTATTATTTAAGAACGAAAAAAATATTGAAGATGAAGATCAAATCGAAATCATGAATGAAGTTGTTAATTATCTGGAGCATAATGATTCAGGTATTTGTGGATTTACAAATATGAAGGCAGGCTGGAAAGATATAGTTGAGAAAATAAATGCTGGCTCAAAATTGAACCCAAAAGATAACTCCATTGATGAAACTGTTGTTAGTTGGCATCAAGCTGAAAGAGATATGGCATTACAATTAAGTCAAAGACTTGGATTGCTAGTCAACTCAGGTGAGACTAAATTTAAAAGTAATATTCAAGCAAGATACAACTCTGATATAAAATCTTTAATTAAAGATCAAATTCTGAATTCGGTCTTAAGAGTTGATGGAGCAGCTTCCAATATTTTTATTAATGCAAACTTCGATAGAAGAAATATTGAAATGCTTGTGAGTTTAATTCCTCCTCAGGATAGAAGTTATCGGGGGAAATTTAGTTGGCTTAGGAAACAGGTTGAGTTTGCTCGACAAAAAAATGAGGAACTATTCAATTCTCTATCAGATGAGTTGCAAATTGAAATATTAATCAAATATTCTAGTGATCATGAAAGGATTCTCTATTCTGACTTGGACAATAGAATAGATG
>Ga0190293_1000355_pt1 | contig 16279 bp, 14 predicted proteins | sample 48693001_MG_FD_161671 | JGI IMG/M metagenome (GOLD analysis project Ga0190293, IMG submission 161671) | Hydrothermal vent microbial mat bacterial communities from Southern Trench, Guaymas Basin, Mexico - 4869-30-0-1_MG | ecosystem: Environmental > Aquatic > Marine > Hydrothermal vents >... | reverse complement strand
CACTACAAAACCTTTTGAGATCATAGGTGCTCCATTTTTAAACTGGGGAATTCTTCTTAAAATACAAAGAGAACTGTTTAAGAGTTATCCTTTTTTTAAAGATAAGATAGTTTTACGCCCCATAAGATTCATCCCATATGATTATAAATTCAAAGGGGAAGTTTGTAATGGTTTTCAGCTTCACATCTTAAGACCCAAATTTTATTCTTTATTATTTTCTTTAATATTGATCCAGCATATTGAAAAGTACACGGAGAATTCCATATGGAAAGAAGGAAAGTACGAATATGGATCTGATAAAACTGCTATGGAGTTGCTTGCAGGAGACAAGAAGATTTTGGAATGTTTACAAATTTCAGGAGATTTTAGAACTATTATTCCATCCCTGCAAAAAGAAGAAAACCTATGGATTGAAAAGGTTAAAAAACACCTGATCTATACCATTGAATTGTCGGTTCAAAAGATTCTGTAACATAAAAAAAATAAGTATCTTTATTTGAAATTTCAAACCATCTTTTATGAAAGGTCCATACAAAGTAAAAGTGAATAATTCTTCTGAATTTGATTTAGACCAAGATCAGGTAAATGAATTTAATATGGTGAAAGTAAATAAATCACTATTCCATATCTTAGATCAAAACAAAGGATTGGAAGCTGAATTGATCCATAAAGATTTTGATGCCAGGCTTTATACTATTCGTGTAAACTCAAATACATATAAAGTTAAAATTGACAATCCATTAGATCTATTGATCAAAGAACTTGGGTTTTCCATTGGAAACACTAAAAAATTGAATGCTATCAAAGCTCCAATGCCGGGGATTATTATAGGAATTGAAGTAAAAGAAGGTGATCAAATAAAGGAAGGTGATACGCTTCTCATTTTGGAAGCAATGAAAATGGAAAATGGCATCATCAGCTCCAAAGATGCTACTGTGAAATCCATTTTGGTCAAAAACGGAGATACAGTTGAAAAAAATAAACTACTAATTGAATTAGAATAATTCCTAAGATTTATACGATGAAAAAAATACTTATTGCCAATCGTGGTGAAATAGCACTACGTGTAATGCGTACAGCTAAAAAAATGGGGATTAAAACTGTTGCTGTTTATTCTGATATTGACAGAAATGCACTTCATGTAAGGTTTGCCGATGAAGCTGTAAATATTGGTAGAAATCCTTCCAGTCAGTCTTATCTGCTGGGAGATAAAATCATAGAAGTTGCAAAAGAATTAAATGTAGATGGTATTCATCCTGGTTATGGTTTTTTAAGTGAAAATGCCGCTTTCGCGGATGCTGTTGAGCGTAATGGAATTACTTTTATTGGACCAAAATCAAAATCCATCCAAATGATGGGAGACAAATTGGCGGCAAAAGAGGCTGTTAAAAATTATGATATTCCGATGGTTCCGGGAGTGGATCATGCCATTACCAATATTTCTGAGGCTAAAATTATTGCCAAAGAAATTGGTTTCCCTATTCTTATCAAAGCTGCTGCCGGTGGCGGCGGAAAAGGCATGAGAATTGTTGAAAAGATAGAAGAATTTGAATCTCAAATGGATAGAGCTGTTAGTGAAGCAACTTCAGCTTTTGGTGATGGTTCAGTTTTTATTGAAAAATATGTTATATCACCTCGTCATATTGAAATCCAGGTCTTGGCGGATACGCATGGAAATGTAATTCATCTTTTTGAGAGAGAATGTAGTATACAAAGACGACATCAAAAAGTAGTGGAAGAAGCTCCTTCTTTAGTTTTAACTCCAGAAATGAGAAAAAAAATGGGAGATGCGGCAATAAATGTTGCCAGATCATGTGACTATGTTGGAGCAGGCACAGTTGAGTTTTTGGTTGACAGTAAAATGAATTTTTTCTTTTTAGAAATGAATACTCGTTTGCAGGTGGAACATCCGGTAACGGAATATATTACCGGAATAGATCTTGTAGAACAGCAAATTAAAGTTGCACGTGGGGAAATATTAGAGATCAAACAAGAAGATCTGAAAATTAATGGGCATGCAATTGAATTAAGAGTTTATGCAGAAGATTCATTGAATGATTTTATGCCAAATGTTGGAACATTAGATATCTATAAAACTCCAAAAGGCAAAAATATCCGACTGGATGATGGCTATGAAGAAGGAATGGAAATACCAATTTATTACGACCCAATGATCTCTAAACTGGTTACCTATGGCAAAAACAGAATCGAAGCCATTCAATTGATGATTCAGGCAATAGAACAATACAAAGTGGAAGGAGTAGAAACTACACTACCATTTGGCAAATTTGTTTGCGAACATGAAGCATTTCGAACAGGTAATTTTGACACACACTTTGTAAAAAATTACTATACAACCGATAAATTAAAAGACGGATTTGACAAAGAAGCAAAAGTTGCAGCATTGCTTGGATTAAAACTTTATTTAGAAGATCAAAAAATATTAAGAGTACCAAATTAAGTCATATGTCAAAAGGCTTAAAGTCAATAGAAAAAAGTAATTTGGTATTTGGTTATATAGCTATTTAAACAAACCTGAAACCTGTAATTTACAGTTAATTAAGTTCACCCATTAGGGAATTTAGGAGTAACACAAAACGACCAACCCGAAACAAATTAATTATGAATCCAAATCAAGATAAACTTTGGAAAAGAAGAGCAGAAGCCAAACATGGTGGTGGCCTGGAACGAATAAAAAAACAACACCAAAAGAAAAAATTAACTGCTAGAGAAAGAATAGAGATATTACTAGATGAAGGGTCTTTTGAAGAAATGGACATGTTTGTTACACATCGTACTACTGATTTTGGTATGGATAAACAACTCATTTTTGGAGACGGAGTTGTTACAGGCTATGGAACCATCAATAACAGACTAATTTATATTTACTCGCAAGATTTTACGGTTTTTGGAGGGTCATTATCAGATACACATGCTGAAAAAATATGCAAAATAATGGACCTTGCCGTAAAGGTTGGAGCACCTGTAATAGGTTTGAATGATTCCGGTGGAGCCAGAATTCAGGAAGGTGTTAGATCATTAGGTGGTTACGCAGACATTTTTTACCGAAATGTCCAGGCATCAGGCGTAATTCCCCAAATATCGGCAATTATGGGGCCATGTGCAGGTGGTGCTGTATATTCTCCTGCAATGACTGATTTTACTTTGATGGTTGAGAATACAAGTTATATGTTCGTAACCGGACCAAATGTTGTAAAAACCGTAACAAATGAAGTGGTTACTTCAGAAGAATTAGGAGGAGCCTCTACTCATTCAACTAAATCAGGTGTTACGCATTTAACATCTGCAAATGATGTGCAGGGTCTATTAAAACTGAAGAAATTATTAAGTTATATTCCTCAAAATAACCAAGAAAAAACACCGGATCTTCCCTATGAATTAGGCAAAGAAATAAGGGAAGAATTAGAAGGCCTTGTACCAAAAGACTCTCACAAGCCTTACGATATTAAAAAAGTTATTTCAGGAACCTGTGATAAGGATTCCTTTTTTGAGATACATAAAGATTTTGCAGATAATATTGTAGTAGGATTTGCGAGATTGGCTGGAAAAAGTATCGGAATAGTTGCTAATCAACCCATGAGTCTTGCGGGTGTTCTAGATGTTGACAGTTCTAAAAAAGGAGCTCGATTTGTACGTTTTTGTGACGCATTTAACATCCCTCTTTTAGTATTTGAAGATGTACCCGGTTTCTTGCCGGGAACCGATCAGGAGTGGAGAGGAATCATTGTCAATGGAGCTAAATTGCTTTATGCCTTTAGCGAAGCAACAGTGCCACGTATCACTGTGATCACACGAAAAGCATATGGTGGAGCTTACGATGTAATGAATTCAAAACACATAGGTGCTGATATGAATTTTGCCTGGCCAAGTGCTGAAATTGCAGTTATGGGTGCAAAAGGAGCTGCTGAGATTATTTTCAAAACTGAAATAAAAAAGGCAAAAGATCCTGAAGTAAAATGGAAAGAAAAAGAGGCAGAATATGCTGAAAAATTTGCACATCCATACAGGGCAGCAAGAAGAGGATTTATTGATGAAATTATTTTACCAAAAAATACACGAAGAAAATTGATAAAAGCTTTTGCTATGCTCGAAAACAAAAAAATTGAAAGACCAAAAAGGAAACATGGCAATATTCCTTTGTAAAGGTTATAGTACAATGTTAAAAAGAAAAAATTATACAATTTTTAGCAGATAATAGATATTTGTGAAATGAGAAACAATAATTTATTTGAGGAGTTCCCATCAGTAAGTTCAAAACAATGGAAACAAAAAATTCAATTCGACCTGAAAGGTGTTGATTATAATAAAACGCTCCTCACCCACACTTTAGAAGGGATAACAATCAAGCCTTTTTATCATGCTGACAGTTTTAAACAAATAGACATTCCCCCCACGCCGGATGAATTTAAAATTTGTCAGTCAATTTTTATCAGTAATGAAAAAACCGCAAATTTTCTTGCCAAAGACGCAATCAAAAGGGGAGCAAACAGTATACTGTTTATTTCTAATAAAGCATTTGACAGTAAGATTATCTTAGAAGGATTACATGTTGCTTCCATTTATTTTCAGCTTTCATTTTTAGACCTGAAATTCATTCTTAAACTGGTAAATTCGAACAAAGAATCCACTTTGTTTTTAAATATTGATCTGATAGGAAATCTGGCTAAAACAGGTAATTGGTTTTTTAACAATCAAAAGGATCATAAGATCTTAAAAGAAATTCTCCAGATTAATAACAGTAATACACATGTTTTTGGTGTGGATGTTTCTATTTATCAAAATGCTGGAACAAACACAGTGCAACAAGTCGCCTATGCCTTGGCACATGCAAATGAATACTTAAATTTTATCAATGAAAATAGGATTGATTCAGTTAAAATGATCCCTTTTATTTTTTCAATGGGAAGTAATTATTTTTTTGAGATCAGTAAACTTAGAGCTTTTCGATATTTATGGAATCTTTTACTAAAAAAATACAAGTTTGAAATAGAAGCGAATATATTTGCTCAGCCAACTTTAAGAAATAAAACTCTTTTTGACCCTCATGTAAATATGCTGCGAACCACGTCAGAAAATATGAGTGCAATCCTGGGTGGTTCAAATACAATTAACAATTTTTCGTTTGATGCTGTTTTTCGCAAAAAAAATGAATTTGGAGAAAGAATTGCCCGAAACCAACTTATTATTTTAAAAGAAGAAAGCAAAATCAAAAATGGAAATTTAGCAAAAGGATCTTATTATATTGAAGATCTTACTTATGAAATTGCAGAAAAAGCCTTACATATTTTTAAAGACATTGAAAAAAATGGCGGATTTGTAAAGCAACTTTTTAAAGGATCAATTCAACGAAAAATTAATGAAAATGCTCAAAAGGAACAGGATCTTTTTGACACAGGTAAATTGGTTTTGGTGGGAACGAACAAGTATCCTGATCTAAAAGAAAAAATTGGTGATGACCTGGAAATCTATCCTTTCTTAAAAAGAAAAAAGAAACAAACTGAAATTCAACCGGTACTTGCAAAACGATTAGCAGAAAAGGTGGAAAAAGAGAGAATCAAGAAAGAGTAATAGTAGTCTGTAAAAAATTAATAACTCCGATATTCGTATAACTCAAAAAAATAGCAGAGAAGCGATCTGTCTATACAAATCTACCATCATCTTTTGACTCAGAAAGATTGTGAACATTTTCTTTGTACCATCCGTTTTTTGTCACATCACGATAATCAAACTCTGAAATATAAGGCTTGATATCAAGAAGTGGTGTTCCATCAATAATATCAAAATCTTTTACAGTTAAAATATTTTGGTCAACATCTACTAACCGAACTACAGAAATACCAATTGAATTTGGGCGACCAGGAGCTCTTGTCGCAAATATTCCATGTGTTTGCTTATCCAGAAATGGCTTGACTTCCAGTGGACTATCTTTTATCAAATGAAGATGATAGATCAGAATAATATGTGAAAATCCATCTATATCTTTTAATCCGTCTGTAAATTCCTGAAATACTTCTATTTTTCCTTGAATACCTTTTGCTCCGGAGGCCTGAATAGGTGTGCCTTTTGGCTCTTTGAACGGAGAATGGATCAAACCTATAGGCTGGTAAATAATTTCATTCATAACAACTTAACAATTGCTTTATTTTTAAACAATCTCGGCACTTAGCCCACGATTCAACAGCTGGGTGCATTTAGATTTTAACTCATCATACTCACCGGTTTTAACAGCACATTTTCCTTTATAATGCACCAAATAAGTACATTGCTCTGCTTGTTCTAAAGTATGCTCACAAACTGAAATTAAAGAATCAATAACAAAATCAAAAGTATTGACATCATCATTAAATAAAATAATTTCATGTTGATTAACTTCTTGCTCCAGTACATCAAAATCTTCCTGAATTTTCTCTTTTGTCATATAAAATTCATTCATCATCATTCAATTTTTTACAAAACTATAAAAATTTACCCAACCACAAAATTTGGTTAAATTAAAATATTTCTAATTTTAGCCCTGCCCAATTATTTCTGGCTAACTTCTTTACTAACTTCAAGTGATTATTTTTGGCTTCTTTTTCTATTACCGGAATATCTTCGGTGTAAAAACCACTAAGCAAAAGTATACCATTTTTATTCAGAATTTTTGCGTAAACTCGAATATCCCGCAATAAGATATTACGATTGATATTAGCAATGATCACATCATATTTTTTGTCTTGAAGTAAAGAGGCATCTCCTTCATAAACGGATATATTCTTACATTTATTGCGATCAACATTCTCCATTGAATTTTCATAACACCAGGAATCAATATCTATTGCATCTAATTTTGATGCACCTTTCATTTCTGCAAAAATTGCTAAAATTCCAGTACCACAACCCATATCCAGAACTGATTTCCCTTTAAGATCTATATTCATTAAATGCTGTATCATCAAATGAGTGGTCTCGTGATGACCTGTACCAAAACTCATTTTTGGCTCAATAACAATATCATATTTTAAATGGGGATCTTCATGAAAAGGAGCCCGAATACTAACCAAACCATCCACTTGAATAGGTTCAAAATTCTTTTCCCATTCACTGTTCCAGTTTACCGGCTCAATCTCTTCCATAACATAAGTAATCACAACCTCATCTGATTGAAGCAATTGAATATCATCCAAGACTCCTTCAAACCAATCCTTTTTTTGGATATAAGCTATCAGTCCGTTTTCCTTTTCTGTAAAACTCTCAAAACCAACAGCTCCTAATTCAGCAATAAGAATTTCCATTGCGGTTTGGACTGCTAATGTTTTTGATTTAATTTCAAATGTATAGGAAATGTAATTCATAATAAAAATTTAATAATTAGGAAGGATTCTCTCCAAATGGTTATTAAGAATGAACTTTTACTGCAAAGTTAAGGGTATTTCATTGAATTTTTAAAATCCAATGAAATACCCTAGCAATTATAAAACTAATAATATTCCTTTTGCGATTTAAGGTTTTATATAGCCTTGATCAAAGCCACAAAGTCATCTACTTTTAAAGCAGCTCCACCTATCAATCCACCATCCACATCTTCTTTTGAAAATATTTCTTTTGCATTGGCTGGCTTTACACTACCACCATAAAGAATAGAAACTTGCTCTGCAACATCACTAATATATCTTTCTGCAACCAGTTCACGAACAAATGCATGCATCTCCTGTGCCTGTTCCGGACTGGCAGTTTCACCTGTTCCAATAGCCCAAACGGGTTCGTAAGCCAAAATAATACTTTTCCATTCTTCTGAAGTCAAATGAAACAAGGCCTTTTTAATTTGTTCTTCTACAACTTTAAAGTGATTTTCATTTTTTCTTTCTTCTAAAACTTCTCCAAAACAAAAAATAACTTCCAGCTTATTCTTTAAGGCTGTATCTACTTTAGCTGCCAATGATTCATCTGTTTCACCAAAATATTCTCTTCGTTCTGAATGACCTAAAATTACCAAATCTACATGAACACTTTTGATCATACTTGCTGAAACTTCACCGGTAAATGCACCACTTTCCTTAGCACACATATTTTGTGCAGCAACTTCGATCTTACAATCTTTTGTCTTTTTTGAGGCTTTTTGAAGATTCGTAAATGAAGGAGCAATAATTACACGTGTATTATCAAGTTTAACTTTCTTAACTTCTTTGGTTAATTCTTTTACAAAAGACTTTGTCTCTTGATAAGTTTTATTCATTTTCCAGTTTCCTGCTACAATTTTGCTTCTCATTGTTTGATATTTTAGATTAAAAATTATTGAATTGCAAATATAATGCAAACAGTTAAAATGTGTACTTTTACACCACTTAATTTTTAGTTAAAATGAATAAAAAACAACTTATAGAGCAGATCAAAATCAAAAGATCATTTTTATGTATTGGCTTAGACGTGGATCTTGAAAAAATCCCTTCACATTTATTAGAATTAGAAGATCCCATATTCGAATTCAATAAGCAAATCATAGATGCTACACATGACCTGACTGTTGCATATAAACCAAATACAGCTTTTTACGAAGCTTACGGAATCAAAGGCTGGAAATCTCTTGAAAAAACCATTGCATACATCCATAAAAATTATCCAACTATTTTTACCATTGCCGATGCAAAACGTGGTGATATTGGCAATACTTCCACTCGCTATGCCAAGGCTTTTTTTGACGATATGCAATTTGATTCGGTTACTGTTGCTCCTTATATGGGAAGTGATTCTGTTGAACCTTTTCTTGCTTTCGCGGAAAAATTCACGATCCTTTTAGCCTTAACATCTAACAAAGGGGGACTTGATTTTCAGGTAATAAAAGATGAGAAAGGAATTACTTTGTATGAAAGAGTTTTGCAGGAATCTAAAACATGGAAAAACAGTGAACAATTGATGTATGTAGTTGGTGCAACCCGACCAGCATATTTCAAAAAGATCAGAAATATTGTACCTGATAGTTTTCTTTTGGTTCCAGGTGTTGGAGCTCAGGGTGGAAGTTTACAGGAAGTTTGCAAATATGGTTTAAATGATGAAATAGGTTTGTTGATCAATTCATCCAGAGGAATTATTTATGCTTCTTCTGATAAAGATTTTGCAAAAAAAGCGAGAGAAAAATCAAAAGAATTACAAAAGGAAATGGCATCAATATTATTGGAAAACGAATTTTGATATAAGATAAATCTTATTTTTTTAGCTTGTTTTTTTAAAATAAAGTGGAATTCGCTCATTTGAGTATACCCTATCTTTTTGCCTATTTGACCTGCCAAATATAAAAGGATCCAAATTACCGGCATTGCAATACACATGATCAATGAAAATATATAGTCTTTTTTTATTTCATTTTTTTCCATTTTAATTATATACTTTATAAGCTTATCTTTGCAAAAAATTTATTTTATCACAAATGGGAAATATTGTTGCAATTGTTGGAAGACCAAATGTTGGAAAATCAACCCTTTTTAATCGATTGATACAGCGAAGAGAAGCTATTGTTGATGCTGTTAGTGGAGTTACCCGAGACAGAAATTATGGCAAATCTGACTGGAACGGCAAGGAGTTTTCTGTGATTGATACAGGAGGCTATGTAGTAGGAAGTGATGATGTTTTTGAGGCCGAAATTGACAAACAGGTAGAACTTGCCATTGACGAAGCGGATGTCATTATTTTTATGGTAGATGTTGAAAGTGGCGTAACCGGTATGGACAATGAGGTTGCTCAACTTTTAAGAAAAGTGAAAAAACCTGTTTTTCTGGTAGTAAATAAAGTTGATAACAGTAAACGAAATAATGATGCTGTTGAATTCTATTCTCTAGGATTGGGAGAATACTATACTATTGCAAGTATTAATGGTAGCGGAACAGGTGAATTGCTGGATGCTATTATAAAAGCTTTACCCGAACACGAAGAAAATGAAGATGATGAACTTCCAAGATTCGCTGTGGTAGGAAGACCCAATGCAGGAAAATCATCCTTTATCAATGCTTTAATAGGAGAAGATCGATATATTGTTACAGATATTGCAGGAACTACACGTGACTCCAGTGACACAAAATACAATCGTTTTGGCTTTGATTTTAACCTAATTGATACCGCAGGTATTCGAAAAAAATCAAAAGTAAAAGATGATCTTGAATTTTACTCTGTGATGAGATCTGTTCGGGCAATTGAATATAGTGATGTTTGCATATTAATAATCGATGCAACCCGTGGGTTTGAAGGACAGGATCAAAATATATTCTGGCTTGCTGAAAAAAACAAAAAGGGAATTGTTATCCTTGTAAACAAATGGGATCTTGTGGAAAAAGACACCCATACTACCAAGCAATTTGAACAAATGATCCGTGAGGAAATTGCTCCTTTTACAGATGTTCCTATTATCTTTATTTCAGCTTTAACAAAACAAAGAATCTATAAAGCTATTGAAACTGCTGTAGAAGTATTTGAAAACAGGAAACAAAAAATAACAACAAGCAAATTAAATGATGCCATTTTAGATATTGTTAAACAAAATCATCCACCTGCACATAAAGGAAAATTCGTCAAAATAAAATATGTAAGACAATTGCCTTCTCCAACCCCACAATTTGTATTCTATGCAAATTTACCTCAATATGTAAAGGATCCATATAAACGATATATAGAAAATAAAATGCGTGAGATTTACAACTTTACAGGAGTTCCAATCGTAATATACTTTAGAAAGAAATAAGCCCTTTTGTCCTGTAGATATTCCCTCTAAAGAGGAATATTACAATTTGATAAATAAATACATCTGTAAAAATAATAGGTTCTGTTTTAGAATAATGTGGAATTACTATTTTTAGATACCTGATTGCCAGTAAACAATTAAAATTCTCTTTGCGAAACTTCCATGTTTTCTCTGTGTGCCTTTGAGTAATACCTATTGCACAAAGACAACACTATTGTAAAACACAACCAATTAACAAAAAAGTCCTTCCCCTTGTGAAAGATATAGGATGGGCTTACCATCCACCGCTGGCACCACCTCCACCGAAGCCGCCGCCTCCGAAGCCTCCACCAAAGCCACCGCCACCGCCGAAACCTCCGCCGCTGCTTCCTCCACCAAAACCACCACCACTCACAGTGCCTCTACCCATATTACTTAAAATAATAGCGTCTAGTATAGAAAAACCTCCTGATTTTTTACCCCCATTTTTACCTCCGCCTTTACCACGATTTCTTCGCGAAAGTATCATCAAAAGAATAAAGAAGATAATGATTATTAATTGAAGTGGAAATCCTTCACCCATACTTGGTTCACGTTCTGGTTCCCCTTGATATTCACCATTCATTATTTGAAAGATCCTAGTTGTACCCATATCAAGACCTATATAATAATCTCCATTTCTAAAATGCGGTTTTAGGATAGTCTCTATAATTCGTCTTGAAAGTGCATCGGTGAGTTTGTGTTCAACACCATAACCGGTCCTGATCGTCATTCGCCTGTCATCTTTCGAAACTAAAACTAAAATACCATTATCTTTTCCGGTTTGACCGATACCCCATTTATGCGCCAACTCGGTAGCATACATAGCTACATCATTTCCCTCAAGAGAGTTCACCGTAATAACTACAATTTGCGTTGAAGTTGAATCGCTATAGCGGATTAATTTTTGTTCTAATTGCTTTGCCTGTAAGCCATCCATTAAATGTGCATAATCATACACACTGGTTTCAATTTTAGGTTTTTCAGGTAAATAATCCTGTGCTTGTAATGGTGCAAAAGACCAGAAAAACAATAAGAAAAGAATACTGGAATATTTATATAAATTTAGTTGCATATTTTATAAAAACTTATTCGTAATATTGACATGCAATATACCAAAAATTTGGTTCAATTAAAATGCTTCATATCTAAACTTTTACCAATGAAAAAATTTCTAATCGTAATTTTATTTTTTACAACTTTAGTTCAGTCACAACAAACTGACATGGAAAAACTAAAAGGCTTTAAACCAAGAGCTATTGGACCTGCAGGTATGAGTGGCAGAATAACAGCAATTGATGTAATAAATAATTATCCGAATATAATTTATATCGGGGCTGCCTCAGGTGGTGTTTGGAGATCAGAAAACGAAGGGATTAGCTGGAAACCTATTTTTGATAAAGAAAATATTCAGGCAATTGGAGCTATTACCATTCAACAAAGCAACCCGGATGTTATTTGGGTTGGCACAGGTGAAGGTAACCCAAGAAATAGTTTAAATGGTGGATATGGTATATACAAAAGTATTGATGGCGGTGAGAACTGGAAATTGATGGGACTTGAAAAAACACGTAATATCCATCGAATTATTATTGACAAGAATAATCCAAATACTATTTATGTTGCAGCAATTGGCTCACCGTGGGGAGAACACCCTGAAAGAGGAATTTTTAAAAGCACTGATGGAGGAGATACCTGGAAGAAAATATTATTTATCAATAATAAAACAGGTGCTGCTGATCTTGTTGTAGATGCTGCTAACCCAAATAAATTGATTGCAGCCATGTGGGAACATCGGCGAAAGCCTTACACATTTCATTCTGGTGGAGAAGGCTCAGGAATTTATGTCACCTATGATGGTGGAAAAAACTGGGAAAAAAGAACCGATGAGGATGGTTTACCAAAAGGTACTTTAGGAAGAGTTGGCTTGGCAATCTCAAAAAGCAACCCCAAAGTAGTTTATGCCTTGATAGAGGCAAAAAAGAATGCTTTGTACAGATCAAATGACGGAGGTTTTAAATGGAAAAAGATCAATGATAAATCAAGTGGAAGAGGTAGCGGAGGAATTGGTAACCGCCCATTTTATTATTCTGATATTTTTGTAGATCCTCTAAATGAAAATAGAATTTATAGCGTATTTACTTATGTGAATTTTAGTATTGATGGCGGAAAATCTTTCAATCAATTAATGCCAGCTTATGGTACCAGTGTTGGTGTACACCCCGATCATCATGCCTGGTGGATCCACCCTACAAATCCTGAATTTATGATCGATGGAAATGATGGAGGTTTGAATATTACAAAAGACAAAGGAAAGACATGGCGTTTTGTTGAAAATTTACCGGTTGGACAGTTTTATCATGTCAATGTAGATAATGATTTTCCTTACAATATTTATGGAGGTATGCAGGATAATGGTTCATGGATAGGGCCTGCCTATGTGTTAAAATCGCAGGGTATAAGAAATTCCTATTGGCAGGAATTGATGTTTGGAGATGGGTTTGATGTGATTCCGGATCCGAAAAACAACCAGTTTGGCTATGCCATGTCACAGCAAGGATATGTTGGGCGCTACGATAGAAAAACCGGATTGACAAAAATGATCAGACCTACGCATCCAAATGCAGACGTTAAACTTCGTTTTAACTGGAATGCTGCCATTGCCATGGATCTTTTTGACCAAAAAACCATTTATTTTGGAAGTCAGTTTGTACATAAATCTGGCAACCAAGGTCATGAATGGGAAATTATTTCTCCTGATCTTACAAGCAATGATCCTGACAAACAGAAACAATACGAAAGTGGTGGCTTGACCATGGATGCAACCGGTGCCGAAAATTATTGTACCATTTTAGCTATCAGTCCAAGTACTCATGAAAAAAATGTGATATGGGTTGGTACCGATGACGGAAAAATTCAAATCACTAAAAATGGTGGAAATAGTTGGACAAATATAACGCCCAAAATAAAAAACTTTCCTAAAGATGGATGGATCGCACAGATCAAACCATCTAAATTCAACGAAGGGGAAGCATATGCCGTTGTAAATAATTATAGAAATTTTGATTTCAAACCATACTTGTTCAGAACAAGAAATTATGGAAAAAACTGGGAAAGTCTGTTAGATAGCAAACCCGAAATATTTGGATATTCTTTATCTTTTGTACAAGATCCGGTAAATAAGAACCTCGTTTTTTTGGGTACTGAAAACGGATTGTATATAAGTATTGACGAATGCAAAACATGGACGAAATGGAAAGAGAATTACCCTAGTGTTCCTACAATGGACATGGTAATTCATCCTAAAGAACATGATCTTGCCATTGGTACTTTTGGACGTTCTTTTTATATTTTTGATGATATCAGACCTTTAAGGGCTCTTGCAAGCGAAGGAAATAACATTTTAGATCAAACAATTAAAATATTCAATCCACCAACTGCATATATTGCTCAAAACCAACAGGCAAGTGGAACTCGATTTGGAGGAAATGCAATTTATAATGGCGATAACAAAGCATGGGGTGCAATGATCAGTTATGTGATCAACAAACCGGAAAAAAAGGAGGATAAAAAAGCTTCTGATAAAGAGAAATCAGCATCCAAAAAAGAAAAGAAAAGTGATAGTCTGGTCTTAAATATCTTCAACTCAAAAAATGAAATAATCAGAACTCTAAAGAAAAAAGCACCTAAAGAGAACGGCTTTAACAGAATGTATTGGTATATGGATGAAAAAGGTGTTAAAAGACCTTCCAGAAAGATCAGTAAAAATAAATCAGAACCGGGAGGCGTTAGAGTTCTACCGGGAGAATACAAACTGGTTTTAAATTATAACGATCAAAAAGACTCAACAAAAATTACCGTAAAATATGATCCAAGAATTCCTATTACCAATGATGTTTTAGTAAGTAAATACAATTTACAAAAACAAATTGAAAAGAAAACAGATCTTGCTTACCGTGCTGTTGATCAATTATTGAGATCAAAAAAAATAGTAGAAACAAATAAGAAACAAGCGCAGGAAATTGATAAAGAGAAGTATAAGGACTTCATCAAAGAGAATGACACAATTCTCAAAAAGATAAATGGATTGATTGATGAAATGCTTGGTAAAGAAGATAAAAGGCAAGGAATAACTGCAACAAAAGATCCCACAGCAATTTCCTATTTGTATACAGCAAATCGTTATGTTAGTTCTTTACAGGAAAAACCGGGTAAAACAGAGTTACAATTGATTAATAATGCCAATATCAAAATTGATAAGGTAATCAACGACATTAATAATTTCTATAATTCAGATTGGACAGATTATAGGAAACAAGTAGAAAATTTAAAACTAAGCCCTTTCAAAAATTATAGTAAACTGGAATAAAACCTTTAAAAAATACAAAATGAAACGATTTATTTTTATTCTGATCTTATCATTTATTTCTTTGAGTTCATATTCTCAAACAGATATTACAAAAAAAGAATTAAATAAACATCTTCTTTTTTTGACATCAGAAAATAATGCCGGTAGGCTACCCGGAGGAAAGATCAACAGAAGAATTGTGAAATATATTATAAAAGATTTCAAACATGCTGGTATAAAATCATATCATGGAAAATATAAGCAAAAATTCTATGCAGATCTGCGTGTTTATGAAGGTCAGCCAAAAAAGGATCATGTAAAGACCTATAATGTCATTGGCTATATAGAGGGAAATGATCCGATGCTTAAAAATGAGTTTATCGTTTTAGGAGCTCATTACGACCATTTAGGAATGGGTGGTCCGTCATCCAAATCTGATAAGAAAAACACCATTCATTTTGGTGCCGATGATAATGCCAGTGGTACCGCAGCACTTTTAGAAATTGCTGAAAAATTAGTATCACAAAAATCAAAACTAAAGCGAAGCATTCTTTTTATTGCATTTGGTGCAGAAGAGCATGGACTTTTAGGAAGCAAACATTTTGTAAATAATTCGGTTGTTCCAATATCACAAATAAAACTGATGATCAATATGGATATGGTAGGTAGGTTAAATGATGAAAAACATGTTTATATGGGCGGAGCCGGAACTTTTCCAAATGGCGTTGAAATCATGACAAAATTGGGCAAAGAACAAGGATTAAATCCAATGGTACACGCAGGGTCTGTTGGTGGTTCAGACCATGTTTCATTTTACAAAAAAGATATATCTGTTATTGGAATTCATACCGGAGGTCATCCTCAATACCACACACCAGAAGATACTATAGACCTGATAAACTTTGAAGGACAAAAAGCAATTAGTGAATATGTTTATCAAACTGTTTTGAACGTAGCTACAAACCCTGATGAAATGTATTTTATCAGGCAGGATTAAATATGATTCAAGGGGTGAATATTTTCACATTGTGTTTATTCATCCTTTGACTTTTTACAAGGCTTTAATTATTTGAGTCAATCAAACATTTTTTATTTTCCCAATTTCCTCTCAATGAATCTTTTGGGATAATTTCTTCATCACATGTCAAAAAATTACCAATACAATCTTTTTTAATAATTTTCAT
>Ga0190293_1000353_pt1 | contig 16335 bp, 12 predicted proteins | sample 48693001_MG_FD_161671 | JGI IMG/M metagenome (GOLD analysis project Ga0190293, IMG submission 161671) | Hydrothermal vent microbial mat bacterial communities from Southern Trench, Guaymas Basin, Mexico - 4869-30-0-1_MG | ecosystem: Environmental > Aquatic > Marine > Hydrothermal vents >... | reverse complement strand
TACATCTCTATTTACATCTCTATTTACATCTCTATTTACGTTTCGATCGTTATTTCTAGTATTACCACCAGTTGAGACATCTTTTCTATTAGTGCCTCTATTTGAAGTACTCGCTTTATTTTTAGTGTCTTTTCCTCCAACACTAGGACGGCTACTAGTGTTTTTTGGTTTGTTTTTAGTGTCTTTTCCTCCAATGCTAGGACGACTATTAGTATTTTTTGGTTTATTTTTAGTGTTTTTCCCTCCAACACTTGGACGACTACTATTATTTTTTGATTTATTTTTTGGAGTTACATTAGCCTTATTCTTATTAAAAGAAGATTTATTTCTACTCGTCGGACTTTTATGACTGCTAGAAGGGCGAGTTGATTTATTATAACGACTTGTATTTGATCTAGAAGAAGAACGTTGAGCACCACCATTTATCGATTGTCTAGATTGACTACCTCTGTTTGAACTCATTTGACGACTACTACTGCCTCTACTCATAGATGCTCTTCCTCCACCACCGCCTCTCATACGTTGCGCCATAAGGTCATTTACTGTAGAACTTAGAATTAGCATAACGATAAATAGTATATATGTATGTTTTTTCATAATGATTATTTTTTAATTTAATTAAAATTTAACTTGGGTTGAACCAGCTGGAGGTTGAAATTCAAACATCACATCTGGTAACTTTGGATTTAATCTCCAATTTAAATATAAAGCTTCATAATATTTATTCTCATCAACCTTTGAATAAATAACCATTTTATGAGGGAGGTTAGTTTCTTTTTCAATCCAAATTTGAAGGATATATTCTTCATTAGTTGCTTCTAATGAAATACATTCAACATCATTAATTTTTTCATCCCCAAAATATAAAAGTTGATTGTAATTTTCTAAAATATCGTCTGTTAAAGTTGGATACAGAAAATCGGCAGCAGGGAAATAAATACCATATTTACTACTAATACTATCAATTAGTTTTAAAGTGTGATCTGGAGCATTGAGAATATCATATTCACTTTTATCAAATAAGAAATAGGCAAATTTTTCTCCATTGTACCAAAAGCTTTTTTTTCCTTTTGTGCCTGAGTTTTTTACAAACATTTTATTAGAGCCTCTAAGATAAACATCACTTAGTTTAGTGCTCTCCTTTCCTTCTTCATTTATATAATAACTGTCAACAGTATAGCTACATGCTTCCAATTCTCCAATAGTTTCGGTTAATTTATCTAAACTTTCTACAGCTCGAGTATCATATTCTGAAGAACCACAAGAAGTAAATAGGATAGCAAAAAGTGCTAAAGCAAAAATTATTTTTTTCATCATGTAAGTTGTATTAGTTTAATTAATAATATTTTATTGTTTCAATGATAATGTTTTTAAAATTTTTATTCTGTGACATTTGTTACAATTAAGTATTCTTATTCAAGATAAAGTTTTAGATGTCTAGAAAAAGATTTAACTCTTTAATATAGTATTACCTATTGTTAATACAGTTGCATTAATATCAAGATTATTATAGTTTGCTAAAAAAGTTAGTAATAGGGGGTATGTAAATATAAGAAAATTTAGGTTTTTTCAAAGAAAATATTTCTTAATACTTTGCTATGAGATTGAACACCTGTATGAACTTATATATTCTATCTTTAATTAAAAAACAAAAGCCCAACCTATTGCAATAGTGTTCAAATCCATACCAATATCTTTTATAGTTTGAGAACGTAAATAAGCAATTTTTAATGCCTGATTTTTTACGATTGGAAAACCAAAAGAGAGCGCTCCTAAAAAATCGCCTCGTTCATCATCATTTGGAAGTCTATTTACTATGGATTGTCCACCTAACCCATATCCTACACTTACAGAAGCCCAAATTTTATGTTTAAATCTTCTAATCAAATGTGTTTGAATAGCAAAAATTGGATCTTGCTTTTTAAGAGCTCCATTATTAAAATCAGGGTTATTTGTAAAAATATAAACGGATCCTGTTAATTCATAAGACCAATTTCTCCAATTATGCACCATGCCAACTTGAGGCCGAAAAATAAAGCGATTCTGGCCTAAATTTAAAATCTTGTCTTCAAAATATTGTCCTAATGGAAATGTTATAGAAAGAGAAACACCTACAGTTGTACTTACTGGATGCTCACTCATATACTCCTTCATTTCTTTTGGTCCCATTGCATTAGGACCAATAAGATTTACAGAAAAACGCAAACGGGGGTCTGAAAAGCCATTTCGCTTTACGGAAGCAGGAACACCAGCCAAAAAGCCATCCCAACGCGAAACATTATATGGTATCAATGCATCTAAACGAGCGAGTTTATTCCCTAATTTAAATGGTTGAACATAAAGAATAGCAAAAGTATTAACATCTACAGTTACATCTTCTGCTTGTAATAAAGGATCTAAAAATATTTCTCCATCGGTATAGCCATATCCAGCCCCAATAACATGAATTCCTAATGGCATTGGTGTCCAACGTCTCGGTTCTAAATCTTGAGCAAAACTTTCAGTAACTATATTAGAACATATAATTAGCCAAAAAACCAAAGAGCTTCCAATAGAGAAAAATGATTTTTGTTTACTCATTTAAAATAAAATCTCATTTATGATTAAACACATTTTCTTATTTCTGCTCAAATGAATTACTATGTACTTTACCTTCTAAGATTGCTTTGGCATCTAGTCCTAATCTTTTTGATATTTTCAAGGCATTTAAACCAGGTATATCTAAAATTTTAAGTCGATCTCTTTTAACAAAAACCACATCTCCCGACATGGGATTTGGAGCGCCAGGAATATATACTACGGCTAAATCGTTATCAATAACTTCCATCAGAAAACCTATTTGCCATACTTCTTCAATATCGACGAGTACGACCTCTTTTAAATCTTCTGATTCTTTACCTGTTGCAGTTTCAGTCATCCCTTTAATTAAAGTATAACCAGGAATCATTGAAAGTATATTTTCTTCAACCCACACACGTAGTTGTGTTGCCATTTTACCTTTTGAAAGTAATCCACCAAGAAAGCAAAAAACAATAAGGACTCCTAATGAAATGATACGAGATACAGCAATCCCTCCAATAAAATCTGCGGGAATTAATTCTACAATAGGAGCAACTAATGTTCGTAGAACATTAAGTACTTTTCCGAAAATAACAACGACTAAAAATAGAGGAACAATAAAAAATATCCCGCCAATTAAAGTCGTTTTAATAAAAGAAAATATGCTTTTCATACTCACTAATTAAACAACTTATCTCTTTAAAGAAATCAAGCTATTAATCTTTAAAGCTTTCCACTATCTTTTTAACATACTCTTTTGCATTCTTAGTTACATCTTTTGGGTCTTCAATTTGAGTAGTAACTACTGCAATTAATTGCTTTTCTTCTGGTTCGTCTAGATTGTAAATAACCGTTTCTAAAATATAAGTTGTAGAGGTATACGTAGAAGTAGAAGTTGGCACATAGTTGCCATAAGAAGAATACGAATAAGGATGACGATAATATCCATAAAAACCACCATAGTATCCAGGATAATAAGATCCATAAGATCCACCTGCGTAATATCCACCATCTGATGTAGTTCTAGTTGATTCTTGGATGTCTTTAACAACGGTTAATACCACACCACTAAAACCTTCATTTTCTAATATAGTTCTTACCATTTCTTGTCTTTCTTCACTCGGTTTCTCATCTGGATTAAGTTTAGGAAATTTAGTAAAGCTCTCTGTTGCTTTAATACCTGTAGACCTTAACTGATTTGCTATCTCTTGCTCAAAAGCAATTCGTGCTTGTTTGTTTTGCGTTCTTGCAATTACAAGGACATTTTTATCCTTAAGAGAATTTACATTATCTGCTTTCCATGAGTCTAAAACTTTTACACTAGAACATGCATTTAAAAATAGAATTACTGTTAGGCTTAAAACTAAGTAAATTGATTTTTTCATGATTTTTTTTTAAAATTGATTATTAATATTATTAGTTTGAATATTAGATTTATAATTCGAAATCATGTATTAACATCAAACTTATTTTGAACAAATATACAAAAGAAGTTTTCTAAACCTAAGCAAAATTTTTCTAATATTTAGAAGGAATATCCTAATGAAATGCCATATCTAAAAGAAGGGATTCCAAAGCTTGTTTTGTTATTAATCTCACTAAACTTGAAATCACTATTTAAAAAATCGAAGAAACTATAATTTTCTAAAGCTTCATTTAAATCTTCATAAAACTCATCAGGTGTATCATCTCTTGTGTTTTTTATTGTAAAATTATAAAAACCAGCTCCAGGACCAGCAATTAAAAAATCTAATGAAAGATTTTTCCAAACAGGCAATTTATAGCCAATCATAAATCCTACAGATGTAACATTTAAATCTGCATCAAATTCTAAATTAAACTCATCCCCATTTGAGTCAATATATATACCATCTAAATCTGAACTTAAATTTGAATATTTTAAATAAGCTCCAAAATAAAACCCATTCATTTTATAGTCCTCGCTAGTATTTAAATAATAGCGTACTTCAGGGACAACCTTAAACCCCGAATATGTAAGGCCACCGGTTTTTATTTGATCTCTATCAATTCCAGACAAATTAATAAGACCTTCTTCAGTTTTATATCCTAAACCTAAATTAACAGAAATATGCTTACCAAGCATACGCTCATAACTTATTTGCAAAGTCGCATCTACTAGATCAATAAGATCTATTCCAATTTCATTTTTTGATTTTTTTTCTTCCTCTACTTCTTGAGCATTAGTACTTAATGTCATTAAAAGAATGAACGTTAAAAAAAATATTTTTTTCATAATTAATTATTTTAATAAATATTATTACTAGGCTATTTAACTGTTTTGGGAACTTTAAAAATAAGTATAATCTTATACTTAAATAATGGAAATATAAATGTACATACTTTTTATAAAATGTTTTAATGATTCAACTTTTTTTAATTATTAAATTCCCATCCAAAACCAGAGGTAAAAATATAATCGAATTCATTTCCAATAATTGCAGGTTGGTTATCATAATTTAAAGTGAACCCCATTTTAATATAAAAATCTAGTGGTAAATCATATTTAAGGGTTAGATTAAAATCCGTTCTAAATCTTCCTTTTTCTGATAAACTGGGATAAAATTTTATATCACTTTTAAGGTCAATATCTTTATAATCAAACATATTAAATCCTGAAGATAAAAATAATTCAGAAGAGGTCTTATTAAGAGAAGCATCTACATAATTTTCAATGTTATATGAATACCCAAGAGTAACTCCTAAATAAAGTTTATTTGTACTTACAATAAATTTACCCAAACCTACGCTTGGAGAAATTCTACCTTCAAGCGCCTGTTCTGTATTGGAAAGAAAAGAAACATCAGCAAGTAAATACCATTTTCGTGGTAAAATACGTATGAGTTCTAAACTTGCATCTGTTCTCTTTGTTTTGTTAGCATCATCTCGATCTGAGTTTAAAACACTTATTTTTCCCTGAGACAACCAGATTTCATCAGTATATTCTAAACTACCATCAACAGTAATTTGAGTATCACTATTAGCTTTTGTAAAATTAAAACCTAGATCTACAGAACCAGTAAAACGACTCCAAAATTTTTCTTTTACTTCAGTTAATCCAACAATTTCATTTAATTTATACTGTTCAACATTACCACCTTCATCAGTGATTTCAACTATTCCTTCATTATTGGTTTTTATAAATCCAAAACGACGCCTACCATTTGTTAAAATGATAACACATTTTCTCTCAATGTTTAATCCTACTATCTTGTTGTATTCTATTCTAAAATCCTTATCGCTATATTCAGTCTCCATGACTAATATACCCTTTGATAACGATTTTAATTCTCCAAATAAAACGTTATTATTTTTTAGATGAATGGTGTCGTTTTGTGCATTCCCTATAATGCTGATAAATAAGACAAAAACAATGATGTAGTTCTTCAATTCTATTCTATTTAGTTTCAAACTTTTTATGCTAAACCTATAATGCAATTCTATATTATGGAATATTATTAACAATGCAATTTACTAATATATCTTTAATTTCTATAAATTATAGTGATTAGTACTTTTTTTCAATTCAGTTGATGTTTCAAAATGTTTTAGCTATGTTTGTTTTTATAACAAAATTGATGAATGAATAGTTTTAAAAGCATAGTGATTTTCCTTTTTTTATTTCTAGTATTAAATGCTTGTAAAAATGAAAACTATGAAAAGATTACTTCGAATGATGAACAATCCAAAGTATTAAGTTTTGTTGGGTCAAATGCATGTATAAACTGTCATAAAGAACAGTTTGATAAATGGAAGGGCTCTCATCATGATTTAGCAATGCAAGGTGCAAATGACTCCACTGTGCTAGGTGATTTTGATAATGTTGAGACAAAAATTGATGGTGTCGACTATTTCTTTTTCAAGAAAAATGAAGATTTTTTTGTTAAGATAAAAGAGATTGATAGCTCAGAAAATGAATATAAAATAACATATACTTTTGGTGTCACACCGTTGCAACAATATCTTGTTGATTTCAATAAAGGAAGGAAGCAAGTTTTAAGAGTTACTTGGGATGATGTTAAAAAGAAATGGTATCATCAATATAAAGGTGATACTATTGAACCACATGATTGGTTACATTGGACTAAAGGAGCACAAAACTGGAATACGATGTGCGCCGAATGTCATTCCACAAATTTAGAAAAGAATTATTCTATTGAAAAAGATTCTTTTCATACGACTTATAGTGAGATAAATGTTGCTTGTGAAAGTTGTCATGGTCCTGCAGGAAAACATATCAGTTGGGCAAACAAAAATCCAAATGGTAAAAACACGTATATTCTTAAAGGAGTTCATCAAAAGAATCAATTAGACTTATGCGCATCATGTCATGCACGACGTGTAAAATTAACACCTAATTTAGAAGTAGGAACGTCATTTGAAAACCAATATATGGTTCAAAATTTATCTACTAATTTTTATCATGGTGATGGTCAAATAGAAGAGGAGGATTATGTGCTTGGTTCTTTTATGCAAAGTAAAATGTTTGCTGAAGGAGTGAAGTGTTCAGATTGTCATGATTCACATTCTTTAACTCTTAAATTTCAGGGAAATAAATTGTGTTTACAATGTCATGAACCTAAAGGTTATGAGACTAAAAGTCATTATTTTCATGAAGAGAATACAGAAGGAAGCCTGTGTATTAATTGCCATATGACTGGTAAATATTATATGGGAAATGATTTTCGTCGTGACCATAGTTTTAGAATTCCTAGACCAGATCAATCAGTGAAATACGACACACCTAATGCGTGTATACAATGTCATAAAGATAAGTCTAACCAATGGGCTTCGGAAGCCATAAATAATTGGTATGGACCAAAAAGAAAATCACATTTTTCAGATGCGTTATTATTGAGTTCTCAGAACAATCTGAGTACCACTGAACGCCTTCAGCTAGATGCATTTATAAACGACCTTAATTATCCTGAAATAGCAAGAGCAACTGTTATTGAAAATTTAATTTACAATAGTCAAGAACAATATAGCTCATTGTTAATAGCATTAAACGATTCATCGGCAATTGTAAGATATAATGCTTTATTAAAATTTAGAGGGTTGGCTCTAGCAGACAGAACATCTATAGCACTAATGCATTTAAATGATTCGATAAAACTGGTTAGAATAGGCGCTGCGCAATTGGTTATAGATTTGGACGAAAACACCCTTGACGTAACTGATAAATTGTACTTTAACACTTCTCGTACCGAGTTGGAAACCATGTTGTTTAGCAATGCGGATTTTTCTACGGGAAGAATGCAATTAGGAGATTATTATCTTCAAAAAAATGACATTCAGACAGCCATTAAACATTATAAAATGGCCATACAAAAAGACAGTTTGTTATTGCCTGTATATTCAAATTTAGCGACTGCATATAATTTGAATAACGATTTTGAAAATGCTAATAAAACTTTAAATAATTGGATTTTACTGGAGCCTGAGGCAAGCAGACCTCACTTTTTAAAAGCATTATTAAATTTTGAAATGAATAAAAATGAGGATGCTATAGCTGAATTAAAAATTGCTATAAAACTTAATCCAAATGATACACGCTCTATGTATAATTTGTCTACTTATTATTTTCAAGATAAAAAAGATTTAAGTCTCGCTGAAAAGTATATTAATGATGCTCTCAAAATTGAGCCTAGTAATAATGATTATAAATACTTGTTAGCTTTAATTTATCAAGCACAAGGAAAAATGAATCAAGCGAATACTATTATGCAACAATTAAAGGCTAATCACTAATGCATGATTTATTTTATTGATTATTTACCAATTCGAAAGGATAAATAACCTTCCAATCATTTTTCATATCAATAACGGTCCAACCCTCTTTATTTGCTTGGTCTAAACCTTTGTCAAGTTTCCCTATATGAGATTCTCTATCGTAAGCCCATTCTCTAACAGAATCTGTATGATGTACATAGAGCATGAAGCTTTTATACTTATTGGACGCTGTCCATTGCATCATTTGCAAATCTCCATCAGAATTACCAGAAGAAAACACAGGTTTTTTACCAATTATTTTTTGAATATTTAGCGGTTTGCCTTCTTTGTCATCAATAAAATCTAATTCAGCTAATCGTCTTATTACAGGATTACCATTGTTATAATCGAATTCGGTTTTTATTCGACTTCCAATGATTTGCTCTTCAGGAATTCCATAAATTTCAGTTACAAAAGCTCTCATAAAATCAACGCCTCCGCCTGAAACAACATAGGTTTTAAAATCATTAGCTCTTAAATATTGAAGCAACTCTAACATAGGTTGGTATACTAATTTATCATAGCCAACATTTTTTGTTGGATGTTTTGCAGCCGCTATCCAATCTTTTACAATGGCATTAAACTCTTCTGTAGTATTACCTGCATGGGTTGTCATTAATAATTGACCAATGCCTTTCATTCCTGACTTTTTAATAGTTTCCATATCATCTTCCAAGACCGCTTTAAAAGGCTGTTGGTCTTTCCATTCAGGATGTTCAGAAGCCATTTCTTTAATGCGATCTAAAACAAAAAATAATTGAAAGTACACAGGTTGCTCACTCCAAAGATTCCCATCATTATCGAAAGTAGCGATACGATCCTTTACAGGAATAAAATTATTGCTTTCTGAATTGGTTACGTCTTTTACATAAGCCAAAATATTGTTTTTAGTATTGGTATCGTTCCAAGAAGGAAGAGGGTCTTTTTCTTGAGCTTCTATTTTTACTGCGGAATTATTTTCTGTTTTTGTTTCTTGTTTACTACTAACTAAAGTAAATAAGAAAATTAAAATCAATGAATAAAATTTGATGGTGTTTTTCATAATTGTTTTTGTTTTAAAATTTTCTAGCAATTCCAAAGCCTAAAGACCAAGAATTGTATGCGTTAACTTTTAAGTCGTTTGTGATGCTTGCAATAAGTTCCCAATCGTCATGAAAACGATAACCATATTCAATACCAGCTCTAATAAGAAATAAGTTTTCTTCTTTTGAAAACTCTCCGCCAGCACCAAGTACAAAACTAAAATGTTTATAAGGTTTAAATACACCAACAATAGTACTTGCAAAAGGAGAGCTTCGCTCAATTTCAGTTCCGTCATTATGTTCAACAACAAAACTTTCTATAATAATATCGTTATGTAAGCCAATAGCCCATTTCTCATTAATTTCGTAGTTGTAGTCAATTCCCCAAGAAGGTACTGATACCCCTTTTTTCTTGCCACCTTCAACCCCTTCTGTTATATGTGTGTGACTTAACACTAAAGCTATTGAATGTTTTTTCTCTGCATACTCTTTCTTTTCTTCATGTTCTTTTTCTTCTATTTCTTGAGCATATAAAGAGTTTAGGCACAACAGAAATAATACACTAATTAATAATTTTCGTGTCATACTTTTTAAATTCACTATAATAAAACTAAAGCCAAATAGTGACTATTTGGCTTTGTTAAATTCCTATTTTTTGTTTAATTTAATTTTTTTGAGCATTTTTCATTGCTTCAAGTACTTTATCTAAACTAAAACTTCCCACTTCTTGTCGTTGTGGAAACTCTTTAAAAGTTCCTAGAAATTCAGCGACCTTTGCCTGGGCTGGAACCATAGCAAACATGCGTTCAGCTGCCCAATGATTATAATCTTCAGAATCGTGTTGTGCTCTTTCAAAAGGGTCACCATATAGATCCATCAACATTGGAAATCTTAATTCAGTATACTTTTTTTGCCACACGTTAAAACCATGATTCTCTTGAATTTTGAAATGCATTTTCCATCTCTTATACCTAAACGCATTTAAAGAACCATCATCATCAAAGTAGAAGATTTCATCACGAGGACTTTCCTCAGTTTGCCCTGTTAGATAAGGCAAGAAGTTATAACCGTCTAAATGAACTTTAAAGTTTTTACCATTGGCGCTATGCCCTTTTAGTAATTTCTCTTTTACGTCTGATTCTCCAGCTGCTGCTAAAAATGTAGGCAACCAATCTTCTCCAGAAATAATAGCATTACTAACTTGTCCTGGTTTAATTTTTCCGGGCCATTTAATAAGGCAAGGTGCTCTAAATCCACCTTCCCAAGTAGTTGCTTTTTCACCTCTAAACGGTGTCATACCTCCATCTGGCCAGAAAATAATTTCTGCACCATTATCTGTACCAAAAATAACAATGGTGTTTTCTTCTATTCCTAAATCTTTTAGTGTTTGGGTTAATTCGCCAACAATTTTATCCAATTTAACCATGCCATCTGCATATACTCCTAATCCTGTTTTCCCATCCTCTTCATCAGTTAAGTGTGTCCATACATGCATGAGTGTAGAGTTATACCAAGTAAAAAATGGCTTATCATCTGCAACAGATTTTTTCATAAATGCTATTGCAGCATCTTTGGTTTCTTGGTCAATAGTTTCCATTCTCTTTTTAGTTAATGGGCCTGTATCTTCAATTTTACCATCGGCAAACGAATGAATTACACCTCTTGGTCCGAACTTTTTCTTAAATTCTGGATCTTTTGGATAATCAGGATGCTCTGGTTCTTCCTCTGCATTTAGATGATACAAGTTTCCTAAAAACTCATCAAATCCATGATTAGATGGTAAATGTTCATCTAAATCACCTAAATGGTTTTTACCAAATTGTCCTGTTGCGTAGCCATGATTTTTTAATAACTCTGCAATAGTTGGATCTAATGCGCTTAAACCTTCTTTAGCTCCAGGTAAGCCCACTTTAGTTAATCCAGTTCTATAAGGTGATTGCCCAGTAATAAAAGCAGCACGACCTGCAGTACAACTTTGCTGTGAGTAGTAGTCGGTAAATTGGATACCATCTTTTCCAATTTGGTCTATGTTGGGTGTTTTGTAGCCCATCATTCCCATATTGTAAATACTAGGGTTAGACCATCCAATATCGTCTCCCCAAATAACGAGGATATTGGGTTTATCGTTTTGTGCCAAAGCTAGAAAAGGCACAACTAGCAAAATTGCTAGTGTTGAAATTTTCTTCATAAATTTTGTGTTTAAATTAAGATTTATATTAATGCTATTAATCAACCTTAAAAAAAATGCATTTTAAAATTTTTATAAACATATGTTAATAAGCAAATGTAAGCTTTATTATGAAATTTGCTATAAATTGATTTATCAAAAGTTGATTTATTTTGTAGTACTAATTAAGGATAAGACAGGGTAAGACATAAAAAAGGCTGAGTAAATTTTTCAGCCTTTTTTTAAAATAATAAGTTTTTATACTTAATGATTTCCTGGATTTGATAGTTGTTCCATTACTTTATCCAAGTTAAAGCTTGCAGCTTTCATACGTGCTGGATATTCTTTAAAAGACATTAAGAATTTGCCAACTATATCTTGAGCTGGTACTAACAAATAGGCGTGATCTAATAACCAATCATAATACGTGTTAGAAGTAACCGTAGCAAATTCATAAGGGTCTCTTCTTAAATTGTAAATCATTGGTAGACGTAAAGTTACAAATGGTTCTGCCCAAGTTTGTAAAGTTCCTTGTGCTCTTTGTTCCATAAAATTAATTTTCCAATCATCATAACGGAAGGACATTAAATCTCCATCATCAGAGAAGTAAAACAATTCGGTACGTGCTCCATTTTTCTCTTTACCTGTTAAATGGGGTAACATATTATAACCATCTAAATGCACTTTAAAAGTTTTCCCATTGATAGTTTTACCTTTTAATAATTCTTCTTTTACATTGTCGTTTCCAGCAGCAGCAAGAAATGTTGGAAGCCAATCCATACCAGAAATAATTGCATTAGATACAGACCCTGCTTCAATATGTCCTGTCCATTTAATCATTGATGGTGTTCTCCAACCACCTTCCCAATTGGTGTTCTTTTCTCCTCTAAAAGGATTTACACCAGCATCTGGCCACGTGTTCTTATGAGGGCCATTATCGGTTCCATATTGTACAATTGTATTATTAGCAACACCTAATTCATCTAATAAATCAAGTAATTGACCAACATGCATATCATGTTCCATCATTCCGTCTCCATATTCATTTTGACCAGAAATCCCTCTCAATTCATCTTTAACATGCGTTCTAAAATGCATTCTAGTCCCATTCCACCATACAAAAAATGGCTCACCAGATTTGACTGCAGCAGTAATAAATTTCTTCGCTGCTGCGATAGTTTCATCATCCACAGTTTCCATTCTCTTTTTTGTCAAAGGTCCTGTGTCTTCAATTTTTCCATCTGCATAAGAATGAATGACTCCTCTTGGGCCAAATCTTTTAGCAAAATTTGGATACTTTTTAGGATCTGGATAATCTGGTAATTCTGGTTCTTCTTCGGCATTTAAGTGATATAGATTTCCAAAAAATTCATCAAACCCATGATTTGAAGGCAAATGTTCATCGCGATCGCCTAAATGATTTTTTCCAAATTGCCCAGTTCTATACCCTAATGGTTTTAATAATTCTGCAATAGTTGGGTCTTCTGCTGAAATTCCTTCTTTTGCTCCTGGCATACCTACTTTACTCAATCCTGTTCTCAATACACTTTGTCCCATTATAAATGAAGAACGCCCAGCTGTACACGATTGCTCAGAATAATAATCGGTAAACATCATTCCTTCTTTGGCAATACGATCGATATTTGGTGTTTGATAGCCTACCAATCCAAATGTGTAGGCACTAATATTAGATTGTCCGATGTCATCTCCCCAAATGACTAGAATGTTGGGTTTGTCTTGCGCAAATGCTGAAATTGTAAACAGCAGCAATAAAAATAGTTTTAAATTTTTCATAAATAATTGTATGGTTAAAAATGTGATTAATAACATCAAAAATAATGATAAAAATAATTAGCATTTGTAACATTTGTCACAAGTTGAATAATCAATTTGCAATACTTATAGTGTTTTACAAAATAGAATTCCTTTTTATGAAGAGTAGTTAGCTTTTTACCATTCATTTATTCTGTTTGAATCTAATTTAATAAAAATGAAAAGTAGAATTGTAAAGCCCCAAAGTCCGGAACCACCATAGCTAAAAAAAGGCAAGGGGATTCCAATGGTAGGGATTAGCCCCATTACCATTCCGATATTAATCATAAAATGAAAAAATAAAATAGCGACAACACTATAACCATAAACCCTACTAAATTGTGATTTCTGAAGTTCGGCAAGATGCAAAATACGTAATAGTAGGAATACAAATAAAATAATCACAAAAATACTTCCTAAAAAACCCCATTCTTCGCCAACAGTGCTAAAAATATAATCTGTGTGTTGCTCTGGCACAAATTTACCTGTTGTTCTTGTGCCTTCTAAAAATCCTTTCCCAATAAAACCACCAGAACTGATAGCTTTTTCAGATTCGTATAGATTATATAAAATATCACGTCTCATTTGTGCTATTTTATCAGGATCTTTTTCTAATCTTAACCAAAGGCTTATCCTGTCTTGTTGATGAGGTTGTAATATATTACTATAAAAGAATTGTACTCCAAAAGTTATAACAGAAAATACTATTAGAGTTAATAATGGTTGAACTATACTAGGTTTTTTCTTCCTGAAAAAATGATAAGCAAAGAGAATTACACCAGAAATAATAATAGTAATAACGGCACCAAATTTAAGAGCTGATATAGATAATAAAGCTAATAATATAATGACAATAAGGTAAATTTTTGGAAGCCCTTCTCTATACAATACAAAAAAGAATGAACCATAAACTAATGTGCTCCCAGCATCATTTTGAAAAAGTATTAAAACAGCAGGAATGGTAATTAAAGCGCAAATACGCATCTGGTCTTTAAAAGAATTTATGTTAGTATTTAAATCACCAACATACTTAGCAACTGCAAGTGCTGTTGCTGCTTTTGCAAATTCACTTGGTTGTATAGTCATTCCTCCAATAGCATACCAAGATGTAGCACCATTAACGTTTTTGCCAAGACCAATTAATAGTCCTACTAGAGAGAGCATTGAGAATATGTAAATAAGACTAGAGAACCGTTCATAAAATTTTGCCTCAATAGAAAGTATTAAAATGATTAGGATAATACTCAATAATATGAATACTAATTGTTTTCCATAAGGCTGAGAAAAATCAAAATAATTTATAGTATCTCCTGAATGTGAAGCAGATAAAATATTAAGCCACCCAAAGCAAACCAGCAATACATAAATGATAATGCTTATCCAATCAAACTTAAAATGTCTATGTGTTTCTCTAAGCATTAGTGGTTAATTGTAAATGGAACCCCAGAAAAAGGTTTTAAATATTCATCTTCCAAGCTTTTTTCTAAAACCAATTTTTCCATGTGTTTTAGAGTAACTTCTCCTTTAATATATTTTTCTATCATTAAACTTGCAATTCTTCCTGCCCATCGAGCACCATAGTAACCATTTTCAACTAAAATTGCAATGGCAATTTTAGGATTATCTTTTGGTGCAAATGCAATGAAAATAGAATGATCTGTGAGTTGGGTACGAACACCATCAATTTTAATGAAATTTTCGGCAGTTCCTGTTTTACCACAAATTTCTATTCCTGGGACTTGTAGCCAAGCTGCAGTTCCGCTGTTATATACATCATATAACCCTTCAACTACAGGTTCAAAATGCCTTTTGTCAATTGTAGTGTGTTTAATAGTCGTAAACTTTTCATCTATATTTTGTCCTTCAATATTTTTTATAATATGAGGTGTGTAATAAAAACCTCTATTAGCAATAGCAGCTGTCATGTTAGCTAATTGAATAGGCGTTACTAAAATTTCACCTTGACCGATAGCATTAGAAATGGTAGTTGTCGCTCCCCATTTAAAATCAGGATACCATTTATCATAATAAGCACCATTGGGAATATTACCTTTTTTACCTATTGGAAGATCATAACCTAAGTAATTGCCAAGACCAAAGCTTTTTATGTGGTTGCTCCACACATCCATTGCTTGGCCTGCATCATCATACTTATCTATAGTTTTTCTATAAACAGTTGCAAAATACGCATTACATGATTTAGAAATACCACTATTTAAATTACGCTTTCCGCCACCACAATGACAGCCCATTTTCCTGTTATTTCTACCATAAATATAGCCATGATGACACGTAATTGATGTGCTCGTGTTTATCACTCCTTCTTGTAATGCGGTGAGTGCTATTAATGTTTTGAAAGGAGAGCCAGGTTCGTGCATACGCAATAGCCCTTTGTCTATTAATGGAAAATGAATAGTATCATTATTTAGTTTAGTATAATTGCGAGAACGAATTCTACCAACTAATAAATTTGGATTATAGGAAGGTGCAGAAATTAAACTTAGTATTTCTCCCGAACTAGGTTCAATAGCAACAATACCACCCATTTTATTTTGCATGAGTAATTCTCCATAGGCTTGTAATTCTGAATCGATAGTTATAGTTATATCTTTTCCTTGTTGAGGGATGGTGTCATATTCCCCATCTTTATATGGACCAATATCTCTATTGAATCTGTCCTTTTGTATAAATTTTATTCCTTTTAATCCTCTTAATTCATCTTCATACGATAACTCTACGCCTTGTTTGCCAATCAAGTCACCCATTTTGTAATAAGGATTTTTTTTAATGATATTATCATTCACTTCAGCAATATAGCCTAAAACATTAGCGCCAATAGTAGTTTCATAATGTCTTAAAGACCTTTTTTGAATATAGAAGCCTTCAAATTTGCGCATTTTCTCTTGTAATGCAGCATAGTCTTCTTTAGATAAATGAGAAATAAAAACTGAAGGTAACCTCGGCGAATACCGATAAGCTCTGTTA
>Ga0190293_1000352_pt1 | contig 16338 bp, 17 predicted proteins | sample 48693001_MG_FD_161671 | JGI IMG/M metagenome (GOLD analysis project Ga0190293, IMG submission 161671) | Hydrothermal vent microbial mat bacterial communities from Southern Trench, Guaymas Basin, Mexico - 4869-30-0-1_MG | ecosystem: Environmental > Aquatic > Marine > Hydrothermal vents >... | reverse complement strand
ACCTCGGTCTGCGTCGTCATGTCCGCCGGCGGCTACCCCGGTAGCTATGAAAAAGGAATGGAAATCTCCGGCATCGAGGCCGCGAACGAAGGCGCAACCGTTTTCCATGCCGGCACCGCGCTCGAAGACGGAAAAGTCGTCACCGCTGGCGGCCGCGTTCTCGGCGTCACCGCGCTCGGCACCGACCTGCGAACCGCCGTCGACAACGCCTATGCCGCCGTCGAAAAAATCTCGTGGAAAGATTCATTTTACCGTAAAGACATTGCCCACCGTGAATTGAAAAGAATGTAGGACGGGCATCCTGCCTGTCCACACGTGAACCGCAGACAGGCTGGAAGCCTGTCCTACTTTAAGAATAAGGAGAAAAATAATGGCTAAACCAAAAGTAGCAATCGTAATGGGAAGCGCCAGCGACTGGAAAATTGTCGAGCACTGTTTCCAGACCTTGGAAGAATTCGGTCTGAAGGCCGAAGTCAAAGTAATGTCGGCCCACCGTACGCCACACGAAGCGTGTGAGTTCGCTGAAAACGCCCCTAAAAACGGCTTTAAGGTCATCATCGGCGCAGCAGGCGGCGCGGCGCACCTCGCCGGCGTGCTGGCCGGGCACACGATTCTTCCGGTCATCGGCATCCCGATGCCCGCATGGTCGCTTGATGGAATGGACTCGCTCCTCTCCACCGTACAGATGCCGCGCGGCGTTCCAGTTGCCACGGTCGCCATCGGCAAAGCGGGTGCGGTCAACGCGGCGATCCTCGCCGTGCAGATGCTCGCCCTCTCCGACCCCGCCCTCAAACGCAAACTGGTGAGCTACAAAGCCAAAATGCGCAAGGCCGTCCTTAAATCCGACGCCGACCTGCAAAAACAAATTAAAAAGTAGGACAGGCATCCTGCCTGTCCATCCCTGCACCGCAGACAGGCTGGAAGCCTGTCCTACATTATGAGTGAAATTATTCAAATCAACGCAACCAAGCCCGACCCGGAAATCATCCGGCGGGCCTGTACGCTTTTAGAGGCGGGGGAACTGGTCGGCGTCCCGACCGAAACCGTCTATGGCATCGCCTGCGATCCAGCCCACCTCGAAAAAATCTACGCGGCCAAAGAGCGCGATCGCGGCAAGCCCGTCGCGCGGCTCGCCGCCTCGCTCGAGCAGGTTGAAGCTCTCGGCGCGAATTTTGGAAAAGACGGACGCAAGCTCGCCTCGACATACTGGCCCGGCCCCCTGACCCTCGTGCTCGAAACACCCGAAGGAACCACCGGCTTCCGCGTGCCGGATCACGAAGTCCCGCTCGCGCTCGCCCGCGCCTTCGGAAAACCCATCGCGCTGACCAGCGCCAACAAAAGCGGCGACACTGACGCCACCTCCGCCCAGGAAGCTTTCCAAGCCCTGGAACCGACCGCGTCGGATTTCAGGGCTTCGCCCCCCTCTGATGACGAAGGTTTCCATTCGACCAACGGGAGAGAGGCTGGCGCGGAGGGACGGCAACGGAACGCAGTGAAGAGGCAACGTTTGGAAAATCCGGTCGCTCTCTATCTCGAAAGTTTCCAAGCCTTGGAACCGACCGCGTCGGATCTCAGGGCTTCCGCCTTCGCCAAGGCTACGGCGGACAGGTCGCCACGCCCGAGCACAGTTCTCATGTGTACCGAAACTGAAACAAAATTTTTGCGCGAGGGGGCAGTTTCACAAGAGGAAATCACCTCCCTCATTGAATAGCGCAGAACCATTACGAATTGACATTTCGATTCGCAATTTGTAAAAAACAACATGATCAAGCGAGAGATAGAGCCTATTTTCAGAGAGATGGTCGCTCAATTTAAAGCGGTTGTCATTACGGGGCCGCGTCAGTCTGGAAAAACCACGCTGGCAAAAATGACATTTCCCAACAAGCCGTACGTTTCACTAGAAACACCCGATGAACTCAAGCGAGCCACGGGCGACCCTCGTCTTTTTCTCTCGCGATTTCCCGAAGGCGGAATTATCGATGAAATCCAACGCGCGCCTGAACTCTTCTCTTATCTACAAGAAAACCTCGACTCACACTCCTCCTCTGGGCGATTTATTCTGACCGGATCACAACAGTTCGGAATGATGGAAAAAATTTCTCAAACCCTTGCGGGTCGCATTGGAATATTATCCCTACTTCCCTTTTCTATCTCTGAACTCATGCAGGGGGAATTTTTATCCGCCGACATCAACACCGTGCTCTGGCAAGGTGCCTACCCGCCGATCTTTGATCAAAAAATCAATCCTAAGCTTTGGTTAGATGCCTATATCACCACCTATGTAGAACGCGATGTGCGCCAAATCATCAACGTTCAGAATACCGCGCTGTTCCAGCGTTTTCTTTCACTCTGTGCGGGAAATATCGGTCAACTTTTCAACGCCAGTCGCATCAGCAATGATTGCGGGCTGAATCATGGTACCATCAGCAGTTGGCTTTCTATTCTGGAAACCTCATATATTACATTCCGACTTCCGCCGCATCACCGCAACTACCGCAAGCGAGTTGTCAAAACACCCAAACTCTACTTTTGGGATGTGGGTCTCGCCATTCGCCTGCTCGGTATCGAATCGGCAGCTCAACTGGCAACGCATCCGCTCCGAGGAAGCCTCTTTGAAAACTGGGCCGTTGTTGAACTTCAAAAAGGTCGCTTCAACCGAGGGAAAAAAAGCAACCTGTTCTTTTGGCGCAACAACACGGGGCTAGAAGTCGATGTTCTTGCAGAAAAAGCGGATAAACTTCTTCCCGTTGAAATAAAATCGGGGACAACACTAACCACCGACTGGTTCAGGGGAATCAATCAATGGTTGTCTCTTGCCGAGGACGATGCGATAGACCCAACTCTTATCTACGGTGGCGACACAACTTGGAAAGAAGGGTCAACTGCCGTTGTTCCCTGGAAGCAACTCGCGACGTTAGCCCAGAACATTTAAAAGGAACCCTCATGAAAAAACTAATTTTTGTCTGCACGGGGAATACCTGCCGAAGCCCGATGGCGGAGGGGCTTTTAAAAGCCATGCTTCCCGACGATTCCGGCTGGGAAATTTCATCGGCGGGGGTCTGCGCGGCCAACGGATTTCCCGCCAGTCCCAATGCGGTTGAGGCGATGTGCGAACTGGATATTGATATTTCCGATCACCGTTCACGCCTGCTGACACCGGAGATGGTGAAAGAAGCGGATCTGCTGGTCACGATGACCCGCGACCACCACGACGCTATCGTGGCGCTCGACCGGGAAAGCGGAAGCAAAGTTTTCTTGCTTAAATCGTTCGGAGTCTCAAAATGCGCGGCTGATATTTTTGACCCGGTCGGTCAGTCTCTTGACGTTTATCGTCGAGTGCGCGACGAAATTGACGCCGCGTTGCCCGACCTGATTTTGTATATGATGGAATGCGGGCAATAGCCCGAAGAAGGGTTATTTGTTAATTGGATATTGGTTATTCGTGTAAGGTGCAGCTCTTGAACGCATGAATGGCCTTTTTTCCAAATAATGAATAACAAATATCTAATAACTGCTGCGCATAACCGAAACGTTTTGCAACAGGCTTCGTACAGTAAAGGCGAAAGAATATGAAAATAGCAATAGGCTCCGATCACGCCGGCTTTGAACTGAAAACCAAACTGGCGGAATTTCTGAAAACAAAGGGCGTGGAAGTCGAAGACGTCGGCACAAACAGTGCCGAATCAACCGATTATCCCGATTACGCCGCCGAAGTGGCCCGCCGCGTTTCGCAGGGCGAGGCCGAACAAGGCGTGCTGGTCTGCTATACCGGGATCGGTATGAGCATTACGGCCAACAAGTTCCCGCGTGTGCGCGCCGCCGTCTGCTGTACCCCGGAAATGGCCAAACTCACGCGCCTCCACAACTCTTCCAACGTGCTCTGCCTCGGCGCAGATAACACCAACGAAGCTGCCGCGCTGGAAATTCTCGAAGCCTGGCTGGCCAACGAGCCGGAAATGGGCGGCCGCCACGAGCGCCGCGTGAATAAAATGAAGGCGTACGGTAAAAGCACCAGCGACGCCATCGCCGTCTACGAAACCGATCCGGAAATGTACAAAATTCTCCGCGACGAAAATATCCGGCAGAAAAACAATATTGAGCTGATCGCCTCGGAGAATATTGTCAGCCAGGCCGTGCGCGAAGCGCAGGGGTCGCGTCTGACCAATAAATACGCCGAAGGCTATCCCGGCAAACGCTGGTACAACGGGTGCGAATGTGTCGACGAGGCCGAACAGCTCGCGATCGACCGCGCTAAAGAACTGTTCGGTGCCGAACACGCCAATGTCCAGCCGCACAGCGGTAGTGGCGCCAATATGGCCGTCTACTACTCCGTGCTCGAGCCGGGCGACACCATTCTTGCGATGAGCCTCGCCGAAGGCGGACACCTCACCCACGGTCACCCGATGAACTTTTCCGGACGTTTCTTCAACATCGTTCCGTACGGTGTATGCAAAGAGACCGAGCAGATCGACTACGACGCCATCGAAAAGCTGGCGGAAGAACACAAGCCGCGCATGCTCGTGGCCGGTGCGAGCGCCTATTCACGTATCATCGATTTCAAGCGTCTGCGAAAAATCGCTGATTCCATTGGCGCCTATTTGACGGTGGATATGGCGCATATCGCCGGACTGGTCGCGACGGGCTGCCACCCGAGCCCGGTTCCGTATGCCGACTTTGTGACCACCACCACACATAAAACGCTTCGCGGCCCGCGCGGCGGAATGATCCTCTGCAAAGAAAAATTCGCTGCGGATCTTGACCGGCAGGTTTTTCCCGGCATTCAGGGCGGCCCGCTCATGCATGTGATTGCCGCCAAAGCGGTTGCCTTCGGCGAAGCGCTCACGCCGGAATTCAAAATCTATCAGCAGCAGATCGTAAAAAATGCGCAGGCACTCTCTGAGGCGCTGCAGGCCAACGGCTTCCGGATTGTTTCCGGCGGCACGGACAACCATCTGATGCTTGTGGATGTCGGAGCAAGCGGCTTCACCGGCAAGGATGTTGCCAATGCACTGGATAAAGCCTCCATCACGGCCAACAAAAATGGAATTCCCTTCGACACGAAAAGCCCGTTCGTCACGTCTGGGGTGCGTCTCGGCACACCTGCCGTCACTACGCGCGGCATGAAAGAGGCGGAAATGGAACAGATTGCGAACTTTATCAAGGCGGTTACAGACAACATGGCGGACGAGGCCAGGCTGGCGGAAATCCGCGAAGAAGTGATCACCTTTTCCAACCGCTTTCCACTGGCGTAAAAAGCTTATTTGCTGTAGTCGGTAAAGGAAGCTGCTTCGCCAGCCAGCGGATTGTAGGCCGGTTTAATCCCGGGAACCGCCACCGCTTTCGTTCGGTTGGTATCAATAGATGCCATGATGTCCAGGCCGGAAGAAGGCTCTTCCAGGGCAACTGACCCGGCGGAGACTGATGGTACCGGCCGGTCGATCAGATGCAGGCCGAGAAAAAGCACAAACAACACGGCGATACCGTAGCGCGGCTGGGCAAATATCCCGAGCTTTCTATTCACAGCCTGCGTTGACGGCCCTCTTTCAAACGCATGGATTCCGCGCATGATGCTTTGAATATTCTTTTCCGCGCGGGCGGCATCAGGTCGCTCATAGGTTTTGAGCGCCAGCAAACCGGCTACATCCAAATCCGGAACCTCTGTTTTTTTTCTGCTCATTTTACAAATTCCGCCAGTTCAACCTGCAACTGCCTGCGCGCATAAAACAGGCGCGACCGAACCGTTCCCTCCGAACAACGCATGATTTTGGCGATGGCGGCATGGGGCATTCCCTGCACATCGTGCATAATCACGGCGGCTCTGTGCTTCTCGGACAGCCGCAGCAGCGACCCGTTCATTTTTTCCTGAAACTCACTGAGACTGACTTTGCGCAGCACGGAACCCTTGCTGGAGAATTCCTTGTAGGATTCGGCCTGCTTAATATCCGGATCGAATTCGTCAAAGTTCATGCCCTGCCGACGACGGCGTTTTTTGCGAAAGTTGATGGTGCAGTTGAGCGCGATGCGGTAGAGCCATGTATAGAATGAGGACTGTTCGCGGAAACGCGGTAACGCTTTCCAGGCTTTTACAAAAATTTCCTGCACCAGATCTTCGGCGTCTTCACGGTTGCTGACCATCCCATAAACCAGCCCGTAGATTTTGCCATGATAGCGGCGAACCAGTTCTTCGTACGCGGAAGAGTCCTGCTTGCAGGCAAGGCGAACCAGATCAAGATCATCCGGGCCTTCGGAGTTGAGCTCTATTTTGGGGTCGTTATTCATTTTTCCCAATGATTGGGAACTGCTTTTACCAATTTTTCCAAGGGTTGGAAAAAGAAAAGCGCCCCGAAAACCTCCGGGGCGCTTTTTTGAACCGTTTGTACCCTTATCCCTGAATGGCAGCCTGCGCGGCAGCCAGCCGGGCGATCGGCACGCGGAACGGTGAGCAACTGACGTAGTTGAGGCCGACTTTGCAGCAGAACTTCACGCTCTGCGGATCGCCGCCGTGTTCGCCGCAGATACCGCATTTGAGAGTCGGGCGTGTTTGACGTCCTTTTTCCACACCCATTTTGACGAGCTGGCCAACGCCATCCTGGTCGAGGTGCTGGAAGGGGTCGCACGGCAGAATTTTTTCGTCCAGGTAATCCGGCAGGAAGGTCCCAATGTCATCACGGCTATACCCGAAGGTCATCTGGGTGAGGTCGTTGGTGCCAAAGCTGAAGAATTCAGCCGTTTCCGCGATTTCATCGGCGGTGAGTGCCGCGCGCGGGATTTCGATCATGGTGCCGACCAGGTATTTGATCCGGGCGCCATCTTTCTTGATGGTTTCATCAGCGGTCTTACGGACAATTTGCTCGAGGTAGTCAAGCTCCGCCTTGGTTCCGACGAGCGGAATCATGATTTCGGGCAGCACTTTGATCTTTTTCCGGGCCTTGGACACCTTGCAGGCCGCGGCAACGATCGCGGTGGTCTGCATGACACAGAGTTCCGGATAGGTCACGGAGAGGCGGCAACCGCGATGGCCAAGCATCGGGTTGAATTCGTGCAGCTGCTTGACGCGATCCGTCACTTTTTTGGTAGATACCTTGAGGCGTTTGGCCATTTCCTGCTGGTCTTTAGCCGCGTGCGGAACAAACTCATGCAGCGGCGGGTCAAGCAGGCGGATGGTAACCGGCAGGCCGTCCATCGCCTTAAAGATGCCTTCGAAGTCCTTCTGCTGCAATTTGAGCAGTTTGGCGAGAGCTTTCTTGCGGCCCGTTTCGTCCTCGGCAAGGATGAATTCGCGGATCGCCCAGATGCGGTCGCCTTCAAAGAACATGTGCTCGGTACGGCAGAGGCCGATTCCTTCCGCGCCGAACGCGCGGGCGTTCTGCGAGTCTTTAGGCGTATCGGCATTGGTGCGCACGTTGATTTTGCGGTTGGCATCGGACCACTGCGAAATCTGTTCATACATTTTATAGATCGGGTGCTTTTTGGAGGCGGCATGTTTCTCAACCACGGCGGCCACCACGGGGCTCGACTGCGTCGGAATCTGCCCGTCATAAACCTTGCCGGTCGAGCCGTTAAGGCTGATCCAGTGACCCTGCTTGTAGACTTTTTTGCCCACGGAAACGGTTTTCTTTTTATAGTCGATCTGGAGTGCGCCCGCACCACAGATGCAGCACTTGCCCCAGCCGCGCGCAACCACGGCCGCGTGCGAAGTCATCCCGCCCGTGGAGGTGAGCACGCCCTGCGCCGCCCACATGCCGCCGACATCTTCGGGGCTTGTTTCGTGGCGAACGAGAATCACCTTGGCTTTCGGGTCTTTGGCCACAGCGGCTTCCGCTTCTTTGGCTTCGAAAACAATTTTACCGCCGGCGGCGCCGGGGCCCGCCGGAAGTGCGGTGGCGATGAGCTTGGCTTTCTTTTCGGCCGCAATATCAAAGATCGGGAAAAGCAGCTGTTCGAGGTCATCACCGGAAACAGTCATCAGCGCTTCCTTTTGCGTCAGAATCTTAGAGAGCGCTTTGCCGGTGTAGGTGTCTTTTCCGGTGGCCATTTCGACGGCCCAGCGTACGCCCGCCAGACCGGTGCGCTTGGCGTTACGGGTCTGGAGCATCCAGAGCTTGCCTTCCTGCACGGTAAATTCCACGTCCTGCGGATATTTGTAGTGCTTCTCGAGGCGATCCATAATCTTCATGAGATCGGTGTGTGCTTTTTTCCAGATGGCCGATTTTTCTTTCGGCATGTCGTCGAGGTGTTTCGGGGTACGGATACCGGCCACAACATCTTCACCCTGCGCATTGATGAGGTATTCGCCCATCGGCTTGCTGTCGCCCGTTCCGCCGTCGCGCGTAAAGGCCACGCCGGTTCCGGACTTTTCACCCATGTTGCCGAAGACCATCGTGCAGACGTTGACCGCGGTGCCGAGCAGCCCGGTGATCTTGTTGATCTGGCGGTATTTTTCGGCGCGCTCGGAGCCCCAGGAACCGAATACGGCGCGAACGGAGAGGTCGAGCTGTTGCATCGGATCCTGAGGAAACGGCTTTTTGACCTTCTTCTGGTAAACCTTTTTATAGATGTCGACCAGCTCTTTGAGCTGTTCAGCCGTGAGGTCGGTATCCTCTTTGGCTTTATATTTTTTCTTCAGCTTTTCGAGTTCGACTTCGAAGTCGTGGTGTTCGAGGCCGGCGGAGGGGCCCATCACGACGTTACCGAACATGTCAATAAAGCGGCGGTAGCAGTCCCACGCGGTGCGCTCGTTGCCGGTCTGTTTGATGAAGCCGTGAACCGACTTATCGGTCAGGCCGAGGTTGAGAACCGTATCCATCATGCCCGGCATGGAAATCGCAGCGCCGGAGCGGACGGAGACAAGCAGCGGATCGTTGGGATCACCGAGTTTTTTGCCCATCAGCTTTTCGAGTTTGCGCAACTTCTTTTTGAGCTGGTCTTCCATTCCTGCGGGGTAGCGGCCGCCGCTTTTGCTGTAGCAGGCGCATGCTTCAGTCGAAACCGTGAAGCCGGGCGGCACCGGCAGGTTGGCGCTGGCCATTTCAGCCAGATTGGCTCCCTTGCCGCCGAGGATTGCTTTCATGCTGGTATCGCCTTCGGTATGTTCTTTACCGAAGCCATAGAAATACACGTATTTTTTATTATTCGCCATCGGGGTTCTCCTTCATTTCCTTTTTAAATTACCTGTGTTCGGCAGCCTTCTTCTTCCCAAAAAAAGAGGAGCCATGCTAGCAGAGCAACAGGGGGTGTCAAGGCGGAGATGGTCGGTTTAAGCAGTGTTCCTCGAAAGGTAGGGCGCGTTCGCCGAACGCGCCGCGGACGGCTCGGCGAGCCATCCCTACCCGAACGCTATTCAGCCGGCGGCTCAAGCCCGGTGCGCGCGATTTCTTCGCGGTCGGAAATGCCGTCGCCATCACGGTCCGCGACCGGATGGGCATACTCTACCGCGCCGATATCCACCCGTGCGATTCCGTCATTATTGCCGTCCAGTACGCGCGGCACGCCGTTTATATCCGTCGTCAGGCCGTTATCGGCACCCGCATCAATCAGCGGCGAATTAAACGTGGGTGCAAAAATATTTTCGTCGGCATCTTCAAACTTTGGATCAGCGGCGCTGTTGCCCGGGCCCAGCCCCCGTGGCGAGGTGCAGCAATGCTGAAGTTCCATTTGGTAAAAATTATAGTACGACAGCGGGGTTTTATTCTGCCAGATCACACAGTTCTGCGCTTCGCCGTAGGCCGCGCCGCCGCCGAACGTTGCGGCATAGTTGCGGATCAGCGTGCAGTTACGCAGCGCGCCGCCGTGAGTACCGCCGCCAAAAAGCCCGGCCCGGTTATCGCGCAGCAGGCAGTTGTCCAGCCGGGCCGACCCTGCGCCGCCGCCCGACCGTTTCGCCTGATTGCCGATGAACACGCAGCGCTCCGCCCGGCCGCCATACAGCCCGCCACCGGCACCGTGCGCTGTATTGCTGGTGATGATACAGTTCGAAACCAGCCCGTTCGTCCCGCTCAGGATGCCGCCGCCGTTTAACGCCGCCGGATCGCCTTCACCGCCCGTGTTGCCATACATCACCGTGAACCCGGAAAGTTCGGCTCCGTCGGCAAGATAAACGCAGCGCGTGTTTTCGCCGCCAATGATGAATGTTTTTTCGGGGCCCGCTTCACTGCGCAGTTTAACCGGCTTATCGATCACCACGGCATCATATCGGCCCGCCGGCACGACGATTTCATCGCCCGGCTTCGCCGCGTCCACCCGCTCCTGCAGCGTCTCCGCAAATGTTGCGGACACGGCCAGGCCGATCAAAAAAACAACGGTTCGTTTCATCATCAGGGATCCTGCTTCCATGAAAGAAAGATATTTACCACCCGCTTCGCTAGAGGAACAGCCGAGTTAGTCAGAGAAGAGAAATTATTTCTCTCCACACCTTCCCTCGGAGCCTCTCTGACCCCACTCTAGCGAAGCGGGTGGTAAAAATCTCTTCTAATATAAAGGGCTTAATCACTCCGAACTGACCCTTCTACAGCAAAACATCGTCGCTTGTTTCGCGGGGCAGGAAAATGGGCGGCTCGGGGGGAGGCTTCCGCTCAGGGGGCGGGATGTCGGGCATCTGGAAAACGGGAATCTCTTCGGGGGCAGGCGCTGCTTCCGCAGCGCGACGCTCCCGGATTTGCTCACAGGCCCTGAACACCAGCAGGAACAGGCAGATCAGCACCAGCCCGGCGAAAACCCGTATGAAAACGGCGGAGGTTTGCTCCTTCCGATCCGGGCTCACAGTTCTCTCCAGTCAGTAAGGTTGAACTGGGCGAAGGGCATGCCGGGCGGAGGCGTACTGCGAAACCGTTCGTCGTAGGCATAATTTTTTAAATACCCCGCTCCGCTCACCCGGCCGATCACACCCCGGCGATACTGGGCAATCATGCCGTACAGATTGATGTAGGGGTGTCCGATGTTTCTATATTTGTCGGCTGCAGTAAAACCGTTATCGCCCGCCGCCAGCACCAGAATGGCCGCATGAATATACACTTCGCCGACTCCTGAGGCTATCTCCACTTTGTCTGCTGAAAAAAGACCCAGCAGATTATCCGCATCCGGCAGCCAGCCGTCCGGCCAGTCGGAGTGGTTTGGATTTCCGGTCGCCGATTGATAAATGATATCCCCTGTAATATAAAGAGCCCCCGCCGCGGCCACGGAAACGCGCGCATCCAGGACGCCTTCCACATAGGCATCGCCGCTCACATAAATAACCCCGTTGTCCGGAATGGCGTTGGTTTCAGTCACGAAGGTAGTCCGGTTATAGGTCACCACTTCCGTGCCGGAAAAGGTGAGGTCATAATCGCCGTTCAGGGTTATGGCGGCTTCATGGAACAGTCCTCCGATATGATCCACGACTTCACCAAAATCAATCTCCGGCTGATTGCGAAGGAGCCCGGCCAGAAACACCGCCGTGTCCGTGATGAAGGGATCGCGCACGGGATGCTGATAATTCACACTGTCATCTGCCGTGTAAACCAGGTCTTCGAACTCCGGGGTTCCCCAGATATTGATCTCGTCGTTCATATAGCCGCCGCCGGCAATCCGGTCTCCCGTGGCAAAATAAATGTTGCCGCCGGAGGCGGTTTGTTCGCGATCCGTGATCCATATTTCCCCGTTACTTCCGAACGGCTGGAGCGAGGCCTGAATTTCATTTGTCCGGGACAGATTGGGCGATACGGTTGCGGTACCCGCTGACTGAATCGTATAGCGCTGGATGGCCGAAACGGGATTGGCCGCGTTGGCAATGACATCCACCTGATAAGTGCCGATGCCGGGTATGCTCCCCGACAGGATCGCGGTTCCGACCAGCCCCAGGCTTTCCAGCGGCTGCAGGTTCACCGGGTTGACCAGAATCGCTTTGAATTCCTCCAGACCGGCTTCGGCCAGCCAGAAGGCCTGGGTGCGCTGGAGCTGCCTTTCGGTCTCCATGGCATTGAATTTTCCCAGCTGAAGCAGGGCCATGACCAGCAGGCTGAAGGTCACCACCATCACCATGATGATGACCAGAATGCCGCCGGCCCGGTTTGAGCGGTTCTGAGAGACGTTCGGCATAACGTAGGACAGGGTTGCCACTCCCTGCGGTCGTTGCCCCGAAGTCTCGGGGCCTCTCTCCCGCTGGTCGAGTCCAACCTGTCTGGACAGCCAGGATGGCTGTCCTACATTGTGAAGATGCGCCGAAAGGTTTTTAGCTCTGATATGAGGATTTGTTTTCATGATCAGTTCCTCGTACGAATGAATGTTTCGTTGGTGACGATGATGCTGCCGTCGGCATTCGCCAGTTCGAGATGCAGCCGGACGCCGTTATTTACGGCCATCGGATTAAAGCGGCCGACCCCTTCCGGAATGATGAGTCCCGCAAAGACCCCGTTGGTAAAATAATGCAAGGTGCTGTTAAAGGGGTTCTGTTGAAAGGTGATGGCATACGGCCTCACCGCATTGGCCGGCAGCACCAGCGTGGGCTCTACCGCAATGATGTCGGCAAACGTGGTCTCCCGAACCTCCCGGGACATCATTTCCACCGCAAGGGCGGCGTCCCGCCGGAGCTGCGCATATTCATTGTTGGTGCGCCATTCGCGGTAGGTCATAAAAAGGATAAGGATCACCGTGAGGGACAGAATGGCGGCGCTGACGACGGAGATCATCATCTCCACCAGGGTGAAACCGCATTTTTTCGCGCGCGTTTTCATAAATGCCTTTCTTTACGGCGAACGGCTGGTTGTAAGCACTACGGGAGTGTCCCCGCCGGGATAAGCCACCGCGACGGCGATGCGCTTATATTCGTTAAATAAATCAGAGGGGCCGCCCGGCACGGTTACCACGGTGACGTCCCCCGTAACCGTCCGTCCGTTAATATTATACTGCGCACTGAGGTCGCCCAGAGACACCGTTCCGTTTGCAAGGCCGGCATATGGCCCGGTAAACGCATTTTCCAGCGCGTCGGTTCCGGCGTGGATGGCCGCCTGTTTAAACGCGCGGGAAACCACCAGATGGCGGGGATAGAACAGCGCAGTGGTGACCGCGACGGCCAGAACGGCCAATATAGCCACCCCGATCATCACTTCGACCAGCGTGGTGCCTCGGCGGCGGCTTTTATTTTGTCCAGGAGTTTTCATATTGCCCAAAAGTGTACTCTTCTCTTCGTCAAAACTCAAGACGGCACTTCGTGCTCCTCGCTTTGTGCATTGTCCGCGGCCAACGCCCGCGGCTACAGGATCAATTTCTGTAGCCGGTCGCGCCGAGGCCGGCTTTCCTGTCCACTGAAGCCTTTGGCGAAGGTGGAAGGCGGTCCGAATCATTCCGGCTGAAGCCGGTACTACCAGCCAATTCCTACCGCTTTTCCTTCACGAACTTGATTTCTTTTGCGACGCCCTCGACATTTCGAAGAATAATGCTGACGGGCAGAATTTTTTCGATGGTGCCGCCCGCAACCCGGTCGCCCGTTTTGTAAAGTTTGTCATTAATCATAGCCAGCGGCATGTGCGTGCTCCACAAAATACCCTGCAGTGTGATGTTTTCATCCGCCTTGCCGGCGTCGGCCTGCGGTACCACGGGAACCACCGGCTCCACGGGAGCCATGATAAGTGCGGGGTCATAGGCTCCGTTCTGCGCCAGTTTCCGGCTCAGCGCAACGGTCTCGGCGCGGAGCGACTGGATGGAGGAGTCATAGTAGGATGCAAACTGCCCGGTCTCGACCCGCTGCTGCCGACGGTAATTGACATAACGCACGGCCAGCAGCAGGAGCGCCAGACAGCCAACCAGAATTAAAAGCGTTCGGGCATGAATTTTCATAGCCGATCTCCCCTGCCGCGTTCCGTGTACACTTTGCTCAGTACCGCTTCAACCTGCAGCCGATCCATGTTTTTCACCGTGCGCGTCAGCCAGACCTTCTCTTCATAAATAAGCGGGTCTTTGTTCTTCAGGTGCTTGAAAAAGTTGGCGACCTCGCGGCCCGATCCGAACCCCTTCAAATCCATCGTGACCCGCGCGATGCCCAGCGCTCCATCCACGGGCTCCTTCGTCACACTCATGGAGGTCATAATGAATTCCGCGCGCCGGGCTGCTTCATTGCAGAAAGCAAGGTGAATGTCTTCGACGGATGCACCGTTGGGGGCATCCTTTTCATAGTCTTTAATGAACGCTCCGAAATGCCGCGCCTCGGCCTGCATCCGGGGGAGCAGCTGTTCCAGCATCACGGCCCGCATATAGGAGACCTGCTGGTGTTCCCGGAATCCGGCCGCGCCGAATTCCGCGATCAGCGCCAGCAGTAACGGAACGGCCAGCCACGCCGCCAGTACACTTTTTTTTCGTATAAACCGCGCACTGTCCATTACTGCTCCTTAAGGATGCCTCTGTATTTCATGATTAACACATCTTTGTTCAGAATATTTCCGCGCTCGGTAACCACCGGAACAATGGCGGTGAACTGCCGGATCAGCATCGGGTCGTTCCGCCAGTCCTGCAGAAGGGCCGGAAACTTCTCGCCGGAACGGACGCGATTCGCCGGCAGGACCAGGCTGAATTCCAGTGCGGTTCTTTTATCTTTATCCTCCTGCACAAAGGCCAACCGGTTGATAAAACTGCTGTCGCGCTGATAGAGAAGCATTTCCAGCAGCGGAAGCATGGAGTGCGTGGTGTGCGGAATGGCTCTGCTGATCGCAGCAACCTGTTCGGCATTCTGCTGCAGGGTGTCCCGCAGGGTATCCGCATAGGCGAGCATGCCGCTTTGATCCGGATGCTGCTGCCGGAAGCGTTTCTGGATAACCTGCACCTGCCGGCCGCAGCGGATTCCGTCGTGAACGTTCACGGATGCGCGATACGCCACAACGGGAAGCAGAATCAGGGCGACCAGCAGATAGACCAGCATCCAGCGGTAGATGATGCGTCGCTCTTTGGCAGACCAGATCAGTCCTTTGGCCAGATTGATTTCACCCATACTCATATTTATATCCAATTTCAATGTGGGACAGGCATCCTGCCTGTCTGGACAGGCTGGAAGCCTGTCCTACTTTCTACTTCCTGTCTAAATTTCTTGAGCGGGCCTCCTGAGTCCCAGTCCAAGGGCGGCGGCCGGACTGTACGGCTCGCCGACGTTTTGCCGAACCTGCGGGTCGGCTCCCGAACGCTCCATTTCAGAAAAAACATCCCAGATGTCCACCGGCAGCCCGGTTTCCTCCTGCAGGCGGGCCGTCAGCGCGTCCTGGCCGGCAAGCTGTCCGGTCAGCAGGATTTTTGTGGCCGGCGCGTGTTTTCGCTTCATATCATAGTGCAGCAGGGCGTCCTGAATATTGTTGGCCAGATAATCCAGATTGCTCTCCCAGCCATCGCCCGCCGAAAAGATAGTGCGCGGGTAGCTGTTTCCGTTCGAGCACATCATGATGTCTGCCGTGCGGTCGGCCAGGTTGACCACGCAGGCGGGCCCGGATGCCTGCTCGCGCGTTAAAAAGCAATACAGCCGGTGAAGGGCGGAACAGCTGACTTCAACGCTGATGGAATAGAGCCCTGCGGCTTTTATAAGGTCGAGATGGCGCTGCACGGTTTTGTGCGGCGCGGCGACCAGGGTTCCCGCCAGTTCCGCCCGGTGTCCGGTTTCGTCCGGAGCCGTCGGCGCGAGATGCCAGTCCATAGAAATCTCACCGGGATGCTTCTGCAGGGCCTCTTCGGCTTCCAGCGAGAGCGCGTGCGGCAGTTCGTCGCGGGTTAAATTTTTGTAGGCAAAGGGGCGGATGGCCAGCGCACGGCTGTGCAGGCAGGTGCAGACGGTGCGCGAGGGCAGTTTTTCTTTTTTCCAGAACTCATGGAGCTTCCCCGCCAGCTCTTTATCCGGCATTTCCGGATCATAGCGGGTCGAGGCCAGTTTGTTCAGCGTCAGGGCTTCACTGGTCTGGACAAAGTGCGCGGCGGTGATCCGGCCGAAGTTAATATCCAGCCCGACGGCGTGCTCGGTAAAGTTCAGCAGGTTTGACAAAAATTTCATACGGGCCTTTGCGACTGCGCGATGTGTGCGCGAATGAAGAGGGCGGCCCGGCAGACACCCGCATTTCGCGGAGGCCTGCCGGACGACGGTTATAAGACCGTCTTCCTCCTCATATTTTTCGGTTTACTGCAGATTCAGCCGGTTAGCGATAGCGCCTCCCCATAGGCCGGATTGGTTCATGGTCAGCGCCATACCATTCAGAGCGCCGGCTCTAGCGCCTGCCCTAACGGTGATCAGGTAGGCTCCAGTAGTTGGATTGCGAGCCCCGATGGTGCGCGTTCCGGTAAAGTACTTTGCATTCTGAACTTCGGTTCGAACCATCTGAGGCAACTGGTTGTAAGTCG
>Ga0190293_1000350_pt1 | contig 16363 bp, 17 predicted proteins | sample 48693001_MG_FD_161671 | JGI IMG/M metagenome (GOLD analysis project Ga0190293, IMG submission 161671) | Hydrothermal vent microbial mat bacterial communities from Southern Trench, Guaymas Basin, Mexico - 4869-30-0-1_MG | ecosystem: Environmental > Aquatic > Marine > Hydrothermal vents >... | reverse complement strand
TTAAAATATTATTTTTACTCTTAATTACCTGATCGATAAGTGTCCCTCCAACCAGTCCAACACCAAATATTGCAATGTTAATTGTTGTGGATACTCCAAAAATTTGTCCATGAATTACATTTACAGCCTTATATAGATCTTCTTCTTCAAGAACCAAACTAATATTGTCTCCTGTAACGGTGTTATTTATCAATATAGGATTGATCTTATTTACAGACAGAGCGTTATAAGATTTGTGAAAATTGCTCAAATTCTGACCTATAATAGAAACTATGGCCAATTTATCTTTAATGTAAATTCTATTTACATCCTTAGTTTTAAGATCACTTTCAAATTCTGTTTCCAAAATCTTTTTTGCCTTTTTTGCCTGGTTAGAATCTACAATAAATCCAATTCCTCTCTCAGATGAGCCCTGTGAAATAATACTCACACTAATACTCTCCTTTGCTAAGGCAGAAAATATACGGGCATCAACTCCCGCTCTTCCCAATAAACCCCTTCCTATGAGATTGATCAATGAAACATTTTTCTGTGAAGTAACCGAACGGATTCCCTTTTGAGTTGCCCGCGATTTTATTAATGTTCCTTCATTATGGCTGTCAAAAGTATTACGTAATCGCAAAGGAATATTTTTTTCCACCAAAGGGATTATTGCTTTAGCATGTAAAATATTAGCTCCAAAATTTGCCAGTTCATTAGCCTCTTGATATGTAAGTTCTTCTATTTTTTGAGCATTACTAACCATATCCGGATTTGCTGTGAAAATCCCGTTTACATGGGTAAAGCTCTCTAATTCTGCCGCTTCCAAATAATTTGCAAATAAGGAGGCAGAATAATTACTTCCATTTCTGCCTAGGGTTGTGGTTTCGTTATTAACATTAGAAGCAATAAATCCGGTTATTATAGGAATCCCACTTACTTTATTGCTAAAATGAGCTTGTACATTATCCTGTGAAATTCTTTGTATGGGAATTGCCTCTCCAAAACTATCATCAGTTTTTATAAGCTTCCTCGAATCGACAAAGCAGGATACTACTCCCTTGTCATTTAGTATTTTAGTAATTAATTTGGCAGATAAAATCTCCCCCTGAGCTAAAACCTGATCCTTAATTTTAACACTGTAGTCACCAAGTAATCTTACTCCTTCAAAAATATTTTTAAGAAGTAAAAACTCTTTGTCAAAGTCAATATTCTGATCAGGAAATAACTGGTAACTCTTAAATTCTTTAAAGGAATCACCATAGGGAATATCTATCTTTGCTTTTTCTAAAATTTGTTCTAAAATATCTGTTGAATTGCCTCTTGCTGAAAGAACTACCGCAATTTTTTCACCCAACTTGAATTTAGCAGAAATTATATCTATAACTCTATCCAATCCTTCACCATTAGCAAGGGACTTTCCTCCAAATTTTAATATTTTAATCCTTTCTTCTTTAAAATTTTTATATTTACCTCTAAGATATTCCTGACCTACTTGTTCAAAAACAGGTTGTAATATTTTTGTCAATTGCTCAAATTCGATTAAAAATGCATCATGGCCATGAATAGATTTTATTTCTTTATATTCATTTTTTACACCGGCCTGATTCAATAACTTTTGGGTTTCTATATTTTCTTTGGGTACAAAAAAGAAATCACTATCCACTCCAACTTGAAAAATATTCGCTTTAATTTGACTTGCAACTTCGTTAAAAGAACCTCTACCTCGAGTAATATCAATTGAACTCAATAAATGATTCATCATTTTATACGTTTGCAAGGTGAATCTATTCTCTAATTTCTTACCATGATGTAACAGCCAACTTTCGGTATTAAAATTTCCTTCTTCTTTATTTTTAGTGCGATTAAACTTTTTCTTAAATGAATCAGCTGTCCTGTAGAATAACATTGCCATCATTCTGGCGTCATGTACAGGTTTACTTGAATTGGTTAGTATTTGTTGCTGTGTTTTATTGTGTGCCAATATCCAATCAGAAGCCTTCCAATCTGAAGCTACTGGGATTAAATTACTAATCAAATCAGGAAACAATACTGCCATTTCCCAGGCAATTCCTCCGCCAAGCGACCCCCCAATTGCGACATGCAATTTCGAAATATTTAATTTCTCTAAACCTAATCCAAATAATCTGGCAATATCCCTTGCTGTAAAATCTTCGTAATTTTCTATAAAATTACTTTCCTTTTCATCAAAACCGTTACCCGGAATATTGAAGGCTACAATGGTATATTTATTTGTATCGATTAATTTATTTACTCCAATTAATGAATTCCACCACCCTGAGTCACCTGCCACTTCAGAGTTTCCGGTCAAAGCGTGATTAACTAGAATTATTGGCTTTGAGAATAATTCCTGACCAAACAATTGATATGACAACTCAAACTCTGGGTAGAAATAACCAGTTTCAGTTGAAAAATTGTGGATCGATATATGTTTTAAATTTCTCACTTTCTTTAATAATAATATAATAAACTGATGTAAAATCACATTTATCATTGTATGTATAAAAAGAAACTGTTATAAAAAGGAATTAAAATTACACATGTAATTTTATATGAGTCATCTTCCCAAATAGGTAGAATTTAGCACCTTCTTTAAAAGTAAAGGGTTGCTAAGGCGTCAATGGGTCTAATCCCTCAACCTTTCTTGATAACAATTTCATTATTAAATGAACTTCTGCAAAGAAACACAATTATTTAATTTTTTACAACAATTTTACAATAACTTTAACAATACTGTAAAATTTAGTCTCATTTATAGATTTTTCAATTAGGTCTATTCTATTGCTTATTACTTTTGAGGATATGTTCATCTTTAATATTTTGCATTTTTCCTATTAAATTATATTGAGTTTTCATAAATTTGCCCAGATAATCGAAGAGGAAAGATTTGAATTGATTGCAACCTCTTTTACTGAATCAAATCAGTATCAACAAAAATGCTAAAGCAGATCAAACTTCTTTGAGCATTGCAATCCATTTTATTTCTCATTAACTAAATAATAAAAATATGTCCTATTTATTTACATCTGAATCTGTATCAGAAGGTCACCCAGATAAGGTTGCTGACCAAATTTCCGATAGCTTACTAGACGCTTTTTTAGCTTTTGATCCAAATTCAAAAGTTGCTTGTGAGACTATGGTAACAACAGGGCAGGTTGTTTTAGCAGGAGAAGTTAAAACGGAAACATATATAGATGCGGCTATAATAGCCAGAGAAACAATTAATAAAATTGGTTATACCAAAGGCGAATATAAATTTGAAGGAGAAAGTTGTGGTGTAATTTCACTTATTCATGAGCAATCACAAGATATTAACCAAGGTGTTGACAGGGGTGATAATGAAGATCAAGGAGCAGGTGATCAAGGGATGATGTTTGGGTATGCTACCAATGAAACAGAAAATTACATGCCTTTAGCCTTAGACCTAAGTCATCGAATATTATCTGAATTGGCCGAAATTAGAAGAGAGAATAAAGATATTACCTATCTGCGACCAGATGCAAAAAGTCAGGTTACCATTGAATACTCTGATGATAATATACCCCAAAGGATAGACACTATTGTCTTATCAACCCAACATGATGATTTTGATGAAGATAACATAATGCTTGCTAAAATTAAAAAAGACATTATTAGTATATTAATTCCCAGGGTTATAGCTCAATTACCAAAAAGTATTCAAATATTATTTGACGATAAGATTAAATATCATATCAATCCAACAGGAAAATTTGTTATTGGAGGACCCCATGGAGATACAGGATTGACAGGAAGAAAAATAATTGTAGATACTTATGGTGGTAAAGGTGCACATGGTGGAGGCGCTTTTAGCGGAAAAGATCCGAGTAAAGTTGATAGATCAGCAGCATATGCGGCTCGTCATATCGCCAAAAATATGGTTGCAGCCGGAGTCTGTGATGAAATATTAGTTCAGGTTTCTTATGCTATTGGAGTTGCACAACCTACTTCTATAAATATTGAAACCTATGGCACTTCAAAAGTGGACAAAACTGATGGTGAAATTTCAAAAATAGTACAGAAATTATTTGATATGAGACCTGCTGCTATTGAAAAAAGGTTAAAACTTCGCAATCCAATTTATAGTGAAACAGCTGCTTACGGTCATATGGGTAGAACACCTAAAAAAGTTATTAAACGATTTGAATCTCCTTATTCTGGTGTGAAAACTTTAGAAGTGGAATTATTTACATGGGAAAAATTAGATTATGTAGATCAAATAAAAAGTATTTTTAACCTTTAGAAATGTAGTTTATTTCAACACATTTTAATAAAATTTAAAAGGCTTGATATTAGATCAGGTCTTTTTCTTTTTAAATTCTTATTTTTGTTCTAAATGAAAAAAGTATTCTTCATCTTTTTTTTAATTATTTCTAGCTGCTTATTTGGTCAGGAAATAGAAACAAAATTCATTTCAAAATTTCCTTTGAAAGCAGATAGGTTTATAGGAATCGATGAGTTTAAAAGTGTCTTTTATATTGCTAACAATGTCTTGTTTAAAAAAAATAAAGCGCAAACAGTTTCTTATAATAATGCAACTTTAGGTGAATTGACCTCCGTTGATATTCTAAATCCATTCAAACTGAATTTATTTTATAAAGAATTCAATTCAATCCAAATTTTAGACAATAATCTAAATGAACTAACCAACAAAATTAATTTCACAACAGAAACATTATTTAACAATGTCTTATTTATTAGTCAGTCATCTGAAAATAATATTTGGCTTTATGCAGATGATAATAAACTACATCTCTTCAATTTTCAAAATCGATCTGAAAAAATTCAAACACAGCCAATCACATTTTATCAAGATTACTTTGAACCGGTATATTTGAAAAGCACTTATAAAAATGTTTGGATAATTTCAAAAACCGGAGCCATTCAATTTAATGAATATGGCAATTTTATTCAAATTATAGATATTAAAGATATAGACTATTTTTTTCCGGTTCGCAAGAGTTTTATTTATATAAAAGATAATTCTATGTTCTATTATACAGATAAAAGATCTATTAAAATAGAAATTGACTATTTAGAGAAAATTGAAAATATTCATATCAATAGCTCTTCCATAAATATTTATGATGGTGAATTTGTTTATCAATTTGAATTATTAATGTCTGAATAATGAAATCACTGGTTACAAATTAATTTCATGATCAAAATGGTATAAAAATATAGATATAAGCTATATTTTTTATAAATTAGCTTAGCATTAGTTTATACCAGTAAAATATCTAATTTTTTTAAAAATATATTTCTTTTTAACTCGTTCAATTAAAAATAAATTGGTATAATTAAATAGTTTTTACTAATTCAAAATTAAAAAATAAGATTTATGCACGTAGCTATTGCTGGAAATATTGGAGCTGGAAAAACAACATTAACAAATCTATTATCCAAACATTATAAATGGGACCCACATTATGAATCGGTTGAGGAAAATCCATATCTCGACGATTTTTACGGTTCGATGGAGCGTTGGTCATTTAATTTACAGATTTATTTTTTAAACAGTCGTTTTCGTCAGATTTTAGAAATCCGGGAAAGTGGAAAAAATATAATTCAGGACAGAACTATTTACGAAGACGCTAATATTTTTGCGCCGAATCTTCACGCTATGGGGTTGATGACCAATAGAGATTTTAGCAATTACGAATCTCTGTTTGAACTGATGGAACGCCTTGTTGAACCACCTGACCTTTTAATCTATTTAAGAGCAAGTATTCCAACTTTAGTAGGACAAATACACAGCCGTGGTAGAGAATTTGAAAATACAATTAGTATTGATTATTTAAGTAGGCTAAACGAGCGCTATGAGGCCTGGATATCAAAATACACAAAAGGTAAATTACTAATTATTGATATAGATAATTTAGATATCATAAAAAATCAAGAAGATCTTGGTTCTATCATTGATAGAATAGATGCTCACATCCACGGATTATTCTAAAAATGCAAAAACTCCCAAAAATGGGAGTTTTTTATTTATAATTTAATATAATAAGCTCTGTACTTACCTATTTACATTTTTCATTACATCACCTTTCAAAGTAGAGTAATTAATCTTAAGTGCATTTACATTTCTTAATTCTTCCTTAATATCAGTAATTGTTCCAACATTTGATTCTATATCTGCCTTAATTGAAGTTGTTAATAAAGGAATTTCATCTTCAGAGTGTGTTTCTCTTTCAGCAAAAACAAAATACTTTACATCTTTAACATCTGCAATTCTATCATTCAATTGAATCTTATCACCATTCTGACCTTTAACCTTACCTACATATATATAACTAACCAGACTTTTACGCTCCAGTTTTTTAACTTCGGTAGCAAAAGGTAGTTTTGGCTTTTGAATTTTCAAATCAGTTTCACGCATTACCGTTGTTACCATAAAAAAGAACAACAGCATAAATACAATATCAGGTAATGAAGCCGTCGATATAGCCGGCATTCCTTTTTTCTTTTTTCTAAACTTTGACATAAGTATTATTTTGTTGGTTCTGCTTCAGAAATAATCTGAGGATATTTTGACTTAATATTCTTAATCTTATCTTTAAGATCCTGATTAGACAGATTGTTTTTTGCATCTTTTATAAGCTTGGTATATGAAACACCATACAATTTATTAGATAAACGATTTCTTAGATCTGTATAAGCTCCAACCAGTTCATTTTGCACTGAGATATAGGTACCATAAGATGTACCTCTATCACTTTCTAAAGATATAACTGCTTTATTCGGATGATCTGATGAAGCCGGATCTTTGGCTCCTTCACACCAGTCACATTCAGCAGGATCTAAAGGGTTGCCTTGTTCATCCTTCATCGGATTTCCCAAGCCACCTCCATTATCAATAAATTTCATCGCTTCTTCACGAATTTGATCTATTTTCATAAAGATCTCTCCTTCCACAAGAATATCATTATTACGATTTACTGTAACAATAAAAACATTCTTCTCTTTTAATTTAGGAGGATCTGGCATATCTTCCGGTTGCTTTTCAGGTAATTTTCGAGATATTCCTGTATCAACATCCATTGTAGTTGTTACTAAAAAGAATATGAGTAGCAAGAAAGCAATATCTGCCATTGAACCTGCATTTATTTCCGGTAAACCTCTTCTTGCCATAATATTATTTTGAAACTAATGATTTAACAAAACCTGAAAAAATAGCCACCAATCCAAGGCCTCCAAGTATTAAAGAATACCATATTCCGGTACTTACCCATTTCGAGGTAGCTCCTGCTTCGCCATCTTCTAGTACAATACCCGATGTATTGAGAGTAGCACTATCATCTGCCATAACATAAGCAATTGCAAGCAATGCTCCTAAAAAAATCAATGACATCAATGTCTTTTTAAGTAATTGCGGGTGCTTGATCATATTCAACACAGAGAAAACAACTGCTATAATTGCCGTAATATATAATATTATTGTCGCAAAGGTTATATATGGAGACACGAGGCTGTTTTGTACATCAGCACTTTCCTTCACAACATCGTCTCCTACCATTATTATCCGTATCAGAAAAAAAATAGCAACTAAACCAATCAATCCTGTTACAATAGATAATATTTTAGATAATTTTTCATTCATAACTTATTATTTATTTCTGATCAATAGATCAACCAATTTAATTGAAGCGTCTTCCATACTATTTACAATACCATCAATTTTCGAAATGATGTAATTATAAAATATTTGCAGAATAATTGCAACAACCAAACCAAATACTGTTGTTAATAATGCCACTTTAATACCACCTGCAACAACTGCCGGAGAAATGTCACCTGCTGCTTCAATAGAATCAAATGCACTAATCATACCAATTACAGTACCCATAAATCCAAGCATAGGAGCCAGGGAAATAAACAGTGACAACCAGGATACATTCTTTTCTAATAATCCCATTTGTACACCACCATAGGATACAACAGCTTTTTCTGCAGCATCTACACCTTCATCCATTCTGTCTAAACCTTGATAAAAGATTGAGGCAACAGGACCTTTTGTGTTTCTACATAATTCTTTTGCAGCTTCGACTCCACCTGTATTCATGGCTTCTTCAACACTATTTACCAATTTATCAGTATTAGTGGTTGCCATATTCAGATAAATAATTCTTTCGATTGCAATTGCTAAACCCAAAATTAAGGTTACCAACACTATTCCCATAAAGAAAGGACCCCCTTCAATAAAACGGAGTTTCAATTCTTGATGAAAAGTTTTGTCTTCAACAACTTGTTCTGTTTGTGCATAAATGCTTTGAGCTGAGCTTAAAAACATTAATCCTGTAATAGTAAGGATAGAAAATACTTTTTTCATTTTTGTAGATCTTTGTTATTTAAATTTAGTTAACGGGTTTAAAGATATAAAAATTTATTGTATAAAACATCTTACGCGGAGAGAAAGGGATTCGAACCCCTGTTACGATTTCTCATAAACACGCTTTCCAAGCGTGCGCCTTAAGCCACTCGGCCACCTCTCCTAAATGTCTTACTTTTTATATGAACGGCAAGTAACAAAAAATAAATTAAAAGTAAAAATTTTTATTAAAAAACTAACTCATTTCACCTCGCATAGATGTTTCAAAGGTTTTTTTGAAATCCTTAAAAGGAATTCTTTGACCGATCAAATATTTTAATTTTGCTACTGCAGATTCTGTTGTAATATCTTTCCCATTTATTATTCCAATTTCTTTTAAATGATTACTGGTTTCATAATGGCCTAACATTACACTCCCACTTATACATTGAGTGACATTAACAATGTGAATTTTTCTATCTATTGCTTTTTTGATCAAATCCTTGAACCAATCTACTGTTGGTGCATTACCCGCTCCATAGGTTTCTAATATGACACCTTTTAAATTGGGTATCTCCAAAATACATTTTACAACTTGTTCACTAATGCCAGGGAATATTTTCAGGATCACAATGTTGGCATCAAAATTCTTTCTTATGATCAGATCCTTTTCTTCGTTTCTTCTTATTAAAGCATTGTCATTAAATATTAAATGTACTCCACTTTCTCCTAGCTGGGGGTAATTAGGAGAATGAAAAGCTTCAAACTGTTCTGCACTAACCTTTGTAGTTCGATTTGCACGATATAATCTATATTCAAAATACAAACAAACTTCATTAATTTTAGAACACCCATTCTCTCTAATGGCTGCAATTTGAATAGCTGTTATTAAATTTTCTTTCGCATCTGTTCTCAAATCTCCAATTGGTAACTGAGATCCGGTGAAAATTACTGGTTTATCTAAATTTTCAAACATAAAACTAATTGCAGAAGCAGTATATGACATGGTGTCTGTACCACTCAGAACTACAAATCCATCAATTTCTTCATAATATTTCTCAATAATCTCAGCGATTTGGATCCAATATTCCGGATTCATGTTTGAAGAATCAATAGGCTTATCAAAGGAGATCGTACGAATATCGCAATCCAATAATTGTAATTCGGGTATTTTTTTCTTTATCTCATCAAAATTGAATGCTGCTAATGCATTGGTTTTATAATCCTTAACCATTCCTATGGTTCCGCCGGTATAGATCAATAAAATATTTGGTACTTTTGTCGTCATATCAATACAAATTTGCACACTTTTTGATGTAAAAGTATTAATTAAATTTATAACTAAAATAAAATTATGTCTGGTTCTTTTTTGTTAATTATAATTATTGGATTGGCTGGAATGATTGTTCAAAGTCGATTAAAGAATAAATTTAAAAAATATTCAAAGCTACATTTGCAAAACGGATTGAGCGGAAGAGAAATTGCTGAGAAAATGTTAACTGATCATGGCATATATGATGTTTCGGTAATATCGACCAATGGACAGTTGACAGACCATTATAATCCTCAAAATAAAACTGTGAATTTGAGTGAATCTGTATATAACGAAAGAAATGCGGCGGCAGCGGCTGTAGCTGCACATGAATGTGGTCACGCAGTACAACATGCTAAATCATATGCCTGGTTGCAATTGAGGTCAAAATTAGTACCAACTGTAGGGATATCATCAAAACTCGCTTCCTTTATTTTAATAGCCGGAATCTTTACAGTACAATCATTTCCTCAGTTACTTTTGGCAGGGATTCTACTTTTTACTGCAACTGTAGTTTTTACTTTGGTCACTTTGCCCGTTGAATATGATGCAAGTAATAGAGCTTTGGCATGGTTAGAGAATAAAAATATGTTAACAGTAACAGAACAAGATGCTGCAAAAGATGCTTTGAAGTGGGCTGCAAGAACCTATTTGGTTGCTGCACTAAGTTCTATAGTAACCTTACTGTACTATATAAATATTTATAACAGTAGATAAAGGTTAACAAGAATTTTAGATTTTAAAACCTTCATTTTAGAAATCTATAAATGTTCAATAACATATTGAAAAATCCTATATTTTCATTTGCCTGTCAATTTGCTGATCTAATGAAATAAATGTTTCGGTACGTGCCACACCTTTAATCTGTTGTATTTCATGGTTTAGTACTTGCATTAAATGTTCATTGTCTTTGCATAATATTTTAACAAAAATTGCATAATTACCTGTAGTATAGTGACTTTCAATAACTTCATTAATTTCAGTCAGACGCTTTATAGCATCTTTATACTTACTTGAATTTTCAAGGAAAATCCCTACAAATGCTAAAGTTTTAAAACCCAAAACCTTCGGGTTAATGATGAATTTAGAGCCCTTAATTAAACCCGAGGCTTCCAATTTTCTCAGTCTTTGATGTATAGCTGCGCCAGATATTCCTATTTCTCTTGCAATACTCAAAATTGGGGTTCTTGCATTGATCATTAATTGATTTAAAATAATCTTATCTATCCCATCAATTTTTAAAACCGTGTTCTTCATAAGTTTTTTTATAAAAATAAAAAAAGGATATGAATACCATACCCTTTTATAATTAAGTTTTCTTTACTATTTACGATTCTGGTTTCAACACAAAATCTTCCATGAATTTTGTGGTGTAATTTCCTGAGATATAATCTGGATCATCCATTAACTGACGGTGGAAAGGTATAGTTGTTTTAACACCTTCAATGACAAATTCATCCAAAGCTCTTTTCATTTTACTGATAGCTTCTTCTCTGGTTTGTGCCGTTACGATCAATTTTGCGATCATTGAATCATAATTTGGTGGTATCGAATAGCCTGCATAAACATGGGTATCCAATCGAACACCATGACCTCCCGGTGCATGAAAAATAATTATTTTACCCGGTGAAGGTCTAAAATCATTGTATGGATCTTCAGCATTTATCCTGCATTCAATAGAATGTTGCGTTGGGAAATAATTTACCCCTAATATCGGTATTCCTGCCGCAACTTTGATCTGTTCACGTATCAAATCAAAATTAGATATTACTTGTTCTGTAATAGGGTGCTCAACTTGAATTCGTGTATTCATTTCCATAAAATAGAAATTTCTATGCTTGTCAACTAAAAATTCAACAGTACCTGCGCCTTCATATTTTATACTTTCAGATGCTTTAACCGCAGCATCTCCCATTTTTTCACGCAAATCTTTGGTCATAAAGGGTGAAGGTGTTTCTTCTGTTAGTTTCTGATGCCGTCTCTGAACTGAACAATCTCTTTCTGATAAATGACAAGCTTTTCCTTTTGAATCTCCAATAATTTGAATTTCAATATGTCTTGGCTCTTCAATTAATTTCTCCATATACATGGCATCATTACCAAAGGCTGCTTTCGCTTCTTGCCTGGCAGATTCCCATGCATCCTCAAGGTCTTCTTCTTTCCAAACTGCACGCATACCTTTTCCTCCTCCTCCGGCAGTAGCTTTGACCATAACAGGATACCCTATTTTCTTTGCTGTCTTTAATGCCGCAGACAAAGAAGGTAGTAAACCATTTGATCCTGGAATAGTAGGCACTCCTGCCTTTTTCATTGTTTCAATGGCCGAAGCTTTGTCGCCCATTAAATTTATCATATCGGCTGTTGCTCCAATAAATTTTATTCCATGTTCATCACATATTTTTGAAAAATGAGCGTTTTCAGCAAGAAATCCGTATCCGGGATGAATGGCATCTGCATTGGTAATTTCTGCTGCTGCAATTATATTTGAAATTTTTAAATAAGATTCACTACTTGGTGGGGGGCCTATACACACAGCCTCATCAGAAAACTTTACGTGTAAACTTTCCGCATCAGCTGTAGAATAAACAGCAACCGATTTTATACCCATCTCTCTGCACGTTCTTATAATTCTAAGAGCAATTTCACCTCTATTGGCAATTAATATTTTTTTAAACATAATTTCTACAAATTATATAGCTTTTACAAAATCAGTATTCGCTTTAGATAAATCTATTAAAAAGATTGAATTATTAAGAAGGATCAACTAAAAATAAAGGTTGATCAAATTCGACTGGTGTAGAATCTTCAACCAAAATTTTTACTATTTTACCAGATACCTCCGATTCAACTTCATTGAACAACTTCATTGCTTCAATTATACAAACCGTATCTCCTATATTAATTGTGTCACCTACATTAATAAATAAGGGTTTATCAGGAGATGGCTTTCTATAAAAAGTACCAATTATGGGTGATTTTATTTCAATATACTTTGAACTTTCATCTGAACTGTCATTTCCGACAGCTGATGATTCTGCTTGAGCTGGAGGTAAGGTTGCAGCCACTTGCTGCTCTTGAACCGAAATTGGAAATTGAGTTTGAGTTGGTTGTTGAATGATAGTGGTCTCAGATTTAACTTCACCAGTTTTAATAGTAATTTTAATGTCATTCATTTCTAATTTCACTTCATTTGCACCAGATTTTGCAACGAATTTAATCAAATTTTGAATTTCTTTTAATTCCATAATATAATCATTTTGAATGTTTTTTTATCAATTACAACACCATTTAAAGTAGATCGCTCCCCAAGAAAAACCTCCTCCAAAGGCTGTAATAATCAAATTATCACCTTTTTTTAAGTGGCCTTCATAATCAGCAAGAAGTAAAGGAATGGTTGCTGAAGTGGTATTGCCGTAATTTTGAATATTCATCATTACTTTTGAGGGTTCTAATTTCATACGTCTTGCTGTAGCCTCAAGAATTCTCTTATTCGCCTGATGTGCTACTAGCCAAGATATATCATCATTTTTTAAATTATTTCTCTTTAATATTTTTTCACACACATCTGCCATTTTAAAAACTGCGTTTTTAAATACGGTTTGACCTTCCTGACGAACAAAATGCAATCCGTTCTTCACGGTTTCTTCTGTTGGTGGATTTATTGAACCACCTGCAGGAACATTTAAAAACTCTCTTCCAGATCCATCAGTTCTTAAATACTCATCTTGAATTCCAAAACCTTCTGAATTCGGTTCAAATAATACAGCGCCTGCACCATCACCAAAAATGATACAAGTAGTTCTGTCTTTATAATCGATCATAGAGGAATTTTTATCTGCACCAATCAAAAGTACATTCTTATATTTTCCTGATTCGATATAACTGGCGGCTACAGACATCCCATATAAAAAACCTGAACAAGCCGATTCAAGATCAAAAGAAAAAGCATTTACAGCCCCAATTTCAGTTGCAACATATGCCGCTGTAGATGCCGCCTGCATGTCGGGTGTTGCAGTTGCAACAATAACCAAATCTATCTCTTCTGGCTCAATTTTTCTTTTATCAATCAGATCTTTAGCCGATTTAATTGCCAAAAAAGAAGTCCCTTTATCTTTATCTTTTAATATTCTTCTCTCTTTAATACCTGTTCTGCTGACTATCCATTCATCGTTGGTATCTACCATTGTTTCCAGTTCTTTATTAGTAAGAACATAATCTGGAACATATTTACCTACAGCCGTTATTGAAGCAGTAATTTTATTCATATTTAAATATTTCTATATTTAATTTATTGAAATGAATCTTTACATTAATAAAAATCAGAGTCCAAAAGTAGTAAAATTAATTTTCCAATTTATTCAAATTAATGCATTTTTTAGGTTTTTTTGGCATTTTTTAATAAAAATACATAAAAAAACCCTCAAAATTGAGGGTTTTTGTCTTATAATCAAAAATTTCTTTAAGCCTGATTTTCTGTAGAATCAATCAAAACCTGACCTCTGTAATAAAGTTTTCCTTCATGCCAGTGAGCACGATGAAACAAATGAGCTTCACCAGTAGTTGGATCTTTTGCAATTTGAGGTGACACAGCTTTGTAGTGTGTTCTTCTTTTATCTCTTCTTTGCTTTGACGTTTTTCTTTTAGGATGTGCCATCTCTATTTATTTTTATCTATTAGTAATTTCTTTAAATCTTCCCATCTGGGGTCAATTTCATTTAAATTCTTTTTTTCTTTCGGTTTTAATTCTTCCAGTTTCTCAAAAATATCAGATTTTAATGTTCCATCATTAATTCCTGGATGTATTTTTTTCCTTGGAACAGATAACACAATCATTTCATAAATAAATTGTGATACATTAATTTGATGTTCACCATGTGGTATTATTAAAATCTCGTCATTGTCATCATTTAACTCCTCTCCAAATTTAACAACCATTCTCAATGACGCATCAATAGGTTGATCATAAGATTCATTCGTGATATCACATAATACCTGAACTGTTCCATTTGTAGAGAACTCAAGTTCAAAGAAAGAGTTTTTCTTAACAAATTCTAATTTTACCAATAAATTAGTTTCTAAAAACTCTTCATAATTAAAAGCCTCAAAGAACGATTTCTCAATTTTATATTCAAAATAATGTGCTCCTTCTTTTAAACCAAAAAAAGAAACCTCATATTCTTTAAACATCTTCATCTGAACATAAATTTGAGCGCGCAAAGATAGTAATTTATACTATAACAAAAAATTACTTTATTAAAATATTTGTTTTTTATCACCTTTCCTTTAATGTTAATCTGTTTTCATTTAAGGTGTTATTTTCTTTCCTGTTTTTAAAGATTGAGATGGCCTCAAACAAAGCTTGTTTAAATGAATTGAAATTTGCTTTCCCTGAGCCTGCTATTTCATAAGCTGTACCATGATCGGGTGAAGTTCTTATTCTATTCAAACCTGCTGTAAAATTAACGCCCTTTCCAAAAGCAAGTGTTTTAAATGGAGCAAGACCCTGATCGTGATACATTGCCAGCACTCCATCAAATTTTAAATAAGCATTACTTCCAAAAAAACTATCAGCAGCGTAAGGTCCATAAATTAATTTACCTTTTTCTTGAAATTCAGCAAGTACGGGTTTAACTATCTCGTCGTCTTCTTTTCCAATTACACCTTGGTCTCCACAATGTGGATTCAATCCTAAAACAGCAATCTTTGGTTTTCGAATATTAAAATCCTCTTGCAGGGATTTGTACATAATTTCTACTTTCTTTTTTATAAGATCAGAGGTGATAGTATTTGCAACCTCGTTTATTGGAATATGACCTGTTATTAAACCAATTCTCAAATCTTGTGTCATTAAGATCATTAAACTTTCACCTTCTAAAACACTTTCTAAATACTCTGTATGACCTTTAAAATTAAATTTTTCAGATTGTATCTTGTTTTTATTAATTGGTGCTGTTACCAAGACGTCTATTTCATTATTTTTTAATGCCTCCGTTGCAGATTTTAACGATTCGAAGGCATAATTACCAGATTCAGCGGTTCCAGTTCCAAGTTCTATGTCAACTGATTCTTTCCATACATTAAATAAATTCAATTTGTTGTGTACTATCTTTTTTAGATTATCAATTCCATGAATACTCGAATTGATCTGCAATGCATTTTTATGATAACTTATAACTTTTGAAGACCCGAAAATAATTGGTGTACAAAAATCCAGCATCCTAGTATCCTCAAAAGTTTTTAGTATAACCTCTATTCCTATACCATTAAAATCACCTATTGAAATACCAACTTTTATTTTCTCAAATTTCTTCATTCAACTACTTAATAATTATTAATTTTGATTTTCAATTAGTCATTATTTTCGAATAACTATTGTACAAATTTAATCATAATAAATTAGAATATGTTTACAGGTATTATTGAAGAATTAGGGGAAGTAACAAATATAAAAAAGGATCAAGAAAATCTTCACCTAACAGTTAAAAGCGGAATTTCAAATAAATTAAAAATTGACCAAAGCCTTTCTCATAATGGCATTTGTTTAACAGTTGTTGATTTGAATACAGGTTCTCATACCGTAACTGCTATAAAAGAAACTTTAAATAAATCAAATATTGGTGCTTTAACTATAGGCTCTAAGGTCAATCTGGAAAGAGCCATGAAAATGGGTGCAAGATTGGATGGGCATATCGTTCAAGGTCATGTAGATCAGATTGGAAGAT
>Ga0190293_1000349_pt1 | contig 16413 bp, 19 predicted proteins | sample 48693001_MG_FD_161671 | JGI IMG/M metagenome (GOLD analysis project Ga0190293, IMG submission 161671) | Hydrothermal vent microbial mat bacterial communities from Southern Trench, Guaymas Basin, Mexico - 4869-30-0-1_MG | ecosystem: Environmental > Aquatic > Marine > Hydrothermal vents >... | reverse complement strand
GGTTATGCGGGTATTTTCCAGAATTGACTCTGGATACCCCAGTTTGCCTGCGCATATAAATCTGCAAGGATTTCTGCAGGGTTTCCGCAGCAAGATAGGCACAATGCGCTTCCCCTTCGGGAAACGTGCCTATTTTATCAAGAATAGCTTCCCCGGTGATGTCCGTGAGTTCATCGGGAGTTTTTCGCAGGGCCATCTCAGCAGCAAAAGAACCACACACCGAACTCGAGCCACACCCGTCGGTTACAAATGAAGCATCCATTACACAGTTATTTTCAAACTTTAAAAACATTTCCATGGTGTCGCCGCATTGTCCCGTGATTTTGGCATGAGCGTCCGGATTTTTCATCCTGCCTTGATAGATCGGGTTGCGCCAACGCTGAAATCCAGCCTCTCCATAGGCTCTTTTGGTATCTTCAAATATCTGCCCCTGAAGATTTGCCATAAAAAAATCGAATTTATCCATTTCCACCCCTGCCGCCGCCCATACCTCTACCTCCACCCATGCCTCTACCTCCGCCTCCGCCCATGCCTCTGCCGCCGCCCATGCCTATATCTTTTCGACACCGGCCCATACCTCTGCCCATACCTCTGCCGGTACCCATTCTATTGTTTTTTTGACCGCTTGCAGGAACACCCGGCCTGGAATCTTTTTCCACTGTGCTTTGCGGGCTTACAATATTTTCATTTGCGTTGTCATCCATCTTAGAAGTCGACAATCTGCCGTTTTTATATCTTTCTAAGGCCTCTTTCACGGTTTTTCCAGACTCTCCGGTATAGATATCAATACCGGCAGCTGACAGAACCTGAATGGCATTTGGGCCACAACTTCCTGTTATTACAGATTTAATTTCTTTAGAAGCCACAAAAGTCGCTGTTTGGATTCCTGCGCCGCTGCTCAGGTCTTTGTTTTCATTTTTCAGTGCTTCAAAAAGCATACTGTCGGGATCAACAACAATAAAATAGGCACATCGGCCGAAACGGGGATCAATATCCGATGTTAACTCTCTTCCTGTAGATGTCAGTGCTATTTTCATAATTTCCTCCACAAGATATTACTTTGCTGATAAGGGTTAGGACATCATTTACATTGTTATGAGTATATGCTAATTATAGATATGTATTTTCCCCACTGTTGTCAAGAGTGAAACACACACCGTTATATACGGAGGCTGAGCGCGATGAGCTATCTTCAGGAAATCCGAAAGCTGGTGGGGTCACAGCGGATTTTTGTTCCAGGCGTCCGGGCTGTTGTTGTGAACAATGTGGGAGAAATTCTACTGCAGCGGCGAACAGACACCAACTTGTGGGGGTTGCCGGGTGGGTCTGTTGAACTTGGTGAGACCGCTTTTGAGGCGCTGAAACGGGAAGTGGCGGAAGAAACCGCTCTGACGGTGATCAATGCCGAACCCATGGCCCTCTACTGCGGTCCCGACCAAAAATTTGCATATCCAGACGGTGACAGGGTACAAGTTTTTGCTGTTGCCTTTATTGTCCAAAAATGGAAGGGGCAACCCCGTGCGGACGGCATAGAAGGTTCCAGGGTACGGTTCTATTCGCTCTCAAAGCTGCCCGAAAACATAGTCCCTGTGCACAAGCCAACCATTAAGGACTATGCCGGATATAACGGCATATTTATCTGTTAAGCAAACAACCCGTAATTTATTCCTCATGTCGACCTCCACAATGCGTTACGGTAACGTTCCCCAACGTTACATTTCACCGGAAAAAAATACGCTATCCACTTTTTAACACTCCCCTATATCTCTAAAAGCTATAACATACTAATTTTCATAATGATTTTCGAACAGGATTATTATGAGCATATGCTAACAACTGGCATTGTTTATGCATTAGTAAAAGCTAAATTGAGCGGTTGTCGAGGTTTCCGTAGCTAAGTCCATTGATTCCTAAATACGATGACATATTTACTCACTCAGGGCTTAGTGCTGAGTGAGCAATTCTGTTGGGTTGGTCTAATAAATATATGTCACTGTAATTGCGAATCGAAGCACTAAGCAAGTTGAGCATAGCGAAATCCCGCACCGCGGGAGAATATGCTTTTTCGCTCTTGTTGGGGCGTAGCTCGAAGAGCGAAGACCAAATAGGAGTCTATACGGCATAGTATCTGACACCGTAGATGCGGGAAGATCGGCAATCCCAGGGGGTTTCAAATTTTAAGAATTCATATTGTTCAGTAACACATACCCAATAACCAAAAGGAGGACACGATGAAAGCAAAAAACTGTTGTAAAACCATGGAGGCGGAATTGGTTGCATGGAAGGCCAATGTGTATGACATCGTTCGAAAAATGGAAACCTTACCCGGCGGTGAAAAAGAGAAAATTCTTCCCAACATCGAAGATCTGCATATTCTGATTGCAGAAATGGATGAGCGCATCGATCAGATCCGGGACAACTGCACACCCGAAACCGGCATCGACGATATCCGAACCGACAAAGAGTTGTTTGACAAGTCGCTTTCGACGCTCCGTGTGACTGCAGATCAGGCTATGCGTGGGCTCGGTGCAGGCGATTTCGGGGGGTAAACCTTTAATCACCCACTGTGCGGGAAAATCTTCGTGCCCAGTCGCGCAATGGTTTTCCCGCATCATTATCCAATAACCAGGTGCATACAATGTTGAAGATGAATGGCCTGAAAGAAGGAGCAAATCATGTATAAAAGAATCTTATTCGGTACGTGTTTGACGGAATACTGTGATCATATTTTCAACCATACGCTCAAGCTGGCCAAAGATAACGAAGCGTCCCTCTGGATTTACTATGGTCTGGGACGTCTCAAACTGAACCAGGAGCAGGTGACCGAAGCCATCAAGGATGCCGAGGCTCGTGTGGCTGACGCCTATGTCGAGCGGATTAAGGCAAAGGGGTTAACCGACTACAAGATCAATGTCTCAGACGGGGATGTGGCCAGTGAAATGACCAAGCTGGCCAGGAATGCCGGTGTGGATGTGATGATCATGGGAACATCGACCCATGCGCCGATCTCCATCGGAGAAGACATTAACGTCGGTCCTCTGGGGCCGGTAGTGTCCGAAACAATTTTGTGGGCTCCCTGCCCCGTGCTGGTGATACCGCCATCGCTGATACCCGGCCTGGCACGCGGATAGTAAGCATCATCAACCCCACACTCTCCGGTTTCGGTTCAGAAAATAGGATTCGCCCGGACAATTCCTGAACCGGAACCGGCCGTGAATCAAAGGTGAACATGTCATGAAAACCGATGGAAACATAGAAAATATATTGTGGCCTAACGATCTGTCGAAATGTTCAGAAGAAGCGCTGCCCCATGTTCTGTCATTAGCAAAACAATATGGTGCAGCGGTTCATGTGCTTTACGTTGCCGAAGATCTCTCGCATCATGATCCTTGGTACGGAGAGTTCAACACTTCTCATATTGACAAAATATTAAGCTGGGAAATAAAAAAAGCAAAGGAACGTCAGCAAGAATTTTGCCGAAAGGGCTTGGAAGGTTTTGTGGGATATTCTATAAAAGTCGAGGTCGGCGATCCAGCTCGTATCATTCTGGATTTTATAGATAAATACACGATCGATATGGTCGTAATGTGTCGAAAAGGGAAAAAAAATAATTTCCTTATGGGCGGGGTAGCCCAAAAAATCGTAGAAAATTCGCCGGTACCTGTCGTCATAACACCGAGTTCTAAGCGAATGGAAAAGTAAAGAATCCTGGCCCAGAGGACCAGGTTTTCCATGCTGGAATAAAAATTTCAGGTGTAGGGCTATCAAAATTGGTATTGGTAAGGATAAGAGATTGGGCAATAAACGGTGTCTATTCCATGCGATGAGAAAACGAAATTGTATTTAAATGCCAATGTCTGTGTCAAAAAATATCGATAATCTTCAAAAACCCTTGTTCATCCACACGTATGAACTTGAAAAATACAGTTACCCACCGGACTCCATGTTTGTGACCCAACGCGCCGCACAAACGCGCGAACTTCTGGTGCAGTTGGGTATTTTTGCGGGTGGCTGCGGCAGAGAATCATCCCCTGCGCCTGCAACTATCCAGGATTTAAATAAATTCCACTCGACAAAATACCTTGAAGCTTTGCAACGGGCGGCCAAGGGAAAAATGCCGGCAGAAAGTGTTCACATGGGGTTCGGCACATCCGATTGCCCGGTGTTCACCGATATGTTCGATTACGCTGCATGGGCTTGCGGGGCAACACTGACCGGGGCTGAGCTGATATTGTCCGGTGAAACCAATATTGCATTTAATCCATCCGGGGGGTTTCACCATGCGAAGGCCGAAAAAGCCTCGGGATTCTGTTATGTGAATGACCTGGTCCTGGCTTGCCTGCGTTTTGTGGAAAAAGACAAACGGGTTCTCTATCTTGATATCGATGCCCACCATGCGGACGGTGTACAGGACGCTTTTTATTCCACTGACGATGTAATGGTAATATCCATGCATGAAAGCGGCAAAACGCTTTGGCCCTGGACGGGATTTGAAAATGAAATCGGCGATGGTGCAGGAAAAGGCTTCAATGTCAATATCCCCCTGCCTATTGGCATCTGTGATGAAGCTTATCTGGCAGTGTTCAACAAAATCGTCATTCCCCTGGCTAAATCTTATGATCCGGACATCTTTGTGCTCCAGTTGGGGATGGATGCGCTCGCCGGCGATCTTTTAGCGCATCTCGAACTGACAAACAATGTCCATGCCGAAATTGTCGAAAGGATTCTGGGTTTCAACAGGCCCGTGCTCGCTACCGGCGGCGGGGGCTATCATGTCGAGAATACGGTCAGGGGATGGGCGCTTGTCTGGACCGTCCTGTGCGGACTGAGTCATGGAAATGATTTGAATCTCGGCATGGGCGGAACAATGCTGCAAAATTCGGAATGGGCAGGCGGGCTGCGGGACCGTGTTTTAACGACAAATGCTGACCATTGTAAATCAGTGGAGGCTGCCATCCACGAAACCGTTCAGTCATTAATTCAAAATGTATTCCCGTATCATGGTATCTATTAAAGCTAAAAATGCTAATTGGGGTAAACATGCAGATTCTGGATGATTTAATTTCGACACTGAATTTCAACGCCTCGATTAAAGATATACGCCAGGGGGTCTTTCACACCGGTGTTCTGACCCGCTATTGTGGATTGGCAGCAACGCTGCCGCAGGATGCACTCCGCCAGGAACCGCCCATGGTAAAAGAACCCGGTTTCCTGTTGCATCGATCGCCTATAGAACTGGCCCGTCTTTCCTATTCCCCAAGCATACTTGAAGCAGACAATCTGATTCCCAGGGCGGATGTTGTCGCCATAACGGGTACTGCCTTGACGAACCATACTATGGAACACCTGCTTGGACTTTGTAGCCCCAATGCCTATGTCATCGCATTGGGAGATACAGCCCCTTTGTCCACCATCCTGTTTGACCACGGATTGGATGCCATATCAGGCACAAGGGTATACGACGCCAACCTGGCCTTGCGATGTGTCAGCCAGGGTGGAAACTTCAGACAAATCAAGGGTGTCAAACGTTTAACCCTGATGAAGCAAAAGGAATAGACACCATGTATCATTACCTTTTTGGTCCGGTACCTTCTCGCCGCCTGGGTATCTCCTTGGGTATCGATCTGGTTCCCATGAAAACCTGTACACTGAACTGCATTTACTGTGAATGCGGCCGCACAACGGACCTGACACTGTCGCGCAGGGAATATGTGCCGTTGCCGGAAGTCAAAGCCGAATTTCTACACTATCAGTCAAATCATCCCAGACCGGACTATATCACTTTTTCCGGCTCCGGAGAGCCTACGTTGAATTCTTCCATCGGTAAAATCATCCGCTTTATCCATTCCCATGACACCGGAATTCCGGTTGCAGTGCTGACCAATGGCACCCTCCTCTTTGATCCACAGGTAAGGAAGGAATTGAAACCCGCATCCGTGGTCATGCCATCACTGGACGCCGCAACCGACAAGGTATTCATCAAAATAAATCGGCCCCACTCTCGATCTTCGGTCAAAGGAATGATTGAAGGCTTGATTCAGTTCAGAAAGGAATTTAAGGGCCTTATCTGGCTGGAAATATTCATCGTCACCGGACTCAACAACACCGAGTCCGAACTGACGGCGTTAAAGCGTGCCATCCAGAAAATTTCACCAGACACGTGGGCAGTTTTATCAGATCTATCTGGAAAATAATAATTAATGCTGACGTCCCAACAAGCTGACAACGGTTGCCGTTACCAGTGCACTCAAAATACAAAAAACGGTAAATATCAGGGAAAACCGCCAGCCAAAATAGAGAATCATCATCGGCAGCAGTGCCGGTTTTACGGCACGGTGAGAAAGAAAGTTCGCCAGGTGAAAGTCAGAGGCGCCTTTTTTGCGGAGGGATTTCAAAAAGGGATACCAGGCAAAAATCGGCCCCATAGATATAATGCCGGCAGCTGCAGAAAAGAAAACACTCCTGACCCCGGCCCCGTTACCCAGAAAATTTGATACGTGAACCGGCGTAATAAACATATTCAACAGAAACATCATGCCGAATGCCAAAAGCAACGGCAGAGCCGCCTGGATCAGCACCCGCCAGGCAGCCTGAAGACCCACCCAGGCCCTGTCCGGCGTTATCACCAGGAGAATCAGATATATGCCGGCGACACATGCCGGAAAAATCCATGGCCGTAAACGGGAACGCTTCTGGAGTGGTTTTCCATCTATAATATTTTTTGTCACGAGGCGCCTCCGGATAACCACACAATCAAAATGGACGCCGGAATGGCGATGAGAAAAGCAGCCACATTTCTGATCAAGGTAAATCTTGTTCCAAATACCGATATCTCCACAGGCATTTGCACCAACCATACCGTGACCCAGGTGAGCATCATGGCGGTTACCCCGAAAAAGTCTACGCCTATTTCAAGAAAAGTTTCACCGATCACGTAACTATTAATCGGGTTTCCTGACAGCAGACTGCCGATGAAAGCACCTGCAAAGGTGTCCTGAATCATGCTGCCCGAAAACATGGTGAGTAATAGCTCTTTAGGTATAAAGGCCTTAAAAAGACCGGTCAGCAGAATAACACCGGTTAACACCGGAATGAGGGTACTATATTGTTTTGCGGTTTTTCTCAGCGCCTCGGCCCACCTGCTGCTCTGTTGAGCAGATGATTTCGAGCCTGATTTTCGGCCGCTATTTTCTGCAAGGTCAAATCCACCGCATTTGTATTTCATTACCGCTTCCCTGACGCTACCGAAAACCGAAGTGACCACTTCAATCCCGTTTTTTTGAAGAGGCTTGGAAATATTTGGGGAGATGTATCCCACCAGGATAACATTTACCCCCTTACCGAGAACAATGGACAGGGCCTGAACACCTGCCCCCGACCCGAGCGATGGGGGCGGACCATCCAACACTTCAAAGGACAAGTCGTCCGAATCAACGACCAGCAGGTAAGGCGTCGTTCCCAGTTTGACTTGAACCCGAGCCTCGAGGCTGGGCCCATCGGCAGGTACAGCTATTTTCATTTCACTCTCTTGACTCGCCTGATTAATGCGTTAACATAAATAGTGCCCATCTACAAATGGTCTTTTTCCGCGATATCGGCGTTGGACGCCATGATTTAACTCCTCAAAATAGCACGCTATTACTCCGGGTTAAATCTGTCGTCCGCCTTGATCTCACGCAAAAATCCTCATTTCTGGACGGACACTAACAAAGATGAGCATTTCAAATTTTAAAATAACAAACACAGAAGAGGTTGCCATGGAAATGGACGTATATTTTCCCGGTGGGAAAAAAGTCAATGCTACTTACAAAGGGTTTACCATTGAAACGGATCAAGCCAAAAATGAAGGTGGGGACGGAAGTGCACCGGAACCCTATAGCCTGTTTCTCGCCTCCATCGGTACGTGCGCCGGAATTTATGTTGTCTATTTCTGTCAAGAACGCGGCATTGACACATCAGACATTAAGATGAGGCTGCAATTTGAAAGAAATGAAAAAAAGCACTTGACGGAGGCCGTTCATATCCATATCGATCTCCCGCCGGATTTTCCGCCAAAATACAAAGCCGCCGTCGTCAAAACCGCCGAGCTTTGCTCGGTGAAAAGAAATATCCTCGATCCACCCCAATTTACCATTTCCGCCGAAATTCGGAGCCAATAACGGAACTATGGTGTTTTCGTGATAAAAGATCTTTTTCTTTTCTGGTTTTTCCCATCGAGTCGCCATGGGAAATGCGCTCGCTGTTGCGTTTCAGTCTGCCAGTTTTTCACCGATGGCTTTTCCATAATCCTGACAAGCACGCAAACCCTCGTCCGTTCCCACGTGATCTTCCAATAAATTAAAAGAACCCAGATCGGTAATATCCATTTTGAATACATGCTGCATCGTATCCAGGATGATCTTGGGCGCGTCACCACTGTGGGTGTAGGAACCAAATGCCCCGGCAATTTTTCCCACCAGGTTTATTTTTTGTCCAAGAAAAAGAAATGTTTTCATACTGCCGGCCATATCTCGATGATAGGTTGGTGAGCCAAAAATATAGGCATCATAACCCTCCAGCCCTTTTTCATTTTTAATTTCATTGATTTTCTTTACTTCAACATCGCTTCCACTAAAACGTGCGCCTTCGGCAATGTAGTCGGCCATCTTCTTTGTGTTTCCCGTTCGACTAGCATATGCAATCAGTACTTTTTTCATATTTTTCCTCCTATAGTTAACAACCACCCCTAAAAAGGTAGCATAATAATGGCCCCTGAAAGGGGCTAATATCTCTCACAGAGACCACAGAGTCGCAGAGAGAAATATTTTTCCCTTTTCTTTTGAGATTGAAAGAATCAGACAAAATAATAGCACTCTAGCACTCTGTGTCCTGCGGGCTAAAGCGTATGCGGGCGAGAGAAACAAAATCCCTCACCTATCCGCAAAGCAAAGCTTGGACCTCCAGTTTTGCTGAAGGTTTAAACGGTAAATTTAAGCTATTTTTCAACCAACCACCCTTTTTTCAAAACCATAAACAGGATACCAAATATCATCAGGAACATCATAAAGGCCAGGTGAGAAATATCGATCACCATCGTAAACAGGGGTGAAAAGACTACATCGGGCAGGTTTTTAAGAACACGAAAGATGCCTGTAATCGTAATCAATGCCAGAATCGCAATCCTGATATAGGCTGCTCCGGTCAACTGAAACCGCCGACGCATCAGCCCCCAATAAATGACAGCAGCATAGACAAAAAATCCAAAAATAACGATCGCACCGATGTAATGGATATAGTGCGTGGCATAAAAATCCGCCAACCAGCCTAGCCCCGGGATATCCGCAATATAGTAGCGCTTAAATATCGGCATCTGGCCGAAACCGGTCAACCCCAAGACAAAAAGCAGAAAGAGGTAAACCGGTTTGAAATATGTCAGTTCGGAAAACGCATTAGGCGTTGCTTCAGATGTCATGATGCTTCTCCTGTATTGTCACCCAATTTTTTTGAAGCTTTGTAAACCCTTCCAACGGCAGCAGCCAAACCGGCCAGGGGTGCAATCAGCATGGCCTTGGCAAGATTGTCAGCATGCGCCATTTGATCCTCGACCTGGTCGAAACTGGGCTGGCCCGGCCCTTTGCTGATGGCCTCGTTGAGTGTTTCATACGGAACCGGTGACACATATAGCGTATTGGTTCCGCCGTTTTCCGTCTCCCCGTAAATGTAGACACCCTCTTCCTCTACCAGGCGATGGGCCTCTCTGACGATTTCATCTCTTGGGCCGATGATCTGGACGTCCTCCGGGCATTCCTCTATACATGCCGGCATCTCTCCTTCTGCGATCCGATTGTAGCATCGATCACATTTGTACATCACGCCGTTGCCCGCCAGACTGGGCAGGATGTCTAGGTAAATACCCACACCGGTTTGGCGCTGGGGAATATCCCAGGGGCAGACCACCTGGCATTTTTTCCCCCCCAGGCAGATATCCGAGTGGATAACTGTAATGCCGTTTTCAAGTTTCCGGGCGGCACCCCAGGGACAAAGATCGGCACAGGGTGGGTTCTGACAGTGCATGCATCTTCTGGGAAATGAGACTTCGGTCTCCTCTCCGTCAACCTCGACCGTTGCCCACTGTATCGTCAACCAGTTATAAGGAGTCAAGCGATCCCGGACCTCACGGCCCTCTTCATCCGACCAATCGGCGACCTTGACACGGTTGGGATACATCTTGGGAAAAGGTTTTTCCGGTTCGGGATATTTAAAATCATTGACTTCACGGCAGGCTTCCACACAAGCCTCACATCCGATGCACTTGCGGATATCAATGAGGGTGGCCAGTTCCTGTCCGCTTTTGGATTTAGCCGATGCCGGCAGCGGTACCTGCGAAGCACAAGTGGCACAGGCCGCCACCAGGGAACCCTTTAAAAAGGATCTTCTCGATATTTGTTTAGACATAATTACTCCCGTTTCAGTTTAAATGCCGCGATACGTAGTTCCATGTAATGTAGCACAGGTCTTTAGACCTGCAAAAACGTTTTACAAGCAGAGCTGATGAGCATGGTTCAACGCGAACACAAAGCGTTGAATTCAAAGGATTTATTTAATTTAAGGACACATTCCATTACGCGCGCGGCGAACCGCCGCACTTATTTTAACCCGCTCATGAAAAGCCTGATGTTGAACCGGAAGCGCAAGCCCCGAAACCTGAACCGCTCATAAAACTGGTGGCGCTTAATACCCTGTCTACTTCCGTTTTCCCACATTCAGGGCATTGAATCTCTTCCTTATCCCCCTTGAAAGTCAGTTTTTCAAATACATGCTGGCATTTTTCGCATCGATATTCATATATGGGCATGTGAATATTCCTATAATAAAAAGGTTAATATAACAGTGAAGGATATATAAAATATTCTCTTCATCAATTGCCGTCTCCACGTATTCTAATACGCTGAAGTATAAATGCAATGGCTCTTTTTCCGATAACCCAGAAAAAGGTTAGTGCAAATGTTCTTCAATGGCCTTGGAAAGCGTCTGAGCCGACTGAAGACCGACAAAACGATTAACTTCGACTCCGTCTTTGAAAACAGCAATCGTGGGAATACTCTGGATCCCGAGTTTGGCAGCTGTTTCCTGATTTTCATCGACGTTTATTTCTGATATTACAGCCCTGCCTGAAAAATCTTCCAGAAGCTGCTGTATAATCGGCTCCTGCGCACGACAGGGGCCGCACCAGGGTGCATTGAAGTCGATGAGTGACACGCCGCTCTTGATAGCGCCTTCGAATTCTTCGGACGTTGTAAGTTGTTTGGTTTTCATAATCTGCTATCCTCCCTTTTCGGTTTATAGAGTACTATTATCAAATTCCGTGCCAATATCGAAATAATCGTCAATCTTGAAGGTCTTACTGAGCTCAAAGAATCATAACTCACTCAATAAATTCAATATATAATTATCAACAACTTATTATCTTACAAATGGCAACAAGGGGGAAATCTTTCTTGGGGCAATTCAACAGCAGCTGGTAACGTTACCTTGCGTTAGGGTAACGGGTAATCCTTTTGCCATATAAGCGACAGTATCGCAAAGCGCTAAAAGCCGTCATTCCGGACTAATTCCGCATTGCGGGATAAGATCCGGAATCCAGATAGGCTCAGGTAATAAAGTAAAAAAATTACTGTTACTAAAATCGCAGCTGATATATAGTGATCGACAATAAGCAACAATCTTATGTTTCATAAAATCGTTCCAACAAGTTAATTACTGAAGTAAGACAAGCTTTGACACTGACGTAATAGAGATAAAAAAACACCATAACAGTAAAATAAAGAGAGGAGCCATGAAATTTATCATCATCGGCGGAGATGCCGCAGGCATGAGTGCCGCCAGCAGAGCCAAGCGGCATATGCCGGAAATCAAGGTCATGGTTTTGGAGCAGTCTGACGATGTCTCCTACAGCGCATGCGGCATGCCCTACAACATAGCCGAGGCTGACCGGGACATAGATGATCTTGTTGTAAGAAAAGCACATGTCTTCAGGGAAAAACAAGGTATCGACCTGAAAACGGGACACTGTGCCGAGTCTATCGATCCGACCCAAAAAACCGTCTCGGGCATTACTTCCGCGGGAGAGACATTTCAGTTCCCCTATGACAATCTGTTGATCGCCACAGGTGGATCGCCGATCCTGCCGGACATCCCGGGAATGGATCTTCCCGGTGTAATGGCGCTTAAAAGTTTGAATGACGGTAGAAAGATCAAATCCTTTCTTGCGGATCATCCAGTTAAAAAAGTGGCAATCATCGGGATGGGATATATTGGCCTGGAGATGGCGGAAGCACTTCGCAGCCGGTCCATGGATGTAGACATGGTCAAACCCGGACCGGTTTTTCTGCCGTGGATGAAGCAAGAATTGTCCGATATCGTCAGAAAAGAGCTGGAAGAACACCAGATCGGGCTTTTCCCGGGGCATCGCATTGATAAAATTGTAACCAGTGGTAATCAGCTCAAACTCATCTGTTCGGGCCAGACCCTTGCAGCGGATATGGTCCTGGTAGCCATCGGAATAAAGCCCAATAGTGAATTGGCGACGGGTTCGGGTCTTGAAATCGGCGTGAAAAACGCCATCGCCGTCGACAAGCGAATGCAAACATCAGATGACCACATTTTTTCTGCCGGCGACTGTGCGAATGCGTATCATGTCGTCAACGGGGAAAAGGTGTGGATCCCCCTTGCTCTGCGTGCCAACCGGGCCGGCTGGGCCGTTGCAGACAACGTTTGCGGTAAGTCAACCGAACTACCGGGCATCGTCGGCACAGCAGTTTTCAAGGTATTCGACCTGGAAGTCGCACGTACAGGTTTAACAGAAGCGGAAGCGGTGGAATCCGGGTTCGATCCTGTCGGTGTGGTCATTCAGTCCCGATCTCGCGCGCATGCACATCCCGGTTCATCGACAATTTATCTCCACATGATTGCAGACAGGACAACCGGTCGTCTGCTGGGAACTCAAATGGTAGGCAAGGAAGGGGTTGCACACCGCATCAACGCCATTGCCGTTGCCCTGCACAACCACATGACGGTCGAAGCCTTTTCACAGACAGACCTGGCATATGCACCACCGTTCAGCCCCACGTGGGATCCATTGTTGACGACAGCCAATCAACTGATAAAAAAGTTAAACCTAAAGTAACGTTACCGATCGTTACATTCTGTTAGAAAATCATCTGAATCGTGTGTCTTTTTGGCAGATTAACTTCCCCGCCACTAAATCCCTATTTATAATATCTTGATATTCAAGCATTAATCAAAACAACTGCAGTTATTCATCCTTATTGGCATAGTTCTTGTTAGTCCCTTAACTGTAAAATTTATGTATTTTGTTGTAAAAAAATAAAAAACAATCACGAAAACACGAAATCTGAAAAACACGAAAATTTTTATGGTCTTTTTCGTGTTTTCGACCTTTCGTGTTTTCGTGTTAAAAGATCTTTTTCTTTTCCGGTTTATCCGGGTTGGGGATAGGATCTTAATTGTCTGGTTTTAGGTAGATTTGACTAACCCGAAAATCTCATAAAATGTTCGGGTTAAATAACTTCGATAGCATCACCCGTGAAAGAAAGGATTAGAACATGTTCAAAGTTTTATCGATTTTACAGAAGAATCTCGTATGGGCTATCCCGATTTCCATGACATTGGGACTCGGGTTTGGATACTTTTTTAATGCCGGCCCCCTTAAACAGTTTATCATTCCGGTCACCTTTATCATGGTGTATCCCATGATGGCGACTTTAAACATGAAAAGCGTCTTCAAGGGAGAGGATTATAAATTACAGATCACCACCCAGATTATCAATTTCGTTCTCATCCCCATTATTGCCTATTTCACCGGCAAACTTTTTTTTTCAGGAGGGCCGGAAAAGTACGCGCTCTGGGCGGTGGGCCTGTTTCTCATTGGTGTTCTGCCGACCTCGGGCATGACCATTTCATGGGCCGGGTTTGCCAGAGGCAACAAAGAAGCGGCCATAAAAATGGTTATATTCGGTCTGATCATCGGTGCCCTGGCAGCGCCGATCTACACCAAAGTGTTCATGGGGGCCACTATTGAAGTGAATATGCTGCACATGTTCAAACAGATTGCACTCTTCGTGTTCCTACCGATGATCGCCGGCCTGGCCACCCAGTCGATTATGAAGAAGAAATATGGTGAACAATACTGGAACAAGCGTCTAAAACCCAAATTCCCTCCCTTTTCAGCCTTTGGCGTAATCCTCATTGCCTTTGTGGCCATGTCTCTCAAGGCCAAAAGCATTATCGCCAATCCCGGCGACATCCTGATAATTCTGGCACCCCTGACGGTGTTTTACCTCATTTCCTATGTATTTCTGTCGATTGTCGGCCGACTCTTTTTTCACCGGGGAGATGCCATTGCCATGGTTTTCGGTGTTGTGATGCGGGACCTGTCCATTGCACTGGCTATTGCCATGACGGCATTCGGTAAGCAGGGGTTTACCATTGCGCTGCTCATCGCCCTGGCATATGTTATCCAGATTCAATCGGCAGCCTGGTACGTCAAACTGGTTGACACGATATTCGGCAAACCCATGGAAAAGGCGGTTTCAACCAAAGCACACGCACCCGACCAGGCGCTTGCTTTGAGTGAAGAAATACCGGATCGGCTGCCCGTGGAAGACCATGCCATGGTACCCGACATAAAACGAATCCTCTACGCCACCGATCTGTCAGACACGGCTCGCCATGCGGTTCGATACGCCTGCAGCATCGGTCACAAATACGGCGCCAAGGTTACACTGTTGCATGTCATCCCGGATATCGTTGAAGAGATATCCATTGGCACCGGGATAAATCTGGCCGATCACATGGGGAAAAGAGAATGGGACTCTCTTAATAAAAATGGGATTGAGGCGGCCAGAGTGGCCATCCACGACCGGATCAGAGAGACATCGCGCAGGGTGACCCGGGAAATCCCCCAATGTCCTCTGAATGAAGAAAATGTACAGGTTCGGATCGGCAATCCAGTGAAACAGATTTTGTCTACGGCCCGAAAAGGCAATTATGATCTTATCATCATGGGAACCCATGGCCATGGAAAACTAGGGCAGTCCATTATCGGCAGCGTCGCCGGTGAGGTTATCCGGAGATGTTCAAGACCTGTCATGGTCGTTCGGTTGCCGGAACATGATTACGACATGAAAAAAGAATGGCATGACCGCAGCAATGCTGAAACCGATACGCATAGACAGGCTGCTTGATCTTCCAAAACGCATAAATATTAATTGAAAGGTGATAAAATGAAAAAAGCTGATTATGATCTGGTTATCATCGGCGGCGGGGCAGCTGGCCTGACAGCTGGAATCTATGCGTCCCGCGCCAGGCTGAACACGGTTCTCATTGAGAAATCCGCACCAGGCGGACAAATTCTATTGACAGATTGGATTGAAAATTATCCAGGATTCCCCGAAGGACTCGCCGGCCATGCGCTGGTTCAGCAGATGACCGATCAGGCGAAAAAATTCGGGCTCAAAATTGCGACTGACGACGTGCAATCTATCGATTATTCGAAAACCATTAAAGAAATTCATTTGGGGAATAAAACCATTTCCACCTACGCGGTCATCATCGCCACCGGTGCTTCCTTTAAGAAATTGGGAATTCCTGGAGAAGAACGCTTTTACGGAAAAGGCATATCCTCTTGTGCAACATGCGATGCGCCTTTTTATAAAGATCGCGTTGTGGTTGCTGTTGGCGGGGGCGACACAGCTGTTCAGGAAAGCCTGTATCTCACCAAGTTTGCCAAGAAAGTCTACCTCGTTCATCGACGGGATCAGTTAAGGGCAACCAAAATTCTTCAGGAAAGGGTGTTTTGTAACGATAAAATCGAGATTCTTTGGAATCACATACCGACCAAAATCGACGGGTTTTTTAATGTTGAAAATATTACGTTGAAAAATGTGAAGACACAAGAGGCATCAACACTTCCAGCTGACGGGTGTTTTGTATGGATTGGTATCAATCCGAATACGGCTTTTTTAAACAATGGCATGACGGTAGACGAATCCGGATTTCTAATGACCGATGAGAACATGGAAACCTCCGTACCCGGTATATTTGCGGCTGGCGATGTACGCCATACGCCTCTAAGGCAGGTGGCCACGGCCGTAGGAGATGCCGCTGTTGCCGCCATCTCGGCAGAAAGATATATCGAATCCATTACTGAAAAAGATCATTGTTGATGTGAACAATTCCAGACACAATTTCATCGCTTTTCTCTGGCATGCCCTTTTCCTGGCTTTTGTTACCACCTTTATTGACGTAAATACGGTATTTTCTTCTCTGGTATTGAAGATCGGTGGTTCAAGTTTTCATGTGGGTATGCTTACCGGCATTGCTGTCGGGTTGCCATTGGTAACCCAGTTATTG
>Ga0190293_1000348_pt1 | contig 16446 bp, 16 predicted proteins | sample 48693001_MG_FD_161671 | JGI IMG/M metagenome (GOLD analysis project Ga0190293, IMG submission 161671) | Hydrothermal vent microbial mat bacterial communities from Southern Trench, Guaymas Basin, Mexico - 4869-30-0-1_MG | ecosystem: Environmental > Aquatic > Marine > Hydrothermal vents >... | reverse complement strand
TCGTCGATTGCCCGGTTGGTAGCAGCGATGACCCGACCTTCAAAACGGCTTTTTTCATGACTGCCGACAGGTGAGAAGACCCTGTTTTGAAGCACTTCCAGGAGTTTTATCTGAAGCTGCGTGGAGGTTTCTCCGATTTCGTCCAAGAGAATCGCACCATATGGGCTGCACCTTCCGAAAACGCCTGTGTGATTTTTTGCAGCGCCCGTGAAGGCCCCTTTTTTATGCCCGAAAAGTTCGGATTCGATCAGTGTTTCTGGAAATTGAGACAAATTAATGGACACAAAAGATTTCGTGAAGCTTTCCTGAAAGCCCTTTTTTTTAAGGAGAAAGGGTATGAAACCGGAACAGCCGATAGCCATGGCAGCGGTCCCTTTGCCCGTCCCGGTTTCGCCGAGAATGAGGGTAGAGAAATCTTCCATGCGATTCAGGAGATGTTTTTCATAAAAGTCGATGTTGTGGGTAAACACATTGTTCCAGAGGTCAAAACGCAGTTTTTTCATGGCAACGCTGGGTCCCACCAGTCGCCTTGTCATGAAATAATAGGCCCGCCTCAACTGGTAGCTCAGGGCAAAATATCGGGTGGTCGATTCACCCGTGAACCCTTTTTTCCTGAGAAAGATGAAGGCTTCATTGGCAAAGGGAACTTTGATAAAATTATCGCCCGCAGCGATCTGGTCGGTGATGAGTTTGTCAAATTGTTCGCGGTACCGGTAAAAGAAATCGAATAAATAGGCTGCCTGAACCAGTTGCCGATCTTTTCCCCCAAAAGCGTTGATGTCTGAAGGCCCATCCACTTCAATGATATCGATTCGTTTTCTTGTTTCATGAATCGCTTTTTCCAATCGATTTTTTCTGGAGGTCGTCGGCGATAACCCTGATAGTTTCAGATCTATATTCGCCCTGGCATCATCGAAGGGATTTGCCAGGATTGCATCGTAGACAAGCTCAAAGAAATCCCGGATATGCGGTTCTAAATTTTGTTGCTTTACCATGGTATCAACAATGTAGACTTTTAAGAGTTTAGACTGTTAGGTGCCCTTTGCCCTGTGGGCGACATTTAGCCTTCGGCTGTCATTTGTCCTAGCGGACGATATTAGCGCTTCGCGCGTCATTTATTGTCGCTATTAGCGATGCCTATAAACTCTAAGCCGCTTATGACTTATCGCTCAATTGCTTTCAGCTACCCTTCAACCCTAAACTCTTGTATGCTGGGAAGCTATAATGCTTGGAAGCTGGGATGCTGCTATCTGCTGTAAGCCGTAGGCCACCCTTGGCCCCTTGAACCCTTTATGTATCTTTGTGCATCCCATGTAAGCACACTATACAAAAAATGTCCATAAGCCCATTAATCCCGACTCAGTTGACGGCGGCATCTATACGAATAATAAAAATAAATCAGCATGTTACAGGCACCATCGATCCGTTGGCATGATGTTTGAATTAATATGACAATATAAATATTCTATTGTAACAACGCAAACATGAGGTGCCACATGGAAAGTACGATTGTCGAACAACTATTGAAAATCAAAGAAGCGAACAACAAGCAGGAATATACCGGCAAAGAGAGGCGCAAGGAGGAGGACCCCACGCACTTCGGCCATTTTTGTCTGGAAGGATTGGAGAGAAGACAAGCGGATAGTATTTTTTCCTAAACTGTGCGTTTAAACTGCTTCATCAACACCCCCGTCGTCGCCGGCGGGGGTGTTTTTTTTGAGTGATACGCCATACGCTATTTATTCTGACCTAAAACCTCCACCTCTGGTGGAGGACTCGGAAAGGTTCAACCGATACGGTGAAAATTAAAAAGAAAAATATCGAATGTCGAACAAGGAATGTTGAACCGCAATAGCGAGCGCATTCCCCGTAGCTTGTTACGGGGTTAGCGAGCGAATCTAAATTAGACAGAATTCCTTACGGTCGAAGATTCCTGGCAGCTTGCTGCGAGGAATCTTCAATATTGAAGTGTTGTATCGCTACGCTCTTTCTTCTTTCGTTCTAAAAGCGGGGAACCATACTTCGAAATTCATGTAATCGATATTCGATATTGGATATTCTAGCCCCCTTCGAGGGGGCTTCTTGCGCCCACTCGCTCCGCGGGTGGAGGCTCAGTATTCAAAGCTTGTTACAGCTTCCCAGCCCCTAACAGCTTATGGCTTATAGCTAAAATCTGTCTTTAACCTGAATTGAGCGATTTTTATCTCGATCTGCACCGATCTCTTGCGGATCGAGGGTTCGCAAAAAGCCTCGACAGATCCATGGGTATGCCTGTGTTTTTTGCGAACCCTTCTCCATCAAGATCTCGGCATACCTCTTCGGGAAAAATCGCTCAGTTCAGGTTTTAATTAAGACTTGCTATTTGTCGTGAAAAAGATACCCTTCATATTCTTTTTTGAACAGGAATCGACAACTACTATAGCAAGGAGTGTATCATGGATATTGATCTTAAATTGGATGGGGACAATCTGTACAAGGAAGAATCGTTTACCGACCTGAAAACCGGTGCTGTCCGAAGACTGACTCCGGTGACAGGTGATGGGTCCAACGATGAAAGCCGCGAACCGATTTTTATGGCTCAAACGCAGCTGATGTCCCCTAACGGCCCCTTGCCGGTAAGCTGCATGATCGAGGCAGCGACATTGCCGGAAGCCGTCAAGAAGTTTCCGGACATTGTTAAAAAGGAAGTTGAAAGAATCATCGAGCTGGCCCAAAAAGCCCAGAAGGAAGAATCTTCGCGCATTATCGTTCCTGGTCAAAGCTGATAACGTGCGGCTCATATAATCATAAATTTGTCCACAAGTTTATTCTGTATCGAAAACCTGGTCCTCTGGGCCAGGTCAGTGGCAGTTGGCTATGCCGATGGCGGTAATTGTTTAAATCCGAAGCACGAAATCCGAAATTCTAAACAATACCCAATGACCCAAATTGGAATGATCAAAACAAACCGTATAACGTTCAAGCCCATGGACAATGTTTGGGTCATTTGAGTATTTGATATTTGGATTTGTTTGGCATTTCGATATTAGAATTTAGAATTTGTTACAACCGAATATGATCCAAGAGACCCTTTCAGGGTTTAATCAGTGGCGAGCCCTATGTACCCGGGTATCTAATAGGGAAATGACATGAAGCCTACATCATTCTCACAGTTTTATGAGCAATCCGATATCATCATTGGGGAAGGTGCTGTTATAGAGCGTCTACGGCGGGACACTGAATGGGAGCTCGACCCCTATGTTGTCAACTCGGCATTCATCTATGACAAAGAGAAACGATCGGCATTAGAGACTATCTACCGGCAGTACCTGGACGTCGGGTCAGCATCTGGTTTGCCGCTACTTCTTTCAACTCCGACCTGGCGTGCAAGCAGGGAGCGAATCAAAACTGCCGGCTATAAAGAAAGGGCTGTCAACGAAGATAATTATCGATTTCTGGATGATTTGCGCAGGGCATATGGTGCGTATGCGGACAAGGTTGCCATCTGCGGTCTGATGAGCTGCCGCGGGGATGCCTATAATCCGGCTGAAAGACTTTCTGAGAATGATGCCCGGGAGTTTCATGCCTGGCAGGCCCGGAAACTGGCAGAAACCGGTGTGGACTTTCTCCTGGCTTCAACGCTGCCTGCCCTGAGTGAGGCGATCGGGCTTGCGTCGGCTCAAGCTGCTACCGGCAAACCGTATATTATCAGCTTTGTGTTTCGTCCGGGAGGTACACTGCTGGATGGTACCCCTCTGAAAGATGCTGTAGCTGCCATCGATGCCAAGGTTAACCCCAAACCTCTTGCATATATGTGCAATTGCACACATGCATCCATTTTCAGGTCAGCGATGATGCATGAGGCTCATGCTTCATCGCTCGTCAGAAAACGGGTTATCGGTCTGCTCGCCAATACGGCTGCTCTTGAACCCGAAGAACTGGACAGCAGCAAAGACCTGGTAGCAGAGGCACCCGAAATATTTGGCCGTGATATGGCGAGTCTGCACGGGGAGTTTGGAATGAAAATTCTGGGCGGTTGCTGCGGCACGGACCACCGGCATATCCAATCTCTGGCGAGCCAATTTACCAGGAAACCATAAGAGAAAGCATTCCTGACAGTCACAGCGAACACTGGCGAACGGCAGAACATTCCACGCAACCTGCAGCGAGGTTTTTCAATCCCGATGGAGGCAATTTTTGCGTTATGAAGGCCCCATATACCGACCGCCGAGTGAAGCCGACAGCCTTTTGATTCAGGCTACGGTAGGCTGCCCGCACAACAAGTGCAGCTTTTGCATGGTCTACAAGAAGGGGCCGCAGTTTAGCATCCGACCGGTCCCGGACATATACGAGGATATCGACGAAGCCTTTGAACACTATGGCACGAAAGTGCGGTCGATCTTTTTCCCAGCAGGCAACACAATTGCCATGCCCACCAGAGATCTGGCCGCTATATGTCGCCACAGTAAAATGAAGTTCCCGGAACTGCGTCGAATTACGGTATATGGATCTTCGCACTATATTGTTCAAAAAGGATTGCCGGATATGAGGCTGCTTCGGGAGGCCGGTTTGAGCCGCGTTCATGTGGGCCTTGAAAGCGGTGACGACACGATCCTGAAAAGGGTAAAAAAGGGTACGAACGCTGTGGAGCAAATCCAGGCCGGCAAAATCGTTAAACGGGCCGGAATGCAACTCAGCGAATACGTCATCCTCGGCTTGGGGGGAGCCGAAAGGTCGACAGTGCATGCCCTGAAAACAGCCGAGGCGGTAAATGCGATTGAACCCGATTTTCTACGCTTCAGGACTCTGGTACCCAAAATCAACACTCTATTACTGCACCAGATCAACAAAGGTCGTTTTCAACTTTTATCCCCTCATCAGGTTCTCCAGGAAACACGCCTGTTGATCGAGAACCTGTCCATTTCAACCGTCATAACCAGCGACCACTATACCAACTATTTGAATCTATCGGGCAAATTGCCGGAGGATAAAGATAGGCTGCTCAAGGCCGTCAACCAGGCTCTGACCTGGGACCCAAGCCGTTTTCGCCCCTATTTTATCGGGGCTCAATAAAGCTTCTTACAAACTGATTGTATAGACACCAAAATCGATGGTTGGGCTATCCTGATGTTAAAAAACCCTATCGGAATCTGGCCGTAGCTTTTTTAAGGGAATAAATGGGGCATAGTGAGTGACTGCGGTTTCCGTTTTAATGATGCAATTAATTCACTCTTCGGGATAGGTTTTGAAATACTTAGAAGATCCAAGACCGCCAAAAGTGGTGCCTCATGCCACGACCACTCTAATCGTTTTGCAGCCTTGTTCAGTTTGGAACGTGACAGGAAACCGTCTTCGTCCAGGTCAAGCATTTTGAAATACATTACTGGTGTTTGATTGTTCACATTTGATCAATAATCCCAATTGAGCGCGTAGTCAAATAGGTAAACTTTTTTGACAAGAAATCGTGTTTCTATTCTCTTATCGCAGGTTTGGGAAAAGCTGTGATCTCCAATTGGTATCCACGGCCATTCAGTTGATGTGACACCCCTTAGCCTCTTTGTCGAGGCCACGTAAACGATCGGGTACAATGCCCTTATCTTTTTGCTTCTTATGCCAGAGGGGCCTTCTGGCCCGATTCATCATTTTGTCAGCACTGATGACGTGATCATTGATAGATAGCATCTCCATACAGGTTTCTTTTCACCCGCCTGTTTGCATAACGCTTCAGCTATCAAAACGCCTTTTATTAGAAATGAAGTCGCCGGTCCCCTTTCCGAGGAATAGGAGAAACTCCCTTGAAGGAGTTTTCCCTATACAAATTAAGGTTTCCACCCTATGGACAAACCGATGAATGTCGGTATTAATATTCATACCGATCTAAATCATAAAGCACGATAAACAACACCCATTCTGTGTGTGAAATGGAATCAAGGGAAAATAAAAAAACCGGCCCTACGCTTGATTTAACCCGCTTCATCAGAAGCATGCAACGCATAGAGGGTAATGATGATTGTTTTGCCAGAAACGATGGAATCTGTGACCACATTGAATGTGCGTGGCGGAAATGGTGTCTGGAGGAAGCCAAAAAGCCTCGGTAACAATAAAGACGGTAAACCTAATAAGTCTGTTGTCGGAATCAATCAAACAGTAACAGCGCCTTGAAAAAAAACCAGCCAATAAACAGGAGGTATCATGATTGCCTCTCCATGCAAAAATTATCCTGAACGAAATCAACCTAAGGAACGTTGCATTAAACGGCGAAGGGTGACGTTTTCATTAGAAGTGCCAAGTGCTGCGGAGGTTATCCTGGCCGGAGATTTCAACAATTGGAATTCCAAGAAGCATCCGATGAAAAATGATGGGAACGGCAATTGGAACAAAACAGTTATGTTGGAACCAGGAAAATATGAGTACAAGTTTTTGATTGACGGAAATTGGAAAGAAGATCCCGGAAATCAACAAACCTGTTCTAATCACTTTGGGACGTTAAACAGTGTTCTTGACTTAGACGCACGGTAAGCTATTCCATCATTTCTTTTGTTCAAGGGAGGCGATCACCTACCGTGGTAAAGGTGGTATTAATGCCGTCTTCCATGACAAAACATATGGGAACAGTGAACATGAGCGATCATTCAAGCGACCCCAGGGTCTTAATTATAGCGCCTGAAATTTTCTGCCTTCCAAAGGCTAAGGATAACCATTATCAATTTATAAACGCAAAGGCAGGTGGGCTCTCCGATGTTTCAACCGCTTTGATAATCGCTCTTAATAATCAGGGAGTCGATGTTCATATCGCGCTCCCCGATTACCGTCATATCTTCAACGGTCATTTGAGAACCGCTGTTGAAGAAAGTCTGCATTATTTTGGAAGCTGCGTACCGAATGACCGGATTCATCTGGCCCGTGACAAAGCTATTTTTCATCATAACCGAATATATTCGTGCGATGGAACTGATAAAATTAAATTTTCGATAGCCTTTCAACGAGAGGTCATGAACAATATTATCCCGATGGTTCAACCGGATCTGATTCACTGCAATGATTGGATTACCGGCTTGATCCCTGCTATGGCAAGACAATTGGGCATCCCCTGTCTTTTTACGTTTCACAATATCCACACTGAAAAAACAACCCTTGCAGAAATTGAAGATAGAGGCATTGACGCTGCTTTTTTTTGGCAAAACCTTTTTTATGACTATTTTCCATCCTCATATGAAAACAGCAGACAGTCAAACCCTGTTGATTTCCTCTCCAGTGGTGTTTTTGCAGCACATTTTGTGAACACCGTAAGTCCGACTTTCCTGATGGAAATGGTTGACGGACAGCATGGTTTTGTAAAAAGATCTTTTCAGCAAGAGGTATCAAATAAAATTAGGGACGGATGCGCTGTCGGAATTTTAAACACCCCGGACCCCTCTTATGATCCTTCCATCGATGAAGCTCTTGTCTGTACATATTCTGCTGCCAATCATCTATCGGGAAAAAAAACCAATAAACTTGCCCTTCAGAAAATCCTCAACCTAAAGCAGGACGTACAGGCACCCATTTTCTTTTGGCCTTCACGTTTAGACCCGATTCAAAAGGGTTGTCAGTTATTCGCGGAAATTCTTTATAAAATAGTCCACAATTACCGGGAACAGAAATTACAAATCGTATTCATTGCAGATGGCGAATTTCGACGCCATTTTAAAGACATTGTCGGGTTTCACAATTTGTCAGATCGTGTGGCCTTATGCTCTTTTAATGAGCGATTGGCTCGCCTTGCCTATGGCGCATCGGATTTCATTCTAATGCCTTCAAGTTTTGAACCATGCGGTCTTGTACAGATGATCGGTTCGATTTATGGGGCACTTCCGGTAGCTCACGATACCGGTGGCATACACGATACAGTCATCCATCTGGATACGGACGGAAATACTGGGAACGGTTTCCTATTCAAGACATTCGATTCAAATGGATTGTATTGGGCCATCGGTCAGGCCATGCAGTTTTACATGCTGCCTGTTCGAGTCAGGGAGCAACAAATCAGCCGTATAATGATGCAAAGCAATTCAAAATTCAGTTATGATGTAACGGCACAACGCTATGTAGATCTTTATGAAAAAATGTTGAAGCGTCCGCTCATTGGTCAAAAAGCCTATGCTCAAGATGGGAAAACCAAGAAACACAGAAAAAAAACACACTCTGAACAAAATCATCTCGATCCGATTCCCACTATGCCTTTTGCTGATTTTTTTAAACATTCTAATCTTGAAATTTATCAGAAGAAAGGAGGTTCTCATGGAACAGCCGGTCATCAATTATGAAACCCTGATTCGCATCCCCTTGGGAGTTCAGTTTGAATGATGTAAGTTTTATCCAAGCCGTTGCTCAGATGGTCGGCATGGCTATAGAACTGTGCCGGATTAACAAGGGACTCAAGGACAGCATCGACATTTTAAAAACAATGCGGGACCCAAGAGAATGGAAGGATAAGAGACGAACGCCGTACGAAGGTGTCCCCAAGAGCTTTCCTAAGGAAATAAGGCTTTAAAAGGAGGACAATGATGAAAGCTAGAAACTGCTGTAAAACCATGGAGGCGGAGCTGACTGCATGGAAGGCCAATGTGTATGACATCGCCCGGAAAATGGAAAGCTTGTCAGGAGGAGAAAAGGTAAAAATTCTCCCCAACATCGAAGATTTGCATATTCTGATTGCTGAAATGGATGATCGCATCGATCAGATCCGGGACAACTGTACGCCCGAAACCGGTATCGACGATATCCGGACTGAAAAGGAGTTGTTCGACCAATCACTGGCGACGCTTCGCATAACTGCTGAGCAGGCCATGCGCGGGCTTGGCGCCGGTGATTTTGGGGGCTAAATCTTAGCAATTTTGCGGGAAAATCTTCGACCCGATTCGGGCAATGGTTTTCCCGCACCATTATCCAATAAACAGGTACAGATTACCCACCGATTCAATTTTTTTGATCATTTTCTGCCGTCATGATTCGATAGAATACCTCCAAATCTTTAAACCCTAACCCAAAGGAAGTAATCATGACACTGTTGAGAAAGAAAATGATCAGGGTATCCTCAATCACACTGCGGCATCGTTGCGCACTGCCCTCATTTCGTTCCATGTTTTTATTTCTTGATAATCTTATATCTATCTGATATTATTCAAATCACCATCTAATCTCAACCAGTTGCAGTGTGCTGGAGCACAGGCCTTCGCCGGAATTGAACAGGGAGAAAATATGGCCGAAAAAGTGCTGCGTGAAAAGGGCTACAAAGGATCTTCCGTGGTGAAAGACGGCAAACTGGTCAGTATCCTTAAATATTGAGGCATAAATGAGCCAAATTCAGCATGCCATAGAAAAAAACTGTCATATCATATTTGACAGTATTGAGGAGGGCATATTTACGGTTGATTTGGATTGGTGCATTACTTCATTTAACAGGGCGGCGGAAAAAATTACAGGAATACAGAGGGAAAAGGCCATCGGACAGCCGTGTTTAGAAATTTTTTGTACCAATGTATGTAAAACAGCTTGCGTTCTTCGCAAGGTATTGAATACCAATAGACCGGTTGTAAATATGCCGGTTTACATAATCCGTTCTGATGCAAAACGCATTCCCATCAGCGTTAACGCCTCGATATTGAGGGATAGCAAAGGCCATATCATTGGTGGTGTTGAGACTTTCAGGGATTTATCCGATCTTAGTAAATTGCAAAAATCCTTTCACAAGCATTACTCTTTTGGAAATATTGTAAGCAAGAATAAAAAGATGCTCGAGATTTTTTCAACCCTTCTTTTAATTTCTGAAAGCGACTGCACCGTTTTAATAGAAGGGGCAACCGGCACAGGAAAAGAATTACTTGCCAGGGCAGTTCATAATAACAGCCCGCAAAAGAATGGTCCTTTTATACCGGTCAATTGTGGGGCACTGCCCAATACCCTGATAGAATCAGAGCTTTTTGGATACAAGGCAGGTGCATTTACTGATGCTAAAAAGGACAAACCGGGTCGTTTTGACCTCGCCCAGAACGGTACTATTTTTTTGGATGAGATCGGGGATATTCCCCGGTCCTTGCAAAATCGTCTTTTGCGAGTTCTCGAAGAAAATGTTTATGAGCCTTTAGGTTCTATAAAATCTGCTAAGACCAACGCCAGAATTGTAGCCGCAACCAATCGAGAACTGGATAAACTGGTTGAAAAAAACAAATTCAGGGAGGATCTGTATTTTCGAATTAATGTGATGAAACTGACCCTGCCTGAGCTTTCAAAACGAAAGGAGGACATCCCTCTTTTAGCGGATCATTTTATTCAACGTTTCAATTGTAGGAAAAAAAAGAATATTTTAGGCATCACCCAGGAGGCAATGGCTGCGTTGATACTTTATGACTGGCCCGGCAACATACGCGAGCTTGAAAATGCCATTGAACACGCTTTTGTACTCTGCAGGGAAGATCTTATTTGCCTGCAGCACTTGCCGGATGAGCTTTTGTCAAAGATTAATGCCACCTTTGCTGCAACAGGCACCACCCTAAAAGAAATTGAGAAAAACGCGATCTTCCAGGCTCTCCAGAGAAATAACTGGAAAAGGGCTGTAACTGCTGAGGAGCTTGAAATCAACAAAAACACCCTCCGCCGCAAGATCATACGCTACGGCATTAAGATGGAATAAACGAGGTATAGTGCATGACAAAAAAAAATAAAGAAAATAAAAAGCGAGATTTAACCGTACTAACCCCGGAAGATCATTTCCGCTTTGAGTGTCATCAAAGCCTTGATTGCTTTACACAATGTTGTCGCAATATCACTATTTTTCTAACACCATACGATATTCTACGTATGAAAAACGCCCTTAAAATAGCATCAGGAGATTTTTTGACCAGCTATACCGATATTCTTGTCGGCGATGCAGGGTTGGCTGTAGTTGTATTGAGAATGCGCGATGACGAAAAGAAAAGCTGTCCGTTTATTACATCAGGCGGATGCAAAATATACGAGGATCGGCCCTGGTCCTGCCGGATATATCCACTAAAACCTGAAAGCACCGACATAACAGAAAAATCGGGAAAAGAATATTATTCTGTCATGGATGTCCCCTTTTGTCTCGGTCTTGCCGAGGACAAGGTCATGACTGTCGAAAGGTGGAAAACCAGGCAGGGTATTCCCATTTACCTAGAGATGGAAAATCCTTTTAAGAAAATCACTATGAATAAATCTCTCAGCGATAAAAAAATTATCAATAAAAAGATCCAGGAAATGTATTATATGGCCTGTTATGACTTAGATCGTTTCAGGCGTTTCGTCTTTGAAAGCAAGTTGCTAAAACTTTTTGAAGTAGAGCCGGAAACTGTGGAGAAAATAAAGCATGACGATGTTGAACTTTATAAATTCGCTATGAGATGGCTCGAATACGGTCTGCTCGGACAGCATGTGCTTAAAATGAAACCGGATGTCATGGAGGCCAAAAAGCAGGAGCTTAAAAACAAATGATAGATCAGGCATTGATGCAATCCATACCGGACCGAAAGTTTAGGTTTGCCTGCCATAAAGACTTATCATGCTTCACCAAATGTTGTGCCAATCTTAACCTGGTGCTTACACCTTATGATGTTCTTCGCCTTAAAAACAGGCTCAAGCTCTTATCAGATGTCTTTTTAGAAACTTACACGACAAGTTATATAGATCAAGCATACGGGGTTCCGGTCGTCAGGCTAAAAATGAATGACGATAAAACTAGAAGATGTCCTTTTGTAAGCCGGAAAGGTTGTGCTGTCTATGAGGATCGCCCCGGTGCCTGTCGCCTTTATCCTCTGGGACGAGCGGCCTCAAAAATAAGTGAGGAATGTGCGGCGGGAGAATATTACTTTGTCGTGAAAGAATCTCACTGTCTCGGATTCAATGAAAAACAGGAGTGGACGGTTCAAGAATGGATAGTTAATCAAGGTGTGGATAAAGACAATGAAATTAATGACTTTTTCATGAATATCACGGCAGGCAGGCGGGCAAAGACCATCAAGGCGCTAAGCGACCAGCAATTACAGATGTTTTATATGGCTTGTTACAACCTGGATGAATTCAGGCGCTTTGTATTTGAATCAACTTTTCTGGATAAGTTTGACATTGCTCAAGATGTTCTGAACCACATAGAAACAGATAATATGAAACTGATGGCGTTTGCCTTTCAATGGCTTAAATTTTCTCTCTTCGGAGAAAAGACCCTTCAAATCAAGAAACATCTCCGTAATGAATGACGGAATTTTTATGGTTCAATAATATCATCTTTGAGGGCGTCAGAGGACCATACCGGCAGGGGCGCGTATTTTCCTGTATCAGGATCTAAACGGCAGCGATACGATGCCTTCGCTGCCGTCTGCTCCCATATCCGTTCCCAACCTTGAACAAAATATGAACAGGCATCATTAAAACAAACGTAAAAGAATTCATTGGGCCACGTGGAGGCAATGGGAACCCTCCATTTTTTCATCTCTTGTCCGCAGTGGGGACATCGTGGAACTTTCTTATGGGCCATCTTTATATCTTGTTCCTTTCAATATTACATCATTACGATTGTATTGCTCTAAGTTTTTGGATCGCTGTATCGATCATTTTTTCGCCCCCAATTCTTTGATTCGCGGTAACCATAGCAGGCAGGGCTTTGACGTTATTGAATTTGCCCAGAGCATCCCCAGCCCAATTGACGATATGAGGGCTTTTATGCTCAAGAAGGCGTAAAAGCAACTCATAAGAGGCTGGGACTCGAATATTTCCCAGCACCGATACGATGCCGGTTTTTATGGAATCAAATGCTTTATTCCTGGCAAATGTCTCCTCAATGTAAGGTATAATTGCTTCCCCTGTCTTCTCCAGATAATGGAGGCTGGCCCCTGACGCATAGGAAAAACCGAACATTGATATGTCAATAAGAGCATGCTTTGCCGTTTCTGTTTTGTAAGAGGAAAGAATTTCAGGGACAAAAAGACTTGCCCAGGAATATTTGCAGGCCAAAGGCAGGATATACAAAATAATCTCAGGTCCTATTTCCTTGAGCCGGGCCAGTGTTTTTTCTAGTTTATTACGCCGCAGTTCAAAGCCATTGGAATGCTTTTCTGGGAACTGATTTGTATCATCTGCAGTTTGGAGCTTTTTTACAAGGGGGATAATTTTCGGATTTTCCGTCTCGGGATACATTGCTTTATAATCTTTTGCCTTCAGGGCGATCCAATATTTCTGCAGCCAGGTTAGGGGAGGATAGTAGTAGGATAATGCAGGCTTGTCTATTTCAGCATCCCGATAGCGCCCATGTTCTATAAAATAGGCTTTTTCCGATCTGGCAACTTCCAATCTATGCTTGTAGATTTTAATCGCCGCCTCGCACTCACCGGAATATAAATGACTGGTTGCCACGATATCGTGAAGCCTGTCTTCATTCGGGTAAAGCTTGGTCAACTTTAATGCAAAACGTATCGCTTCGGGATATTGCTGTGAACCTAGTAGTGTGAAAGCCTTTTCTATACGCTGGACAAGTTGTTCTTGCTCCTTTGCTCGAAGATATTCTGCCTGTTCCGTATCTTTAGCATGCATTGCGGCCTCATGTTTTCCCAAACAGCAATGCTTGTATTTTTTTCCAGAACCACAGGGGCAGGGTTCATTCCTGCCGATTTTATCAGATTTTACATCAATTAGCTCGGCCCTCTTCTGTTCAGCCTGAGATAGCAGATCATCACGCATCCGGAAAAGCTGTTCTCTGGTTAATCCGGCTTTTAAAGCTATAACATTCGGATCACCTCCCTGAAGAAGCTCCAAAACAGGTTCAAGCTCTGCTTCTGACATCACATCAAATTGTAACTTTCTGGAAATATTCATATAAACATCTCTTGCCCATAAGCTATTTTTGCGCGCTATATCTTTTTTGAAATGCAAAAATATGAGATCACAATAATTGGCAGCCACACAAGAATGCCGGCTCATGTGACTGCCAATGGAGGATACCCGTATGGCATTACACAGGTATCTTACCAAGAAATCTTCTATATCAACATAAGTTCCACTGGACATTCCCGAATCTTTGCCCAAAAAATCGGAAGTCATCAGGATTAAGGCTGTGGATTCCGTATTGATCAAACTTCAATAATCGATAAGATTCCGTTTCCTTTTGTTCTTCTACAATCTCATCGCATAGAGCGACCAAATTGTCTACTGCATTTACCTGAGTCTCAACGGTTGCCCGGACAATTGACATATTCGGATTCTCCGGATCTTTTTTAAAGCCGGCCAATATTACCTCTGTCATCCGATCATCGCCGACCGGCATTGGAAAAACCGCAACATAGATCTCTGTCACACGCTCAATCATATCTTTTTCTTTGTCAGGGCCTACCATTTTAACATTCCTTTAATTGGGCGGAAACATCAAATACTCTACCAGAAAAGGATATAACCCCAGGCACCATATATCGAGTACCTGGGGGTAAATTACAGAACTTACATGCCCACGACCTCTTTAATGTCCACAAGATGTATTAACGGTTTAGTCAGCATCGTAAACTCATCTTTTTCCGCATCGTAAACAGAGTTTACAAATACCTTTCCCCATTTATCTTCATCCATCTTCCGGAAATCAGAGCGGTAGTAGTACCCGGGCCATCTGGTTTCCTCACGGAATAGTTTATGCCGGGTATGGGCTTCAGCAATCTGGACCCGGTGGACGTTTTCCCAGCACCGCATTAATTCATGGAGATTTCTAGCAGCGAGCTTGAGAAGATCCTCTTTGAGGAGTTTCAGCAGATCAAGAGCGATATTCAGCGTGATCGCGCTGCAGGTGTACTGTGTACCCCAGCCGGCTACATATTCATCCATGATCTTGTTGAGACGGAATAGGGCCATTTTAGGGGTAATGTAATTCGGATTGACTTCCTCCACCGGAAGATCATACTTTTTCGTAGCCGTACCACCCAGGGTGGTGTAAGCTGTATGCTCTTCATAGTGCTTAAACGGAAGCGCAATCTGTTCTTTGAGCTTATCCACCTCTGCCGAATCAAATTCAGGCATTTCAGGGTTATCCACACAGTACTTTATAGCCGCTTTTGCTGCAATCCGCCCTTCGGTAAAAGAACCCGAAGAGAACTTGTGGCTTGACAGCCCGACCCCGTCACCGGCAGCAAACAGGCCTTTTACCGTGGTCATACGGTTGTAACCCCAGAAATACTCCTTCCTGGATTCTTCGGTTTGGATATCTTCAGGGCCACTGCACCATGCACCGGAAGCCCCAGAGTGGGAACCGATAAAGTAAGGCTCAGACGGCTGGATTTCGGAAGGTCCTTTCTCCGGGAATACATCCTTTGCAGCCCAGAGAATCGCCTGGCTGATGGTCATGTCGAGAAAATCCTCCCATGCCTCGGCCTCAAGTTTTTTCATTTCCTTTTTATACGCTTTTTCATCAGGCGCTCTATCTGCAATTTTGGCAATAGCCTTGTCGGTATGAATAAAGATGGGACCATCACCCTTCTGAAACATTTCAATCATCATCAGGTGGTTCCTGAGGCAAGTGGGAATCGGTTTAACTTCCCCATAGGGCGGCCAGTTGTGAAGTTCGCCCCCCTCAGCCAAACCTTCGGCCATGTAGTTGAAGCCGGTGGCTGAAGTTGCCGCCGCCTTGAATAGCAAGAACCATGCCCCAACCGGGCCATATGCATCCTTGTATCTTCCAGGAATGAAAACAACCTCCTGGGAAGTCATCTCGGCGCCGGCAGTAGTTGTCAGATAGGAGGTTGACCCTGCATTCCAGGGTGGATACCAGGCCCTACCCAAACCTTCTCCGGTTGACCGCGGCTTGAAAACGTGAACGGCACCGCCTGCACAGGCAAGGCAGGCCTTAAATTTAAATACATAGATTTCGGGATCTCTCACGCTGAACCCGATGGCGCCTGCCACTTTATTTTTGTCGTTTTTGTCGAGTAAAAGTCGAACAACAAATACGCGTTCGATAACGTTGTCCATGCCAACAGCGTTCTTAGCGGCCTCAGCAAGGATGGCCTTGTAAGATTCGCCGTTGATCATAAGTTGCCACCGGCCTTCATGGACATAATTGCCCTCTCCATCTTTCCAGATAGGCAGTCCGTATCCCTCAAACATGTGGACCGATCCGTTGACGTGCCTGGAAATATCCATGACCAGATCATCACGGCAAAGACCCATAAGGTCTTGCCTGACATAGCTTAAGTAATCGGGAGGGGAATTTTCACCCTGATATTGATTGATGGCTGAAAGCCCCATTCCTACAGCACCGCTTCGTTCCATGGCGGCCTTGTCCACCACGGTAACTTTTATATTATTTTCTTTAGCCCAATGTGCGCCTTCCACAGCAGCGCCGCATCCCGCCATTCCTGGACCGATAATCAAAAAATCAGTCGTAACCTCGATCGTTTTGAATTCTTGCATAATTCGTCACCTCCTTTAGCCTCCAAGTGT